>OGOO01003500.1_pt1 | contig 10034 bp, 10 predicted proteins | sample 1552651 | NCBI WGS metagenome assembly OGOO01 (sample SAMEA2580118, study PRJEB22360) | human gut metagenome | biome: human gut; feature: human-associated habitat; material: faeces | place: Denmark | collected 2008/2010 | reverse complement strand
GAGACGCGCTTTTTTACGGAGCGAACTTATTCGGGAATGATCGCCTCGCTGGGGCAAACGCCTGCGCAGGTGCCGCAGTCGATGCACTTATCGGCATCGATCACATAGATATCGCCGGCCGAGATCGCCTCTACCGGGCATTCGCCGATACAAGTACCGCATGCAACGCATGCGTCGGTAATTTTGTAAGCCATTGTTTTGTCGATTTTTTGTTAAGTGTCTGCAAATATAGTGACTTTATTTGATAATATCAAACCCCGTGTAGGGAATCAGCACCTCGGGAATCCGGATGCCTTCGGGCGTCTGGTTGTTCTCCAACAACGCCGCGACGATGCGCGGAAGTGCGAGCGACGAGCCGTTGAGCGTATGGGCCAAGTGGATTTTCTTGTTCGCGTCGCGGTAGCGTAGTTTCAGCCGGTTGGCCTGGAACGACTCGAAGTTCGAGACGGACGATACTTCCAGCCAGCGCTTCTGCGCTTCGGAGTAGACCTCGAAGTCGTAGGTCAGCGCCGAGGTGAACGACATGTCGCCGCCGCACAGACGCAGGATGCGGTAGGGCAGGCCGAGCGACTTGACCAACCCCTCGACGTGGGCCACCATGTCGTCGAGCGCTTCGTAGGAATCGTCGGGCAGCGACAGCCGCACGATCTCCACCTTGTCGAACTGGTGCAGACGGTTCAGGCCGCGCACGTCCTTGCCGTAGGAGCCGGCTTCGCGGCGGAAACAGGGGGTGTAGGCGGTCATCTTGACGGGGAAATCCTTCTCGTCGAGGATCACGTCGCGGAAGATGTTCGTCACCGGCACCTCGGCCGTCGGGACGAGGTAGAAATTGTCCACCGTGGCGTGGTACATCTGTCCCTCCTTGTCGGGCAGCTGTCCCGTGCCGAATCCCGACGCCTCGTTGACCATCACGGGCGGTTCGACCTCCTGGTAGCCCGCGCGGGTGTTGTAGTCGAGGAAGTAGTTGATCAGCGCACGTTGCAGGCGGGCACCCTTGCCCTTGTAAACGGGAAATCCCGCTCCGGTGAGTTTTACGCCCAGGTCGAAATCGATGATGTCGTATTTCTTGGCCAGCTCCCAGTGCGGCAGCGCCTCGGCCGGCAGCGGCGTGTAGTTCTCCACGAGTTTCACCACCAGATTGTCCTCGGCCGAGGTTCCTTCGGGAACGATCTCGGCGGGGAAGTTGGGCAGCAGTACGATCTCGGCCTGCAAGGCGTCGGCCGTCTGCTTCATCTCGGCCGACAGTTTTACCGATTTTTCTTTGAGCGCCGCCACTTCGGCCTTTTTCGCTTCGGCTTCGTCGCGTTTGCCCTGCCCCATCAGCGCGCCGATCATCTTGGCCGCCTGGTTCTGCTGCGACAGACAGTTATCCAACTCTTGCTGGATCGCCTTGCGGCGGTCGTCGAGCTGCTCGATCCGGTCGATGACGGGACGTGCGTCCACGCCCTTTTTGGCCAGGCGGCGGACGGCCGCCTCCTTGTCGTCCCGGAGTTGTTTGAGTGTAAGCATCGTTAATTATCGTTAAACGTTTCCGAATCGCAAAGTTATAAAATACTTGGTAAAAACGATGCGCAGAGCGGTAAAAATCGAGTTTATCCGGGGCGTCCGTGCGGTTTGCTGTCGGGTGCGACGAAGGATGTACGCTACGGAATACCGAAGGGCGGTGTGTCGAGGATGCTAACTATTCGGATGAATCTGAGGGTAAAACGGATTTTCAGGGCGAGATTCTCTGATAAAAATTACATTATGTAAAATTTTCGCGAGCGTTGAATAATATCCTAAAATGTTTGTTCTCACCTTGTTGGATTCAACGATGGCAAAGGTAAATATTTTTTTTGAAAAATCCCCCCCCCTTGCCCGACTTTTTTATGAAATATTTTGCCGGAATTAAAAAACTGCATTACAGCGGTTTCGAAAATAAACGCAATATACCATTGTATCGCAATAGGTTATCCGAAAATCCGATCGGAAGATAGTTTTGAACATAATGTAATTTTAATTTATTAATTAGAACTATGAACTACTATCAATCGGAAAAAGAGGCTTACGTGGTGCCTCGGGCAATAGTTTTTGACGTGAAAGTCGAAGAGGGGTTCGCCTCGTCGGGCGAGGGGGAGATCACTCCCGGAGAAGAAGATTCCGAATGGGGCAATTGATTTTTCCGCACGGGAACAGCAAGAAAAAATCGAATTTAAAAATTACGATAATGAAAAGATCTTTTTTCGCTTTACTGGCGGCGGCCGTTTCGGGTTTAGCCTCCTGTCAGCAAGACGGCACGCAGGACGACGCTGCGCTGCCGATGAATGTCTATTCGTTCGATGCAACGACTGAGGGTACGCGCGTGTCGCTGGATCATACGGCGTTGACGTATACGTGGGACGGTTCGGAGCAGGTGATGGTGTGGTATGCGCCCGCAACTTCGGCTCCTGATTATGACTATACGCTCATCGGCAATCCTTTCGTGGCTGTGATGATATGGCGGAATCGGCCGGTGCGAAAACCGCCTTTTCGCTTCGGACGGAGTACGATTTGAGCGAGATGGGATACGACGATCAGAACTATGTGTTGATGTATCCGTGGCCTTATGCCGGTACGTCGGGTGTCAGCGGCGATGAAGTGACCTATACGATCGGTACCCGAGAGGGCGACGGCTATGTGCAGAAGGATGTCTTCGAGGGAATCTACAACCTGATGCGTGCCGAGACTACCGGATCGTCGCTTCTCGTGGGCCGGCCGCCGGTTACCTTCGAGCATCTGCTCACTTCGCTGCGCTTCTATGTGAAAGAGTCGGCCGAGCCGGCCTTCGACGACATCCGGATCACGGACATGGAGATCCTTTTCCCGGAGAATGTCATCGGCGAGACGAAGGTGAATTTCCGCGAGGGTTACGTCGCTTCGGCGTCGAGCCGGAAGGTGATCGTCGATCTGGATGCTCCGTTGACGCCGCAGAAGTCTTACAAGGACGAATCGGGCGAGGCCAACGACGATCAGTATGCGTTGGTGGTCGTGAAGCCCTTCACGTTGAAAGCGAACACCGACGGCAATACGAACGACCGGATTCTGGTCACGCTGAGAGGTACGGGTAAGGATATCCATACCGGAGAGGCCGAACGGATCACGCAGACGCTCGTTCTGACGAGCGACAGCGACATGGAGTTCTCTGCCGGACATTTCCGCGCAGTCAGCCTGCAACTCGAGAACGACTGGACGCCCGTCGATGTGCAGCTTACCGAGGCTTTCGCTCCTGCCGGAGATTATGCGCACGGAGCCGGTATCATGTTTGATAAGCGAGGCGAATGTTTCGGGTTCCATGCATTGATTAAGGATGCAGCGGACAAGGAGCGGATGATCGTTCTGGACAATACGAGCAATAGATGGAGCCTGGGTACTTCCTGGCTGTACGCGCAGTCTGCATTCTATATGCCCAGTTCGACCGTGTTGAAGGGGTATACGCAGGGAGATATCGCCGTGACGTTCGATGCCCATGTCGTGTTCAGCGGCAAGGATAAGAATCCGTGTCCGATTATTATCGGCTTCAACCATTGCAGCACGCGGACGAATGGGGACACCGGAGACGGCGGATTCGTCGCATTGGCAAGTGTCGACGCCGAGCCCGCATTGATGACGGCCAAGGAGGCCAAGGAGAACGGCGGTTATCCGGAGGATGCGGCGTATTGGAGGAGTTACGAGGTCGTAATCCCTGCCGAGACGATTGCCGGAATCGATCAGTTCATGGAACCCAACAAGGACGGATCGGCGGCTCATATGGGATTCAAACTCGATGGCCAGGTGGGCGCCTCTTCGTCCAAGGGCCGTATGGTCTATATCAAAAACATCTGCTTCTCCTACGAAAACAAATAGTATCGAAATCCGGGGAGGGCGTCGGCCGACGCCCTCCCCGGATTAATTATTTTATGATGAAACCCATACTCAATGACGGTTGCGATTCCCTTCCCCGCCGTCCGCTCGATTGTTACGTGCCGCCCTGCCTGACGAATCTGGCCGTGGCGGCAGAACGCGGTTTCGCCGCGTCTTATTTCGACGATGAAGATGAATTCGTCTCCGACGGTTTCGACGACGGCGGAGTCCCTGACCTCAGCGATTGGGATTGATATGAGATACGGAATAGTTGCTTTTTCTTTGTTCGGGTTGGCGATCGCGTCCACGGGATGTTCCCGTGATGCGGTCGATGTCGATTTCAGTGCCGACGCCGATCGGGCGATTCGTTTCGAAGGGAGGTGCGACGATGCCACGCGCGCTGTACCGGGCGATCCCGCCGACGGAAAGGTGCCGGTCTATTGGTGCGACGGCGACGCCGTGTCGGTCGCTTGTGCGCAGGCTACGCCCTCCGTGGGGCGCTATGTGCTGACGTGTCCCGACGAATTTTCCGTTTCGGCCTCGTTCGGCTCGGGGGATTCGCAGCAGTGGGGCGGAGGTCTGCACGATTTCTACGCCTTTTCGCCTGCGGACGCTCCCGATCTTGAAATATCGGGAGACGGTACCGTGAAGGCGTCGCTCCCTTCGGTGCAGGAGTGCCGCGACGGCCTCCTCGATCCGGCGCTGCTCTATCTGGCTTCTGCCGAAGAGGGAATCTCGCCCGGGTCTTCGGTCGTGACGTTGCATTTCCGGCCGGTCGTGACGTTGCTCGACATCTCGTTCGCGGCGTCCGAGGCGACCGAGGTGCGGCAGATCGTGGTGCGTTCGACGCAGGCAGGCGAGAAACTGGCGGGGACGTTCGTCTACGATCTCGGAGCCGACCGTCTCGGCAGGGTCGACGGTGGATCGAATGTCGTGGCCGTGCGGATGTTGCAGTCCGACGGAACACCGGGCGTGAAACTCGCCGCGGGCGAGAGTTGCCGTGCGATTGCCGTCGTGCTGTCGCAGAGCTCTTTCGTCGGACTGCGGGTCGACGTGGTGACGGCCGCCGGCGTTGCAGGGCGGAGTTGCGCCGAGCCGCTCGTGGGCGGCAAACGCTATGCGATCGAGCTGGGTGCGCTGCCGGCTATGAACGACGCCGCACGCAGGAAGCTCTATGCTTCGTGGATGAGCTATCTGCCCGACGATGCGCTGCTTTCGGCGCTGTCGATTCCCGGCACGCACGATGCGGCGACCTCGACGCTCAACCTTTGGTCGAAATGTCAGAGCCTCAGTTTGGGAGCGCAGTTGAACGCCGGCGTGCGGTGCTTCGACCTGCGTCCGACGGGTACCGACGATCTGATGATCTATCACGGGACATCGACCGGCGTGACGTTCGATGAGGCCATCGCGGCGATGGATCGTTACTTGGCGGCCTGTCCTTCGGAGGGCTGCATCGTCCAGATGCAGCGGCAGGGCGATGCGGGCAACGATGCGACGTTCCGTTCGCGCATGGGCGACTACCTCAATTCGTCGAGCGCCTACCGCGACCGTTTCGTCGATTTCCGGCCCGATCTGACGCTGGGCGAACTGCGCGGCAAGATACTCGTGCTCACCCGCAGCGATTACGACGGTGCGCTCGTCGGCGGGAAGATCGCCTCGTGGCAGGACGATGTGACCGATCAAATTTCGTCGATCGTCAACGGTTCGGCTTCCGCAAAACTCTTCATTCAGGATAAGTACGGAGGTACGACCGGTATCGACAACAAGAAGAATGCGATCATCGCCTATCTGGACAAAGCGCGTGGAAAGGCGGAGTCGGAGTGGCTCTTCAACTTCACGAGCTTGGCGACGGCCGTCGTGACGACTCCGAAGACGAACGCACGGACGCTCAATCCCGCCACCTGCGACTATCTCAAAGCGCATCCCGGTTGTACGGGCGTCGTGATGATGGATTTTGCGGGCGATACGGATGTCTCGGGCGACGAGTTGCTGCGTGCGGTCATCGACCAGAATTTCTACTGTCATCTCCCTTGCGTCCGTTAGCCTGCGGACAGGTGTCATGTGTGTGTTGTTTCCGGGGAGCCGAGCAAGGGGGGCTCCTCTTTTTTTACCCTGCGGCGCGGCTCCGGTTCCGCACGGGCGGCGGTTGCGGGCGAAAAGCGGCGATGCGTATACCGTACCGCCGCTTTTTTCGTTATCTTTGGCTGACGCCGAAGATACTCCCGTTCGGCATAATCAAGCCGGCGCTTGCTTCTGCCCTCACTTATTCGTATCTTTGTCCGCAGAAACGGATATGAAACGACTCGAACTGCTGGCCCCAGCGCGGGACTATGCCTCGGCGGTTGCGGCCGTCGACGCCGGCGCCGATGCGATCTACATCGGCGGCGCGCGGTTCGGTGCGCGCCATGCGGCCGCCAATTCGGTCGACGACATCCGCCGTGCGGCGGAGTATGCGCATCTCTACGGCGTGCGGGTGCACGCCACGCTCAATACGCTGCTTTACGACGACGAACTCGCGGCCGCCGAACGGCAGGCCCGCGAACTCGTCGCGGCGGGTGTCGATGCGCTCATCGTGCAGGACATGGCGCTGCGGCGCATGTCGCTGCCCGTCGAACTGCACGCCTCGACGCAGACGGCGATCCGCACGCCTGCCGAGGCGGCGTTTCTGGGGAGTGCGGGTTTCGCACGCGTGATTCTGGAACGGGCGCTGTCGCTCGACGAGATCCGTGCGATCTGCCGCGCCACGACAGCCGAGGTCGAGTGTTTCGTCCACGGTGCGATCTGCGTGGGGTACAGCGGTCAGTGTTATCTGTCGCGGTCGATGTCGGCGCGCAGCGGCAATCGGGGCGAATGCAGCCAGCCGTGCCGTCTGAGCTACGATCTGGAAGACGCCGCCGGAAGGCGGATCCTGCGCGGCAAGCACCTGCTCTCGGTGCGCGATCTCAATCTGGCCGATCGGCTGGGGGCGTTGATCGACGCGGGCGTCACCTCGTTCAAGATCGAAGGACGGCTCAAAGACGAAGGCTATATCCGCAACGTGGTGGCCTACTACCGCCGCCGGCTCGACGAGGCGATCGCTTCGCGCGACGACTGCCGCCGTGCGTCGGTGGGGGAGACGCGGCTCGATTTCACCCCCGATCCGGCGAAGAGTTTCACGCGCGGCGAATCGGAGTATTTCCTTATGGGGCGGTCGGCGGGTGTCGCGTCGTTCGACACGCCCAAGTCGGTGGGCGAGTTCGTAGGGCGGGTGGCCGCGTGCGATGTCCGAGGCTTTACGCTCGACCGCGACGCCGCGCTCGCTGCGGGCGACGGTATCTGCATCGGTGCCGACGGCACGAACGTCAATTCGGTCGAAGGGCGCCGCATCGCGCCCAACCGGATGCCTGCGTCGATCCGCCCCGGTGCGGCGGTCTATCGCAATCTGGACAGCCGGTTCCGCCTGCAATTGGAGCGCAGCCGCATGCGGCGCGTCATTCCTGCGGAGGCCTGCGTGACGGTTGCGTCCGACCGGGTGACGTTTCGGTATACGGATTGCGAGGGGCTGTCGGCGGAGGCTTCGTGCGAGGGCGTGTTCGAGCCTGCGGGCGATCCCGCGAAGATGGCCGAGGGGTTGCGGACGCAGGCCGCCCGCAGCGGCGATACGCCGTTCGACGTACAGCGGGTGGAGGTGACGGGTGCCGAGTGGTTCGTTCCTCTTTCGCTGGCCGGTGCGTTGCGGCGCGAAGCGCTGGCGGAGTTGCGCCGGCTGCGCGTCGCACGGGTTCCCGAACACCGGATTCTTGCCGAAGACCCGTGTGCGCCCTATCCTGCTGCGGCGCTTTCGGCCGAAGGGAATGTTACCAACCGGCTTGCGGAACGTTTCTACCGCGACCACGGGGTGACGCGCATCGAGCGGGGACTCGACCTCGAAGCCTCGACGGCGGGCCGGCGGGTGATGCGTTCGGCCTATTGCATCCGTCGCGAGATCGGCGAATGCCTGCTGGAAGATTCGCGCCTCGGCGGCGATCTCTTTCTGGTGCGCGGCGCGAAGCGCTACCGGCTGGCGTTCGACTGCGCACGCTGCGAAATGAGTTTGATCGATGAAAAATAGCATGAATATTTCGCTTTCCCCCGTCCTTTCGGACTACGAACTGCTCGATTCGGGCGATTTCGAGAAGCTCGAACGCTTCGGCCGTTACGTCACGCGCCGTCCCGAACCGCAGGCGATCTGGCACCGCTCGCTCACGGAGGAGGAGTGGCGCCGGCGCGCCGACGCAGCCTTCCTGCGCGACGCCCGCAGCGACGAACGGGGCGTGTGGCGGCTCAAACCGCAGACGCCCGACCGCTGGACGGTGGGCTACGACCATGCGGGGATGCACCTGCGTATGCGCATGGGGCTGACCTCGTTCAAACACGTGGGTATCTTCCCCGAGCAGGCGGCCAACTGGAATTTCATCTACGACCGCTGCCGTGCGTTGGCCGGGAAAGGAGGGCGGCCGCGCTTGTTGAACCTCTTCGCCTACACGGGCGGGGCGACGCTGGCCGCACGCGCCGCCGGTGCCGAGACGACGCACGTTGATTCGGTGCGGCAGGTGGTGACGTGGGCGCGTGAGAACATGGAGCTGAGCGGGTTGGACGGCGTGCGCTGGATTGTGGAGGACGCCATGAAGTTCGTGCGGCGCGAGGTGCGGCGCGGCAGCCGTTACGACGCGATCGTGCTCGATCCTCCGGCCTACGGGCGCGGCACGGACGGCGAGAAGTGGATCCTCGAAGAACATATCGGCCAGATGCTCGCCTGCTGCGCGCAGCTGCTCTCGCCCGATGCGGGGGCCTTCGTGGTGCTCAACCTCTATTCGATGGGACTTTCGGCGATGCTGGCCCGTACGGCCGTGCGGCAGGCGTTCGGCACGCCGGCCGACGAGCAGTACGGCGAGCTTTATTTCGAAGACCCCTTCTCGAAACAGCTGCCGCTGGGAATTTACTATCGTTTCACCCGTTAATCGAATCGGATATGTCTCTGTTCGTGCTCTTTTTCGGCCTGATGTCGGGCTGTTTCCTTTCGGTGCTGGTCGGCATCGTCGGCAGCAAGCGCCGCATCGGTTTCGGCTGGGCCTTTCTGGCCAGCCTGTTCCTCACGCCGCTTGTCGGATTGCTCCTCGCGCTGATCTCGGACCCGCTGCCCGTCGGAACGGATCGGGGACTGGGGTGCATCGGGACGCTGTTCGGCGTGCTCGGGCTGCTGTTTCTGGTGGCCTTCCTCTTCCTGCTGCTGGCAGGCGGAATGCTGGTGGCCATGTAGTGCGTCAGACGACGGTCGGGACGTAGTAGATCGCAATGCCCGCCACGGCCGAGAAGAGGATCAGCAGGATCGGGTTCAGTTTGCGCACCGATCCCGCGAAACAGATGCCGAAGAGCAGCCAGCTCCATCCGTCGATGAAACTCGCCCCCTCGTCCGTCTTGGGGAAGATCAGCAGCAGCGCCGCCGCGGCGATCATGCCGATGACGACGGGTTTCATGCCTGTCATCGCCCCTTCGATATATCGGTTCCCTTTGAGTTTCAGAAAGAAGCGTGTCAGCAGCAGCATGACCGTCAGCGAAGGCAGACAGACCGCGAAGGTGGCGATCACCGAGCCCAGAATACCGCACCAGCATCCTGTGCCGGCCTGGCAGCCGACGGTGTAGCCGACGTAGGTCGCCGAGTTGATGGCAATGGGGCCGGGCGTCATCTGCGAGACGGCCACGATGTCGGCGAATTCGGCGTTGCTCATCCACGCATGCTGTACGACCACCTCGTTCTGGATGAGCGAGAGCATCGCGTAACCTCCGCCGAAACCGAAGAATCCGATTTTCAGGTAGCTGACGAAAAGTTGCAGGTAGATCATCGCCGCACCTCCTTTCCGAGTTTCACCGTCCACAGAATGCCCGCCGCCGCACCGGCTGCGATCAGCCAGATCGGCGAGAGTCCGAACCACCAGACGGCCAGCGCCGTGGCGACCGCCACGACGATCAGCGCCGGATGCATCCCGCGCGCCAGCGCGATCGTCGGCACGACGATCAGCGCCACGACGGCCGGCCGCATCCCCTTGAAGGCAGCGTCGACGACGACGTTGTGGCGCACCTGGGCGAAAAAGATCGCAATGACCAGAATGCAGATGAACGACGGAAGCACGGCGCCGCATACGGCGGCGGCCGCTCCC
>OGOO01003497.1_pt1 | contig 10036 bp, 9 predicted proteins | sample 1552651 | NCBI WGS metagenome assembly OGOO01 (sample SAMEA2580118, study PRJEB22360) | human gut metagenome | biome: human gut; feature: human-associated habitat; material: faeces | place: Denmark | collected 2008/2010 | reverse complement strand
TAGAGCAGCTGACTACGGATCAGCAGGTCGCAGGTTCGAATCCTGTCTCGCGCACATGAACCTCCTTCGCGAATGCGGAGGAGGCTTTCTTTATTTTCCGTGGATTTTTGTGAAGCCTGCAATTGATTGCGCGCACAGCGGAGCGCAATATGCGGCAGGGATGAACGCCAAGACCCTCCGATACACTTGATACTACGTTTACGGATACTGCGGTCGAACGGGGACCGCAAGACAAGGAGCATGATGGCCACATCGAAGAGGGGAACCTGGGCAACAATCCGACGTATAGCCGCGTCCGACCGCATATCCGGTCTGATTATGCTCGGTTTCGCTCTTGCCGGCCTATTGCTCGCCAATCTGCCGTTCACCGCGCATGCGTTCGAACAGCTTGAGAACTTCCGTATAGCCATTCCACACACCAATATCGACATGGGATTGGGCCATTGGGTGCAGGATGGCCTGCTGACGGTGTTCTTCCTGACCGTAGGCCTGGAATTGAAGCAGGAACTCACCACGGGATCACTGTCCAATCCCAAAGCCGCGGCCGTGCCGATGCTGTGCGCGGTTGGCGGTATGCTTGCTCCGCCGGTACTGTTCATCGGCGTGATCTCATTGTTTGCGGCGGCAGGATCAGGGCAACTCGTCATCGCTTCAGGAACGTCGTTCTCCTTCGCACAGATGTCCAATGGCTGGGCGGTGCCCACAGCCACGGATATCGCGTTCTCATTGGCCGTATTGGCCCTGTTCGCCAAAGCGTTGCCGGGATCCATCCGCGCTTTTCTGATGACATTGGCCACAGTGGACGACCTGCTGGCCATCATCCTGATCGCGGTGTTCTTCTCATCGGTGAACGCATGGTACTGGTTCCTTGGCATAGCCGTATGCGCGGTCGTCTGGTACTTTCTGGTCCGCATGCGCAAGGTACCGTGGTTGGCCGTGGCCATCGTGGGCGTGCTGGCATGGGTCATGATGTTCGAAGCCGGCGTGCACCCCACTTTGGCCGGCGTGCTCGTGGGACTGCTCACGCCGGCCCATGAGCGTTTCGGTGAGAAGACGCCGCGTGCGGAACGTTACGCCGACAAGCTGCAGCCGTTCTCCGCACTGCTGGCGTTGCCGATCTTCGCACTGTTCGCCACTGGTGTGCACTTCGAGTCGTTGACCTTGGCGCTGTTCGTCTCGCCGGTGGTCGTTGCCGTGATGGTGGCGCTCGTGGTCGGCAAACCTCTGGGCATCATGACCACCGCATGGCTGTCCACGCACGTGGGCGGTCTGAAGATGGCCAAGGGGCTGCGCGTGCGCGACATGTTCCCCGCCGCCTGCGCCTGCGGCATTGGTTTCACGGTGTCGTTTCTCATCGCGTCGCTGGCATATCAGGATGCCGAACTATCGGCTGAAGCCCGTTTCGGCGTCCTGGTGGGGTCCATGGTCGCAGCCGTGATCTCAGGTATTCTGCTGAGCCATCAATCCAAACGATTCGAACTGGAGGACGGTACGAAGCATAAGCACCATACCGGCGACGAAGATGCCATGAACGAAGTTGAGACGGTGCTGGAAGACGGTACCGTGGTGGTCAGCCAGATAATCGGCACCCACCAGGAACAGTAAAAGGGATTTCCATATGTTGAAAGGGCCACGCATTCCCATGCGTGGCCCTTTCAACATATCGTGCCATTGCGGCACGGCTGATTAATCTGATTGGTCTATTTCTTGACGGCAACCAGCAGACCAGTGCCGGTCGGCGTCAACGCAGTGACGAACCGTTCATCCGACTCCACTGTTTCCAGCAATTCGCGCATCGCGATGGATTTGGCATCACGATTGGCGGGATTCAGCACGCCGCCGGCCGATGTGGCCGAATCAAAGGCAAGTACATCGGTGAAGACAATCGCGGCATGCGGTTTCAGCAGGCGTGGAGCCTGCGCGAAAGCCGCCGCATAATTCTCCGGATCGCCGGCCACGACGATTAAATCGTAATTCTCGGCGTTCAGACGGGGCAGAAACACACCTGCGGACGCGTTCACGGCACGCAATGTGGTTTCGGTGTCATCGGACAGACGATTGAACAGTTTGCGAATCAGCGCGATGCCCTGCGTGGACGAATCGACGGCCGTAAGCTGGCCTGCATTGTCAAGACCGTTGATCAGCTGCATCGTCTCCACCACGGAACCGGTGCCGATGGCGATCACCGACGAGGCGTCCAACATTCGCACCAGCATGCGCAGCAATTCGGCCTGCGCCGCGGATCCTTGGGGAATGCCGGCTTCCTCGGCCGCGGTCCTGATCGCATTGAGTTCGGCAGACTGGCGTGAGAACGCATGATCCTCGACGTACTCCCACGATTTCGCGAGATTGGTATATGACGTCCTATCCATTTCAGCGCTCCTTGATTTGGGCGATCAGCTGCCAGATCTCCTCACCGACATCGATGCCACGCGGGCATTCACGCGTGCAGGCGCGCACCGACTGACACGCGGCGATGCCATCGGCGGAATCGATGGCATCCATACGTGCATCCGTCTGGCCGTCGCGTGAATCATTGATGAAACGGGAGGCGGCGATAAGAGCCGCAGGGCCGATGAACGCCTCGCCGCCTGCATATACCGGACAGCTTCCCTCACAGGTGCCGCAGGCTATGCAGTTGCTCAGCAGCTCATACTTGGCGAGCTGCTGGGGATTCTGCAGATATTCGAATGCGTTGATCTTGCCGTCCGCGGTGGTGGCGAGTTCGCCACTGGCCTGCAGATACGGCTTGAGTTTCCTGATTTGGTCAAGCATCTGGTCGATATCGGCGATCAGATCACGCTGCACGGGGAAACCGGGCAGCGGTGCGAGCTCGATGACACCCAAATCGTCGGCATCCTGCGTTTGCGCGGGTTGAACGTCTTCGCCCGTATGACGGAAGCCGTCCTCATCCACCTGTGCGTCGGACGGCTGCTTTGCCCAAGCCTTCACCGTGGCGGTGCACAGAAGCGTAGGCGTGCCGTTGATGGACACGGCATCGGAACCGCACATGCCATGACCGCACGAATAACGGAAGGCAAGCGTCGGATCGATGGTGCGCTTGACTTTGAGCAGGCAGTCAAGCACGGTGTCCTCCGGACGCGCCGGCACCACGTAATCCTGCACCCACTGCTTGCCTCGCGGACGCCTGCGCGTGGATCCGGAATCGCCGAAGGGAGAGCTCTTCCTAGCGAACGGCGAGCCGCCTCGTTCACGGCCGCGTTCGGGACGCGGCGTGAACCTGTTCACCCGCAACGTCACCGTTTCCATGCCGTTCTCCATGCCGCTCATATACCTGCCTTTCGATAAAAAACCGTCAACCAGTCTGCCATACGCCGTGCCCAGGGTGTCAGTATTCACGGGCCTTTGGCGGCATGTCCACGATGTGCACCGGCTGCCAGGAGACCTGGCAGGAAACATCCGTCATGGAATGGGCCAGGAAATGCTCGTCGTCACGCTCCGGGAAATCAAGACGCTTCAACGATCCACGGGATTCGTGACGCGCATCGGAGGCGGCGAGCACGGCCTTGCCGAGCTCCAACAGATGGCGCACCTCCCAGATGGCGGTGATTTCCTGATTGAACGTGGGGGAGTCGGAATGCGCATGCAGCGCCTCGGCACGCGGCGTGAGCGTATCGTCCAGCGTAGCCAACGCCTGTTCGATACTGTTCCGGTCGCAACGCACCGCGACCGCCTGCTCCATGACGGATCCCAAATCGGCCATCAGCTGGTACGGATTGTCCGACGACGCATCGTCGTCATCGGACGGCCGCGTCAACAGTTCCTTGACCTGCGCGGAACGCTTGTCGGCAGCCTGCGACACCGCGTCGATAGATGCTTCGTCGGCAGGCTCGGCCATCGGATCGTTCACTGGATTATCGACGACACGTTCAGCCATCGCCTTGCCCGAACGGGTGCCGAAGAGGCAGGCGTCCAACAGCGAGTTGCCGCCCAGACGATTCGCGCCATGCACCGACACGCAGGAGCATTCGCCAGCGGCGAACAGACCGTCCACGACGGCGCGTTCGCCATCGACCCAACGGTAGACTTCGCCGTCGGTGGTGATGGGGATGCCGCCCATGGTGTAATGCGCGGTGGGTTTGACCGGCACATAGTCGCGGGTCGGATCGAGATCGGCATACTGTTCGATGGTCTCCACCACCTGCGGCAGCACCTCATGCATATGATCCGCATCGATGCCGGTCATATCCAGCCAGACACAATCCTTCGGCCCATCCGGATTCTTCGGATCGGCGATTCCTCGTCCGGCGTCGATTTCAGCCATGATGGAACGGCTCACCACATCACGCGCGGCAAGATCGGCATGCCCCGGCGCGTAATGTTCCATGAACGCCTCGCCATCGGAGTCGCGCAGCACGCCGCCTTCCGCACGTGCCGCCTCAGACAGCAGAATGCCGGTATGGGCGAGACCGGTCGGATGGAACTGCACGAACTCGCTATCCTCAAGCTGAAGGCCGGCGGACAATGTCAACGCCATGCCGTCACCGGTCAGATCCCACGAATTCGACGTGGTATGGAACAGACGGCCGGCACCGCCAGTGGCCATCAGCACATTGCGTGCGTGGATGGCATGCGTCTCGCCCTTGTGCGTGTCGAACGCCACCACGCCCTCGACCTTGCCGTGGTCTTCGGAAACCACCAGATCGGTCACATACCATTCCTCGGCGAACTCAACGCCCTCGGCCACGCACTGCTGCCATAGCGAGAACAGAATCTGATGCCCGATGCGGTCGGCCGCATAAGCGGCGCGGCGGACCGGTTCCTTGCCGAAATCCTTGGTATGGCCTCCGAAACGGCGCTGCGCGATATGGCCGTCATCGGTACGCGAGAACGCGACGCCGGCATGCTCCAGCGCGATCACAGTGGCAGGAGCCTGTTCGGCAAGCAGCTTCGCCGCATCCTGGTCGACAAGCCAGTCGCCGCCTTTGACTGTGTCATAGTAATGCCAATGCCAATCGTCTTTCTCCACGTTGCCAAGGCTGGCCGCAATGCCGCCTTCCGCGGAGCCGGTGTGCGAACGCAGCGGCTGCAGTTTGGATATCACCAGGACGTTCGGTTCGATGCCGTCCGCCCGCATCTGGCGCATCCGCTCGCTACGGAGCATTCCCAACGCTGCGGACAGGCCGGCCGCGCCTGCGCCGACGATCACTGCATCATACATATCTTCAACATGCTTCGGACTCATACCACCGATTCTCGCACAAGGTGTGACCTCGCACGTTCGACGCGGCTGAGGTGGAGGTGCCGGGCCTGCTATCGCTGCTCGGCGATGATCCATCCGGACCGCATGCTGATGCGGCCTTCAAGCTCCAAGAAGCCCAGTTCGCGCATGATTCGCGAGATGGGATATTCTCCCGGATGCGTCTTGTCCATTAGATCGAGCAGATCGTCGGCGGAGACGTGGCCGTTTGCTTCGGCGCAAGTTTTAATGGCGGCGAGTATGGCATCGTCGGATTCGTCTGTCGATTCCTGCGGATGTTCGGTGTCATCCGGCAGGTCGACATGTTGCGGGCGATGCGCGCTATGGCATAGTTCGTCGATCTCCGCCAGTGAGCAGATGATGGTGGCTCTGCCGTCTTGGATAAGGCGATTGCAGCCGGTGTTATGCGGCATGGTGATGTCTCCCGGCACGGCGAACAGATTGCGGTTGAGTTCGTTCGCCCAGCCTGCGGTGTTGAGCGCGCCGGAACGCGCACGTGCCTGCGCCACGATCAGAGTGGATGACAATGCCGCGATCAGACGGTTGCGCAGCAGGAACCGTCTTGCCTCCGGCACGGTTCCGGGGCACAGTTCGGAAATCAAAGCGCCCGAATGGCTTTCGATCTGCTCGAACAGGTTCTGGTTGCTTTTCGGACCGATATGGTTCAGTCCGCCAGCGAATACGGCGACGGTGCGTCCTGCCAGCGCGGCGCTCATTTCGTCCATGGCTTTGACCGCGCCCCAATGTGCCGCGGCGTCGGTGCCCAGCGCGCCGCCGGATACCACCAGATGTCCGGCACGCGCCATCCGAAGGGCCAACTCGTGGGCGCTTTGCCTACCGTAGTCGCTTACGCCCCGTGAGCCGACGATACCCACCGGCTCGGGGCATGACACCAGCGCCTTCGGATCGCCTTTGCCCCATAGGCAGAGCGGGGAGGCCCAGTCGGTGCGCAGTGAAAGGTCGTTCAGTTGGCTGGGCCAACAGGGGTGATGCGGGGCGATGATCCACTGCGTGCCGTCTGCTGTGAACCAGTCTCGCAATGCGTCCGGATCCTTGCTGGGCAACGATGCCAGACGTTGCTGCCATGACACCAGCGAGCCATGGAACGAAGCCATCCCGCGGGCGTTGATGGTGCGTCCCCAACGAGTGACGCCGTTGATGAACGCCGCATCCAATGACGTGCAGGCCGCGGCCGTCACGTTTTCGTGATTGCCAGGGCCGCTGTCAGCGATCAGCTGTAGCGCGCTTGCCGCGGAGCCGGTGCCTTTGACCAGCGCGTACATCATCGCGTCGGCGCTGTCCAGGCAGAAGGTGAGCACCGCGCGGGCCAGGGTCTCGTCGTCGATCGTCACCATCATGCCAGCCTCGTTCTCATGGATATTCCCTGCATCATTTCCTCAGGTCCTGGGGAAGTCTTTCCCGTCAGATCGGATAATGTCCACGCAAGCCGCATGGCACGGTCGGCGCCACGCAGGCTCAGCCGCTCGCTCGCCAAGGCGCGGTTGACCAATTCGATGGCCTTGGGGGAGGTGTTGGCTCTCAGCCAGGTGCCGGTAGCCTGCGCGTTGCAGCACCAGCCGAATTCGCGGAACCGTTCCTGCGCCATCTGCCGGGCAACGATGACACGCAGACGTATGGCATGGCTCGAATCGCCGGAGGGAGCGTTCCCCGGACTTATCCGCTCCACCGGAGGCACCTCGATCTGGATGTCGATACGGTCGAGGATCGGTCCGGAAAGCCGGCTGAAATACTTGACGCGGTAGACGGACACACATATATTAAAATAACAATTCACGGCAGGTGCAGCGCTCGCCGTTGCCGTACGCGTAGCCGCACGGGCAGGGATTCGCCGCCATAATCAGTTGGAAGCGAGCCGGATAGTATGTGGTGCCTTTCGCTCTGGAAATCGCGACATATCCGGATTCCAAAGGTTCGCGCAGCGTCTGCAGCGTACGCGCCGAGAATTCCGGAGCCTCGTCCATGAACAGGATGCCGCGATGCGCGCGGGTGATGGCTCCGGGCTGGGCCAATCCTGCGCCTCCACCCACCAGCGCGGCGGTCGACGCGGTATGGTGGGGCGCCTCGAACGGTGGAACGTCGCTGATTCCGTATCCGGGAAGCGTGCCGCATAACGAACGAATCGAGGCCACTTCAAGCTGTTCCGTCTCGTTCAAAGGACTCATGATGCCGGGAATGCGCGAAGCGAGCATGGTCTTGCCTGTGCCGGGCGGACCGGTCATCATCAGATGATGGCCTCCGGCGGCAGCCACCTCCAACGCCCATTTGGCCGCATGCTGGCCCATCACTTCGCTCATGTCGCCGGGCGGAGGGCACATGCCCGTGGCGCCGACATCGGCGTTCACGGCATGCGTGGCTTCGGGAATCCGGTAGTCCGCATCGCCTCCCATCAGTTCGATGAGCTCTCCGACATGCCTCACGCCGATCGCCTTGACATCCGGAACGAGACGGGCCTCATCAAGGTTGGCGTAAGGCACGATGATTGTTGCGATTCCCTGCTCCCGCGCATGCAGCATGATGGGCAGCAGTCCGTTGATGGGCAATACGGTGCCGTCAAGATTCACCTCGCCAAGCACGATGGTGCCGGCCAGACAGTCATGGGCGATTGCGCCGGCCGCGCTGAGCACGCTGGCCGCGATGGCCAGATCATGCGAAGAGCCTTTCTTCGGCATGGACGCTGGGGAGAGATTGACCGTGACACGGGTTTCCGGCCATTTGAAACCACTTGCCTGGCATGCCGACTTGACCCGTTCGCGCGCCTCGGACAATGAGGTGTCGGGCAGGCCGATGATGGAGAAATAGGGAAGTCCAGGGGATACGAACGCTTGAATCTGGACGATGAAGGCTTTCAAACCGATCAGTCCTACGGAAAGGGCGCTGCCGATGGCCATCAGAACGCTCCCTCGATATGATGCAGCAAAGGTCTGTCTCCCTGCACCACGACGGTGACGACGTCAAAACGCACGCCACTGTTCGGCATGCGGTGCTCCGGCGCCGTCAGCCATTGCACGGCGGCATGGCGCAGATTGATTTGCTTGGAAGCGGTCACCGCCTCCTGAGGGGTGCCGTAGCGCATCGTACGTCTGGTTTTGACCTCGACGAAAACGATCTGGCCCATCGGATTGCGCGACACGACGTCGAGTTCGCCGTATCGGCAATGCCAGTTGCGGTCGAGCGTCCGCCACCCTTGGCTTTCCAACCATGCGGCGGCGTACTGTTCTCCCAGCTCGCCGATCTGTCGGGAACGCAGCGTGCCGTCATGCAGACGCCGCGCTAGGGAATCGAGAATCTGCTCCGGCGGCTGCGTTGGGGCCGGAACATCATGTGATGATGAATGGTTCATGGCCCTAGTCCAACAGACAGAAGCCATGCATGACAAGGCCGATGGGCTAATGTGGATAACTTACGTATCTCGGGCGTGTCGTGGATAGTCGGTGGATGAGTCGACGCTATCCACACCTATCCACAACACGATCCAAGGCCTCTGTGCGAAAAGAGTGACCGATGAACCGTCAACGACGGGTCAAAGCGGTCAATTCGTCGAGATTGAGTTCGAAGCTCACGCCTCGTTCCTCATGATTCGGCTGATACTGGGTGCTTTCCATCGCATGGCGGACGAACTCGCCGGCGATGTTCGCGGCCTCGACCAGAGGACGGCCAGCCATCACCGCGCCGCACAGCGCCGACGCGAACGCGTCGCCGGTGCCGTGGGTCATGAACGGCAGCTTGGCATGCGCCAGCTCCTGTTTTCCGGCGACGCCCGTCGAAGCTGACGCCACATAGTTGCGAATCATGCCATCCCCTCGATCGATGCCCTTAAGCACCACGTTCTTCGCGCCGGCGGCAAGCAACGCCCCAAGAATCTCATCCACCTGCGCGTCGTCGATATCCTGGCCTGGATAGTCACGGCCCGTCAAAATGGATGCCTCGGTAAGATTCGGCATCAGCGCATCCGCGCCATCCACCAGCGTGCCCATCGCCCGACACAGCTCAGGAGTGTACGTGGCGTAGATTTCTCCGCCGTCGCCCATCACCGGATCCACCAACCGCAAGGCATGCGGATACTCCGCGTATAGGCGTTTGATGATTGCGACCTGGTCCGCGGAACCAAGAAAACCGGAATAGACGCCATCCAAATCGACGTTCTCCTGACGCCATGCGTCCAGATAGCCGTCCAGAATCTCGGTCGTATCGTGGAACGTGAATACCTCGTAGCGCGTGTGCGCGGAAAACAGCGCCGTCGGCACCGGACAAACGTCGCAGCCGGCCGCCGACAGAATCGGAATGGCCGCCGTCAGCGAACACTTGCCATAACCGCACATGTCATGCACCGCGGCGACGCGCGGAATATACCGCGGATCACGGTCGTACAGAATCTCATCGCTCATATCGGAACCTCTCTTGCGATTTGCCTGCCCATGACTTTAGCCGTTCCCCTGACCTGACGCGCATCCGTTCCTCACGGTGGGTCACCGGCATGCGGGACTTCGGCGTGTCGAATGGTTCCGAATGGTTTTTTCAACGGTTGGGGGAGTGGGGAAAGCCAATGATTCCAACGGTTTATAAGGGGATATAGGCAAGTGCGATAACGTTCGGCTTGCGTTGCGCTCGCCGGCCGGTTTATTGTCGCTACCAACACCTGGCCAAGCGCCCTACACGGCAGGGCGGGTGGCCAACCAAGACGAGAACAACGAACCCTTATCCAAGGAGAGCGCATCATGGCAAACAAGAACTATCGTTTCGAAACCCTGCAGCTGCACGTCGGCCAGGAGCAGGCCGACCCGGCCACCGACTCCC
>OGOO01003494.1_pt1 | contig 10042 bp, 7 predicted proteins | sample 1552651 | NCBI WGS metagenome assembly OGOO01 (sample SAMEA2580118, study PRJEB22360) | human gut metagenome | biome: human gut; feature: human-associated habitat; material: faeces | place: Denmark | collected 2008/2010 | reverse complement strand
TCCCCATTTTGTGATTTGCAACTCGCCTGATGGGTAGTCATCTTGTTATCAGATGCCGGGTGCAAAGATAAGGCGAAAAATCCGTGCGAGTGCAAAAATAATCGGTTTAAATCCTTGAAATCCATGGTATTAGGAATCAGTAGGAATTATTAGGAATCAATCGGAATAAAATCAAGGAATCAATCGGAATGCAAAAAACACAAAAAGCGGCAACCACCATCCTTTTGTCGGATAATCGTTGCCGCTTTCAATAGCGTATTTTTTGTTTTCAGAAAACAACAGATGATAGTTATTCCGTTGTCATAGCTTTGTAGATTTCTTTCCCGATTTCTTTATCTTTATCCTTCCAAAGAAGGTAGTCTGGATGATTTGAAGAAACATGTTCTTTATTTCTTTTCAATGTTTTCAGTTTCTTATTCATTCCATCTGACATATTTTTTATAGCCTTATCATCGCTATACTTCAGTACCCCAATTCCAATCAAGGCACGGATAAAATCAATACACTTCGTTCCAGAGCGAATTGCTTCTACGTCTATGGAAATAGCCATTAGCATAGCCACCTGTACATTGGCTGTCAAGTCAATCACATAAGCTGCTTTTTCAATTTGATTTCTGGATATCTTCACAACTTTATTTGGCAAAGTAAAAGAAGGCGTCATTACTTTATTGATGGCATCTCTACAGTCATCTGGGATGCATACTTCATCAGGAACTGCATTTTGCTGTTCTGAATAGGATTCCAGATTCTTTATCAACTCGTTTTGATAGAGTTGCTCTTTGAGTCTTAAAACCACAAGTTCGGTACCCATGATATCATACATTTCTCTTCTTGAAAGGTGCAGATAACGCATTTGAGGTATGATATCTTTCTTTTTCAAGTTGTGGGAATGAAAAATTCCTCTTGGTACTTTGTCTAGCCAAGCTGTAAGCCTGTTGATTTCAGATTCTATTACTTCCGTTTTAGCCAGCCCCAATGGAACTTTTAAATAGTTGTCGTCGTATCTTTTAAAAAATCCATCCTTTTCATTGGAGAAAAACTTTTTCATTCTAACCAGATGTGTCTCGTAAATCTTGTTTCTATCCTCTTCTCTATGTATATTTGCCACAAGATTCTGGATTTTATGGCAGAGATTTTCTAATTTCTTTTTAGTTGAACTTGATATTGCTGAGTGATTATTTGTGAAATCTTTCAACTTATTGAGAATTCGACTTGTATTTTTGCAATCAACATCGCAAAGTGTTAGGGGAATTTGGGCGCAGTAGTGCTCACTTAGCCTAATGAGTTCTTCTGCATCCTCATCCTTGAAATCTCTTGGTAGCAGTAAACTTGTTACTAACTCAATCTTATTTTCTTCCTCCATGAATGGCATAGAAATATCAAATGGGGATGGATCAATTTTTCTTTTGTATGGTTCGGGGGGCAACAGGCATTCCTTTGGAATGTCAACATCTGCTGTTAAAGTGATGTAGCCAACCTTGCCAATAACCTTGGCCTTTACTATTGTTGTAGAAGACTGCTCTTGGGGAAATACACGTTGTATTTCTTTGGTGTAATTTTCTGATATATAGCCAATCTTATTGTAGTTCTGATAGTACACGGCAATAGCGTTTGAACTATAAACGTTGTCAGGTTCTCTTTTCAAGTAGACCATTGATGGAATAGGCAGTTGTGCTACAAATTTTTGGGCATTTTGGGTCTTCTCCTCGAAATTCTTTCCAGGCATTTGGTATCTGATTGCAGTAATCTCGAAATTCATTTTTATCTATATTATTAAGTTTTCTATATTATGTTTTAATATTCTCCATACAACTCGGTCTAATCCTCCTTATCCAGATAAAAAACTTCCAAGGAGAGGCAAATCCACTATTGGCTTTTCATCTTGTCATCATTAGTAGTAAGGAACTTAGCGTTTGCCTTTCCCTGATGCTGAAGAAATTTTTGTACTTGAAATACTTGATTCATAGCTGTTCTTTTTTTATTTTGATGCAAATTTACGATAAAAAAACAGAAACGCAAAGCAAAATCTCGCGTTTCGTGATAAATTCACGTAATTTAATATTAAAAGCTGTGTTTTTCGTTATTTTTCCTGCTTTAAAAAGCCAATTCTATGGTAAAATTAAATTTATGTATAGCTAAAGAGCTTCTTTTAATCTTGCTTATCTGCAATAAAAATGAAAATAAATCCCATTTCTTTTTGTTTTTTGCCAGTTTCTTCGTACCTTTGCAGATGGATTCGGCAGGAGCCGCTTCCAGACATTTTAGTAAAAACAAAGCATTGACTATTATTGTGGTCTTCCAGAAAAAGCCTAGGAAACTTTCTTTCTGAATATACGACCGCACCAATAATGGTTGGCTTCATCTGTGGTAAGCATAGGTGAGCCTCTCGTCAAATATGTAGAGTCAATGTTCATGCCCGATATAGGGTGTGAGCATTCTTATATTTGACGGTGGTTCAGACATTTCCTAGGCTTGCCACGGAAGACCTTAAGAATCGTTCACACCCTTCTTTTGTGTCTCTTTGTGAGTAGCCTGATGATAGTTGGATGCAGCTATTAATAACTATCAGAATATGGCAGACAATATTGATGAACTACATCGAAAAATAAAAGATTTGGAGGGTGAAGTGGCTTATCTTAATGCTCAGTTGAAGCAAGATAACCGTTTTGGACTTCATTGGATAGATGTGCCTGAAGCTTTTGAAGCTGGAGGAGAAAATGCTATTCCGATTCTTGAAGAAGTACCAGAACTTTCCATCACGAAAGATGATGGAAAACCTACTCATATACTCATAGAAGGTGATAATTATCATGCTCTTACTTGCCTTAATTATACGCATCAAGGTAAGGTGGATGTAATTTATATTGATCCTCCTTATAATACGGGTAGTGATGGGTTTACGTATAAGGATAAGAGATTCCTAGATAAATATCCTGATGGTACCCAGTTGCCAAAGAATCATCCGTTACGTCATAGTTCTTGGTTGTCGTTTATGGACAAACGAATGAAACTCGCATCTTCTTTGTTGAAAGAAGATGGAGTTATCTATATCAGCATTAATGAAGAAGAATATGCTAATTTAAAGTTGCTGTGTGATAGTGTTTTTGGTTATTCTAATTATATTACCACTATCACAATAAAAGTGCGTCATGAGAATAGAATTCTCAAGGGTGATAAACCTATGCACGAAACGACAGAATTGCTTTTGATGTATAGAAAGTCAGACAAGTTTAACATAAGTAAACGTATAGTTGATAATTCTGATCCTAAAGATTATATTTATGAAATTGAGGAGTTGATAGATAATCCGGAAATAATTATGATGGGAGGTAAGAAAGTAAAAGTCTTTCATCCTGGAGAATATCGGATTGTAGAATATGAACCAAGTTTTGAACATCTTAAGAAAATAAATATTCGTGGTTCCATAAAGACGGGTAATAGTTCCGGAAGATTTCACATGAGCTACCTCGAAGAAAGAAATAATGATTTTGGGGTAATTTATAAGGTCCCTAATATGGGGGATGATGGCAGGGATGGTAGATATTTCCTCTCTAGAAGCGATAGTTCTCACGCAAACGGATTTTACTTCCAGGGAGCACCTTTACAGAGAAATGACACAAAAGAAATTCCATATCCTAATTTCTTGGATTTTGAACAAGAGTTCAATCTGGTTGGAACAGAAGGTGGCGTTCCTTTTGATGGCGGAAAGAAGCCGATTGCATTTATACAGTATTTGTTGAAAATAGCTAAAGGTAATAATAAAAATCTTGTTGTTCTAGATTTTTTTGCCGGTAGTGGGTCTACAGGGCATGCATTTTTGGATGGAGGCTATACAGGTCAGGTAATCTTAGTTCAAGCGCCAGAAAAGACTTATGAAATCAAAAAAGGCAAGAAGTTAGCCAAGAACAATTGTAAGGGCGTTTTTAATGCTGGATTCGAAACTATTACACAGATAACAAGAAAACGTATCGAAAATGCTATTGGCGGATATGTGACTGACAAAAAGATTTCGAAAGTATTATTTGAGGAAGAACTGACTCCTACATCATTAAAGAAAGTTCCTGATTATCTTGCAAGGATAAACGAAATAAAGCAGGAAAATGAAAAGTTGTATCATTCGTTTGATGTGCATGTTAAAGATGGGGTGCTTATGCTGCAAGGAGAAATCTCGAAAAAGAAAACTTGTCCGCCTCTCGGCAATTCTCTCAAGTATTATCGCACTTCTTTCGTAGGAACAAGTACGGCCAATCAGGCTACAGACCATGACAAGACAATCCTTGCCCAAAAGGCTGGATGCCTGCTGGCCTTGGCTGAGAATACGCTTTACGAAATGAAGAAAACTGATAGCTATCAGATATTCAAGGACAAAAATCATGATGTATGGACGGCAATCTATTTTAAAGAAGATTATCGCCCGAAATATTTCAACGAATTTGTTCATGAAGTAGAGCAGCTTCAGGGCGTGAAGAATGTATATATTTTCAGTTGGGGCGACGTCGGTTCTTTCGATTCCTATTTCGAATATCTTTCTGGGGTAAATCTGAAGAGCATTCCTCAGCCTATCCTCGATATTTACAAATCTTTAAATGCTTAAGAAAGTATGGAACAGATACCTTTTCAGATAGAAGCCGTTGATAAACTGGTGGCTAATATAAAGCGATTATGGGGACATGGAGATCGCCAGATTCCTGTTGTTCTGAAAGCTCCTACAGGAAGCGGTAAGACTTATATGACTCAGAAGATGATTTGCGAGATGGCAGAACAGCCAGATTGGGATAGAGAGGTGGCTTATGTATGGATTACATTCTCCGACGACCTCGCCATGCAGAGCAAGCATAAGTTTGATGTCTACTTCCCTACGAGTAAGCATGGACGATTGTTGACGATAGAAGATTTTAGCCTTGGGGCTCTGCAGAAAAACGATGTGCTTTTCATCAACTGGCAAAAACTGGTGAGCGAGAAAGCCGGAAACCGTATATACAGACGACCGGAAAATCCAGATGAGCGACATGAGAGTAGAGTATACTTCGAGGATTTTGTAGAGAATACCCATGCCAACGGCGTGGAAATAGTATTTATAATCGACGAGTGCCATCTTAATGTAACCGAAGCTGCTAATCGTGACGTGATTAGCAAACTCGACCCGAAAATCTGCATTCATGTCTCTGCTACTCCGCCTCCTGAAGTGATGGTAAAAGCTGCAGATTATGACTCGAATGTGGTAATAAAGCATGAAGATGTGGTAGCACAAGGGCTGATTAAGGAGAGCATCGTTACCCAGACGAAAGAGAATTTGGATAAATATCAAGGCGAAGATGAAGATCATGTCCTGCTGAAACTTGCTATCGAAAAGCGCAGGGAACTTAAAGCGGAGATTGAGGCCTTCGGCAAAAACGTCAATCCGCTAGTTATCATCCAGTTGCCAAATGATGATGAAACCTTGATAGAACAGGGGCAGCCTACCAAGGAAGAGATTACGAAAGAATATCTTATCTCGCAGGGGGTAAAGGCAAACAGAATTGCATCTTGGTTTACTGGTAAGGCTAAGCCTGAGGGGCTGGAACGGAATGATAGCGAATACGAATACCTTCTGTTTAAAACCGCAGCCGGTACAGGTTGGGATTGTCCCCGTGCTCAGGTTCTAGTCATGTTTCGTGATATTAAATCTGAAATTTTCAGTACTCAGACCATCGGTAGAATTCTCCGTGTTCCAATCATGCACGAAGAAGTGTCTAAGGTTTTCCGTAATGGTTATCTTTATACCAACTTCTCGCGCAAAGCTGTAACAGAGGCTGATTATGGTGGAATGGGCAACAAGCCAAAAACGCTTATCTCTTACAACAAAAAGGGGGAAGACTACATCATCGACCCGAATCTGATGACAGATATGCTGTCGCGTGTAGATTATGGAGATTTGGGTAAATCGGGTGAATTCCAACAATGTCTGTTTGATACATTCAATCGCTATTTCGGCATTACTGATGAGGATGTGTTTGATGATGTTGTAAAAAGGAAACTAGAAACTAAAGGACTCTACTTGAAGGGAAATTTAGCGCATGAGATAGTTTCAGATGCTCAATTCTATGATTACGAAAATATTGGAATCAACCTCAAGGAAGCTAAAGGGGTAGAGCGCGAGTGGAGTAGGAGTGATGTGCAGAAACTCTTTACTTTCACTTTGGTGGAAATCCTGCGTTCGCAATCAGATAATGATTGCAAGGTGGGAAACATCGTGCGTTCTGTTCCAACTTTGAAAAGTGCCATACGCTTGTGGTTCAAGTATTATGCTCTGAAGAATGAAGACGAAGACAAATGGTATCGTATTTTCTTGCATGATGCATTAAACGGTTCAGCTTCAAGTATATTCAGACGCCTTATCACGGAAACGCTTAAGGCATACCATCCTTTGCTCGAAGAACAATTACGTAAGCGCAGAGAGGAAAACCGAAAGCGGCAGAGTGTTCCTTTTGTCTTGAAGAAGATGTATTCTTATACAGAAGAACATGATGAGTTGACGGAGCAGAAATGCCTGTTGCATCCTTTCTTCTTGGGCCAAAACTATATTGGCAGAAAAACGGAAGAGAGCTTTTACAAGTATCTTGAGGGTCAGGATGGTATAGAATGGTGGTTTAAGAATGGAGATAGTGGTAAGGATTGGCTTGCCATTCGTTATTTCAGCGAAGAACGCAACGAAGAAGCACTTTTCTATCCCGACTGGATTTTCAAAAAGAAGGATGGTACTATCGGCATCTTTGACACCAAAGGAGGTCAGACGGCTGCATCTAAAGACACGAAAAACAAGGCTGAGGCTTTGCAGAAGCGTCTTTCTATGTTGAACAACTTGGCTGAAGGCAGAATAAATTACGTTGGCGGTATTGTAATAGCTGCTAATGGTACATGGTATTATAATGATAATGAGGAATATGCCTATCAGCCTGGTAGTACAGATGGTTGGAAAATGATGCAGGATATGTTTGATGTGCTTATGGATGGGGACAGCTTGAATACAGCAATTCTTCATAGCATCTCTCCTTCCGACCGCTTCACCCGTTTCCTCCCTCTGTATTCCATCCAAGCTGCCTGTGGTTACTTCGATAAATATGAGGAGCCGGAGACGGAAGGATGGGTGGATGTATCTTCATTACCTTTCACTCCGAACAGGGAAATGTTCGTGGTTCACGCCAAGGGCAACTCTATGCTGCCGAAAATTAAGGATGGAGACTTGTGCGTGTTTGAGCGTTACCATGGAGGTTCGAGGGAAGGAGAAATCGTACTCTCGCAAGTAAATGAATATTACGAGGAATATGGCGGAAAATATACCATCAAAAAGTTTCATAGCGAGAAAACTGCAAACGAGGACGGGATAGAAGTTCATTCTAAGATAGAACTCCAACCCCTCAACAAGGATGGCTTCAAGACCATAGAAGTTCCAGAAGATAATGAAGCAAATATTGCCGTTATCGGCATCTTGAAATACATTATCTGCTAAAGATAAAAGGGCAAAGGCATTACCTATCATCAGGTAAATACTTTTGCCCTTTCTCTTTATTCTACCTCCTCGCACATCGCCATCTCTGCGCCACGATAAATAACAACGAGCTGATGAAGCTTCGTTCTCTTTACTGATTTGTGCACGATGTCGCTATTGGCGTAGCGCCTTATCTGGGCTGAGGCTTCCTCGAAGAGATGGTTCAGCTGCTCATCGCTGGTGCCCGGCTTGCAATATTTCAATTCCACGATGTAGGAATCTTCTATGTCCTTATAGATGTCGCAGAGGGGCAGCAGGAAGATGTCGGCATAACCGCCATCGTTGTCAAGTTCAGAAATAGGACGGTAGAACTTGCATTGGCTCGTCATCGCCAGAGTGAAACCATGAACGTAGGCTTCGCCTTTCTGCTTGTCGCGCTGGGAGGAGAAGCGCTTCAGACAATCGGCTATGTAGGCAAAGTAGGGCTTGAATGCACCTTCGTAAGCCAACTTGCTCTCCAGCTGGGTCTTGTCGTATTGCTCAAAGGTGAGGTCGTTCTCCTTGTAGGTATCCAGCAGATAGGTGTACATCTGGTCGCGCACCACCTCGTTGGGAACCACAAAGCGGGTATTGCCTTGGTAGGTGCCGTCTATCGTTACCATGCCGAAATAGAAGAGCAGACTCAGGAAATTATCTGGGTCGTTGATGCGCTCGGCAGGGAAATTCTCCATCAGGGTTCCCGTGGTGAATCCCCTGGTCACGATATCCTGTATGATGCTGGCATCGTGGGCAAACTCCTTGTCATGGCGGATGAGCATGCGAATCTTGTCGTAGTCGATGCGGATGTTGGTTTCCACCAGTTTCTTCGGAATATCATAATCGTTGCGGATGTAATTATCTACAAAGTAGAGTACCATCACGGAGTTGTACATGGTTGTGTTGCCGTACTTTTCTTCTGAGAAGCAATAATTATCATACCATGGCTTCATCACTTCTATCAGCTCATCCACGCTATGGCGGAATGGCAGCACGCTGGCGTAATAAGCCAGCATCTGGCGCACTTCCTCCTCGGTGAATCCCACCATTTCGTTGAACTCCGGAGACAGGGAATAGTTGGTACCGATGTTGAAACCGCTGGTCAGATCGTCCATTGTTACGGGACTTACTCCTGTAACGAAAACTCTGCCCAGTGAATCTCCTGCGGCTCCCTTGATTGTGTCGAAGAAATGTCGTAGATACCCCTCGCCGTGAGTCTGTTCGCGATATCGGGTTTCATGTTCCTTGTGGGTAAGAATCTGATTGGTAAAGTGGTCGTATTCGTCGATGAAGAGATAAATCTTCAAGCCTGCTTCAGTACATTTGTCGCATAGAAATCCCAATTGGGCAACGGCATCTTCCTTTTGGTTCATCTCTTCCTTTGTGTGCGGTGGCAAAAGGTGGGCGTATCTGCTGCAGAAGGTATTGAACTTGTTGCTGCAATGGGCATCAAGTCCTTTTTTATAATTATCCAATCCTGCTGAAATCATGGCAAAATTCAGGTGAAGGATGAGATAGCTGTTGCGTTCAGGGGTAGGATTCTCTCCGATGTAAAGCTTGCCGAAGAGGCTTTCAAACTTATCCTTCTTGTTGATGTCGTAATAGTTTTCGAGCATGGAGAGGGTAAGGCTCTTGCCGAAACGGCGAGGGCGAATGAAGAAGAAATACATGTTAGATTCTTCTATTTTCTCTATGAATGGGGTCTTGTCAACATAGTAACAATCTCTTTCCATTACATCCTCAAAGTTCTGCATTCCGTAAGGGATGCGCTTGCGATAGATTCGCTTTTGTCTTTCTATTTTTGCCATAATCGAAACCAACTTTTTGTTTTTATGCCGCAAAGTTAAGATTATTATTTGGAATAAGCAAAGTTTTCGGGGCTTTTTCTTGGTGGTTTATCAGAAAATGAGTAGTTTTGCGGGCGTGAATCAAATAGATAACGAATAAAATAATGAATAAGACAACGACTCAAATTACGATGCTCGGAACGGGAAATGCTACGGTTTCCCAGATTTATAATACCTGTTTTGTGCTCCAGACTCCCAGCACCCTAATGCTGGCGGAGGAACTGGGCGTGAAGAATCTTATCCTGTATCATACGGAGGAGAAAACGCTCGCTAATCGTAAAGAAAATTACACCCGTGAAGCTGCCGAGAACTTCAAGGGTAGAATCTTCGTTCCGGATGATTTGGAGGTGATAGAACTGTAGGATTTTATTTGTCCCACAGATTTCACAGATTTACACAGATTTTTGACCTGTACGGTCGGGGATTTCGCAGATTTTTTTGTTTGGATATTTGGGGAATTCTCCTCCTGATTATGACAAGAATGAATCTGTGTAAATCTGTAGTATCTGTGGGACTTTTGAAGTGGCTCACTTTTTCAGTCTTTTTTAATACGCTTCTCCCTGCTCTATTTCTTCCTGCGTAATGCGCTTGCGGTCGATGGCGCGCCAGGCAAAGACGATGTAGGCGAGCACGAACGGGATGAGGAGGGAAACTATCGCCATGGTGCGGAGCGTGAACTCGCTGCTGCAAC
>OGOO01003491.1_pt1 | contig 10054 bp, 7 predicted proteins | sample 1552651 | NCBI WGS metagenome assembly OGOO01 (sample SAMEA2580118, study PRJEB22360) | human gut metagenome | biome: human gut; feature: human-associated habitat; material: faeces | place: Denmark | collected 2008/2010 | reverse complement strand
AGCATCCGTTACAGGTATCTTCCACTACCTGCTGTACGTAATTATATCCTTTTTGATTTACTTTCGGGGTGAGTGACAACACATGCAGCGGGCATGCTACCACACATAAGTTGCATCCCTTGCAGCGTTCGGTATTTACGATAACCACACCTTTCATCTTAGCCATAGTATATATCTCTTATTGATTAAACATATCTTTATTATAAAAGTTAAGTATATCCATCACCATCTTTCGGGCATCGGCTGCCGGACTTTCCGGGTCCAGGGCAATCGCTTCCTGGTAATTGTTGAGCGCTCCCTGCCAGTCACTTTTCTTCCGATAGGCATTTCCCAAAAGATAATATGCTTCCGCCGTAGGCGAGGAAGCCGTTTGCAACCAATCATTCAGGCGAGATATAGCGGTGTCTACATGTCCTTCATTTATCAGTTGTCTGATGTGATTCAGTTGTTCATTCATGGTCTTTTATGTCATATTGTAACCTTACAAAGATAGTCTTTAATTTGGTACGAGAGTCATTTTTACGGAATAAATAGTAAAAAATGCCGATTTTTCTTTTTCTAGGTATTGTGTAAAATGCTGATTTATAATATATTCTAATGTTGTGGTTTTTGTTTCAATTGAAAAAGATGCATATCTAACTAATTGCTTAAAATAATGAAGGGTGTAACAGATTTGTCAGATATTGTAAGGGTTACCAAAAGTTTATTGAATGAGCGGAATCTATTTGATTATGTCATTATTTCTTTTAACTTTGTGGCAATTTATTCATGAAACAAACAACTAAATAATTAACTTATCAGATAGAATTATGAACAAGATTCTTCAGAAGGAACATTTTTCCGAAAAGGTCTTCAAACTGGTGATTGAGGCTCCTTTGATTGCAAAGTCGCGTAAGGCGGGACATTTTGTCATTGTCCGTGTAGGCGAGAAGGGGGAACGCATGCCTTTGACCATTGCAGCAGCCGATCCGGTGAAGGGAACTATTACTTTGGTGGTGCAGGAAGTCGGACTTTCGTCCACTCGTTTGTGCGAACTGAATGTGGGTGATTACATTACAGATGTGGTAGGTCCGCTGGGAAAGGCTACTCATATTGAAAACTTCGGAACGGTGGTTTGTGCCGGAGGTGGTGTAGGTGTGGCTCCGATGTTGCCTATCGTGCAGGCATTGAAGGCTGCGGGAAACCGGGTCATTACCGTGCTGGCCGGACGTACCAAGGAACTGATTATTCTTGAAAAGGAAATGCGTGAGAGCTCGGACGAAGTGATTATCATGACGGACGATGGTTCTTACGGACAGAAAGGTTTGGTTACGGAAGGAGTAGAAGCAGTCATCAAACGTGAAAAGGTGGACAAGAGTTTTGCCATTGGTCCGGCCATCATGATGAAATTTGTCTGCCTTCTGACCAAGAAATATGATATTCCGACTGATGTGTCGCTGAACACCATCATGGTGGATGGTACGGGCATGTGTGGTGCTTGCCGTATCACCGTGGGCGGAAAGACGAAGTTCGTATGTGTGGATGGTCCGGAATTCGACGGTCATCAGGTGGACTTCGACGAGATGCTGAAACGTATGGGAGCCTTCAAGGATATTGAACGTGAAGAAATTCATAAACTGGATACCAAACCTGCAACTTGTGAAGCTGAACAGGCTGCTTCCGGACGAAACGCTGAATGGCGTGAAGCGTTGCGCAAGAGCATGAAGCCGAAAGAACGTGTGGCTATTCCGCGCGTGAAGATGAACGAGCTGGATCCGGAATACCGTTCACATAGCCGCAAGGAAGAAGTGAACTTGGGACTGAGCGAAGAGCAGGCACTGACAGAAGCCAAGCGTTGTCTGGACTGTGCCAATCCTTCTTGTATGGAAGGTTGTCCGGTGGGTATTGACATTCCGGGCTTTGTCAAGAACATCGAACGCGGAGAATTCCTGGAAGCAGCGCGTACGCTGAAAAAGACCAGTGCGCTTCCAGCCGTATGTGGCCGTGTCTGTCCGCAGGAAAAGCAGTGTGAATCGAAATGTATTCACCTGAAGATGGGTCACGAAGCGGTAGCTATCGGTTACCTGGAACGTTTCGCAGCTGATTATGAACGTGAAAGCGGACAGATTTCAGTGCCCGAAATTGCAGCCAAGAATGGTATCAAGATTGCAGTAGTGGGTTCAGGACCTGCCGGATTATCGTTTGCAGGCGATATGGCCAAGATGGGTTACGAGGTAACTGTGTTCGAGGCACTGCATGAAATTGGTGGGGTATTGAAATACGGTATTCCGGAATTCCGTCTGCCGAACAAAATTGTGGATGTGGAAATCGATAACTTGTCCAAGATGGGAGTGACTTTCGTGAAGGACTGCATCATAGGCAAGACCATCAGTGTGGAAGACCTCGAAAGTGAAGGTTTCAAGGGAATCTTCGTTGCTTCGGGTGCCGGACTGCCTAACTTCATGAACATTCCGGGCGAGAACTCCATCAACATCATGTCTTCGAATGAATATCTGACACGTGTGAACCTGATGGATGCAGCCAGCGAAGATGCCGATACTCCGGTGACATTCGGCAAGCGAGTGGCTGTAATCGGTGGTGGAAATACAGCGATGGATTCTGTACGTACCGCGCGTCGTCTGGGAGCAGAGAAAGCGATGATTATCTACCGTCGTTCAGAAGCAGAAATGCCGGCCCGTCTGGAAGAGGTGAAGCATGCCAAGGAAGAAGGTGTGGAATTCCTGACATTGCACAATCCGATAGAATACATTGCCGATGAGAAGGGACGTGTAAAACAGGTGGTATTGCAGAAAATGGAACTGGGTGAGCCTGATGCTTCCGGTCGTCGTAGTCCGGTTGCCATTCCGGGAGCTACAGTAACTCTCGACATTGACATGGCCATTGTCAGTGTAGGTGTATCGCCTAACCCGATTGTGCCGAATTCTATTCCTGGACTGGAATTAGGACGCAAGGGAACTATTGCCGTCAACGATGACATGCAGTCGTCTATCCCGACCATCTATGCCGGTGGTGACATCGTGCGCGGTGGAGCTACTGTAATCTTGGCGATGGGTGACGGACGCCGTGCGGCTGCTGCCATGGATCGCCAGCTTCGTCAGGGATAAAAACAAACTTGAAAATCAGACATAAAAGAGACGCTTGGACGTTTGTAACAGAACGTCTAAGCGTCTCTTTTAAAACGCACTTGCGTTTTAGGTAAAATGTCAAAGCGTTTAAAACAAAACGTCCTTGTGTTTCGGTTGAAGCGCAAGGACGTTTTTCTATGTGATTACTGACGCAGCTGAGTGCGTGTGATTTCGCCTGTATACATGGTGTATGACTTGCTGTTATCTGCTTGAATGTTAAGTGATTTCAGGTCTTCAGCTGTCATTTTCTGGCTCATTGACTTCTTACATTCGATAACTGCTGTCGGTTGGGAAGCACCTTGTGCATAGAATGAAATCTTATATTCACTGCATTGTTCCATCAGGGCACTGAGGGCGATGCGGTCTTGCGCAATCAGCAGGTAAGCCACGTTTTTGTTGAACAATTTACCAAAACCTCCCCAGTTCTCTGCCTTGATTTCTATTTCTTCATCATTGGCGGTTAGAGTAATGCGTCCGTTTTGCAACTGACTGTTCCAGTTATCTGAGAATTGTGCTACAGGCACTTCCTTCAGTTCGCCGGTCAGGGTCATGGCCGGGGTCAGAGGAGTTGCTGGAACTACAGCAGGAGCTGTTTCGTTAGCCAGTACCTTTTGTCCCAGTGCATCGGTAGCCGACTGGAAGAGCTGGTCTTTCAGGTCGATGGTCTCACGACGGAACTTTCCGCAGATGGGAGCCAGTTTGGTTTTCTTCTTGTTCAGTGCCATGTCATCGGTAATCCATTCTTCGGCAGTATATTTTTCTCCTCCGTCGCGGTTCTCGTCATACCAGTAGCGGATGCGGGTCATGGTCATGTGGCATACCCCATCAGCTACATTGATCAGATACTGGTAGTAGATGCGGGTACGGTCCAGTGAAAGTGCTGAGGAAGAGAATACGATGTATTCTTCGGCTGAGGCGGCAATGTCACCTTCTTCTTCGTTGGTATAGACTACTCGGCTCTGTAGTTTTCCGTCAGATTTGAAGCGGTTGTTGGCCCAGTCTAGCATCTGCTGATAGAGTTGTTCTTTTGAAAGGGAAGGAGCCTTGATTTCATGATTGAAGGTTACCTTTCCATCCTCCATTGTAATCGCTCCAGCCAGATATTTCGGGTCGGAGTTGTCTTTTTTATCTTTGGCCATTCCGAACAACGGCAGGCAGGCCAATAAGATGAACAATAGTTTTTTCATGATTCGTATCAAAGTTTTTTATAGTATGAAACATTATTTCTTAAAGATAGCATGTGTAAAGATAGGTATTTTTTTTAACTGCGGTGTAGGAATAGGATTTCTTATTATTTTTTTGTGAAACAATTATACATTTCAGTAAAAACAACAAAGCCCGTTTCCCTTTTCAGGAAAACAGGCTTTGTACGTATTTCTATCAAATAGAACCTCTCCGAAGCAGGAGCGGGGGATTATCGAACGGGAATTTTGTCGATGCGTGCCTGATGGCGTCCGCCTTCAAAATCGGTAGTGAAGAATTCCGTCATGATCTTGTCGGCCATTGCTTCATCAATGAAACGTCCCGGCATCACCAGTACGTTGGCATTGTTGTGCTGACGGGCCAGATGAGCGATTTCCGGAATCCAGCAAAGTGCGGCACGGATACCTTGGTGTTTGTTCAGGGTGATACCGATTCCTTCACCACTTCCGCAGATGGCAATTCCCGGATAGCATTCTCCGTTTTCTACTGCCAAAGCCAGCGGGTGAGCAAAGTCGGGATAGTCACAACTGTCGGTTGTGTAAGTTCCGAAATCCTTGTATTCCCATCCTTTGGCTTCCAGCCATTTTTTCACGTATTGTTTCAATTCAAATCCGGCATGGTCGGATGCAAGTCCTATTGTTTTCATCAGAGCATTTCTTTTACTTGGTTATATACATTTTCAGCAGTGAAGCCCAGTTTTTCATCCAGTACTTTGTATGGAGCAGAGAAACCGAATGATTCCAATCCCCAGATCTTGCCGTTTGCACCTACCAGACCCAACAAGTTGACTGGCAGACCAGCTGTCAGACCAAATACTTTGGCTCCAGCCGGAAGAATGCTTTCCTGATATTCCTTGCTCTGGCTGCGGAACAAACCTTCTGACGGAACTGACACGATACGAGTCTTCACACCGTCTTTGTGAAGCAGTTCGGCTCCAGCTACCAAGGTAGATACTTCAGAACCAGAAGCTACCATGATGACATCCGGGTTTTCGTCAGAACCAGCTACGATGTAAGCTCCCTTGGCAGCCTGTGAGTAGTCTGTACCTGCAGGCAACATGTTGATGTTCTGGCGAGACAGAATCAGAGCCGACGGAGTATCGGTATTTTCCATAGCCAGTTTCCAGCAGACAGTAGTTTCTTCTGCATCAGCCGGACGAAGTACCAGCATAGAGTTCTTACCGTGATGGTTTTTCAGTTTTTCCATCAAGCGGATTTGTGCTTCCTGTTCTACTGGTTCGTGAGTAGGACCGTCTTCACCTACACGGAATGCATCGTGAGTCCAGATAAACTTCACTGGCAACTGCATGAGGGCAGCCATACGTACAGCCGGTTTCATGTAGTCTGAGAATACGAAGAATGTACCGCAGGCAGCGATTACACCACCGTGCAGTGCCATACCGATACAGCAGCAAGCCATAGTCAGTTCGGCTACTCCTGCCTGGAAGAAGGCACCGCTGAAGTCACCGTTTACAAATGCATGAGTCTTTTTCAAGAAACCGTCAGTCTTGTCAGAGTTAGACAAGTCGGCAGAAGCACAGATCATGTTAGGAACCTGCTGTGCCAATGCGCCTAATACTGCTGCAGATGCGTTACGAGTAGCATCGTTTGCTTTCTGCTGGATACCAGCCCAGTCTACTTTCGGAGCTGCTCCGCTGAACCATTCTTTCTGTTGAGCGGCTTTTTCTGGATTAGCTGCAGCCCATGCAGCTTCTTCTTCATGACGTGCAGCTACGATAGCTTTCAGTTCTTCTTCACGTTTTGCGTAAATTTCTTTTACGTCATCGAAGATAACAAACGGATTTTCAGGGTCAGCACCCAAGTTGATCATGGTGTTCTTGTAAGCGTCTCCACCCAGAGGAGCACCGTGAGTCTTACAGTTGTGTTCGTATGAAGAGTTATCGTCCTTGCGGGCACCCTTACCCATGATACATTTACCGATAATCAGCGTCGGGCGTTTGCTTTCTGCTTTTGCAGCATCCAGAGCAGTACGGATTTGTTCGCAGTCGTTACCGTTGATTTCGATGACATTCCATCCCCATGCACGGTATTTCATGGCTGTATCTTCAGAGATAACATCCTTTGTTTCTGTAGAAAGCTGGATGTCATTTGAGTCATAGAACATAATCAGGTTGTCCAGACCCAGATGTCCGGCAATACGGCCTGCACCCTGAGAGATTTCTTCCTGGATACCACCGTCGGAGATATAAGCGTAGATAGTTTCTTTATTGAAAGTCGGATTGCCCGTACGAGCTGCAAGGAATTTGGCAGCGATGGCAGCACCTACAGCAAATACGTGTCCCTGTCCTAACGGACCAGAAGTATTTTCAATACCGCGCATTACGTCTACTTCAGGATGTCCCGGAGTAGGAGAGCCCCACTGACGTAATTGTTTCAATTCGTCTAATGTAAATTTACCGATGAGAGCCAATTGTGAATACAACATCGGTGACATGTGGCCCGGGTCCAGGAAGAAACGGTCACGACCTTCCCATTTCGGGTTCTGAGGGTCATACTGCAGATATTCTGCATACAAGACATTGATAAAGTCGGCTCCACCCATTGCACCTCCCGGGTGGCCAGATTTGGCTTTTTCAACCATCGAAGCAGCTAAAATACGAATATTGTCAGCAGCGTGATTCATTACTTGTTTGCTATTCATATTGAAAAAATTTGGTTTATATGCTCATAAATACAGGCACTGAACCAATGGCCCGTCTTCTGAATTTATGAGCAAAGGTATGACATTTATATGTAAATTACAAAGTGGAAGTAACTTATTTATTTTACATTTTTTTACTTCTTGTATTTTACCGCAGCCTCTTCTACCGGCAGACAAGCCTTGTAATTTTCAATATAAGCATTGAATCCGGCTACGTCTTCTGCGGTAGGAGATACCTCCACGCCTGCATTTCCGGCAAACACTTTTTCGTCGAGGAAGTCAGCCAGTGACTGCTTCTTGTCATTGTTTACCAGATAAGAACCTAACAGGGCAATACCCCATGCACCACCTTCTCCTGCAGTTTCCATCACAGAAATCGGTGAGTTGATGGCTGCTGCAAGAACTCTCTGACCTACACCTTTGGTACGGAACAGACCTCCGTGACCTGTGATGCGGTCTACTTTGATTTTTTCTTCGTTGAAGAGAATGTCATTTCCAATTTTCAGTACGCCTACCGATGCATACAAGTGCGCACGCATAAAGTTGGCCAGGTTGAATTTATCGCTTGCTGTACGTACGAATAACGGACGTCCTTCTGTCAGGCCGGTTACAGGTTCGCCTGAGAAGTAGTTATACGAAATCAGTCCGCCGCAGTCTGCATCACCTGTCAGTGCGTGGTTGTACAGCTTGCCGAAAATTTCGTCCATATCTACCGGCATACCCATCAGTTCCTGGTATTCCTTGAACAGATTTACCCATGCATTCAGGTCGGAAGTACAGTTGTTGCAGTGTACCATGGCTACCAGGCTTCCGTCAGGAGTAGTTACCATGTCAATCATTTCGTATGGTTTTGACAGGTCTTTTTCCAGTACGATCATAGAGAAAGAAGAAGTTCCAGCCGATACATTACCCGTGCGCTGTTTTACAGCATTGGTAGCCACCATACCTGTTCCTGCATCACCTTCCGGTGGACAAACAGGTACACCTGCTTTCAGATGGCCTGATACGTCGAGTTTCTTGGCACCTTCTTCAGTCAGGCAACCAGCATTTTCTCCTGCCAGCAATACTTTCGGCAGAATGTCTGTCAGTTTCCAGCTGTATCCGTAAGGAGCTACTAACTTGTCGAATTTTTCAATCATTTCGGCAGAGTAGTTCTTTGTCTCAGGGTCGATAGGAAGCATACCAGAAGCATCACCGATACCCAGAACTTTTTCGCCGGTAATCTGCCAGTGTACGTAACCTGCCAATGTAGTGAAGAAAGTGATGTCCTTCACGTGTTCTTCCTTGTTCAGGATAGCCTGATAGAGGTGAGAGATACTCCATCTCAACGGAATGTTGTAGACAAAGAGTTCAGACAGTTCGGCAGCTGCTTTGCCAGTGTTGGTATTTCTCCATGTACGGAACGGTACGAGGATTTCTTCTTTATCGTTGAAAGCCATGTAACCGTGCATCATGGCACTGATACCGATGGCTGCCAAGTTTTCTATTTCGATGCCGTACTGGCTTTTTACGTTTGCGCGAAGATCAGCATAGCAGTCCTGCACACCAGCCCAGATAGCTTCAATGCTGTAGGTCCAAAGACCATCTACCAGCTGGTTTTCCCAGGTGTGACTTCCCTGAGCAATAGGTTTATTTTCCTGGTCAATCAGGACAGCTTTGATTCGGGTAGAACCGAATTCAATACCCAAAATGGCTTTACCTGCCTCAATGGTTGACTTTGCATCTTTCATATTAAAATCGATTAGTTAAAGTGAAAAATAAGGCAATATTAAAAAATAAAAGTGCTGCCAGAAAGAAATCTTCTGTCCAGCACTTTTAAGATATACTTGATTAAGTATTAGCAAAGAGCTTTGTTCAGCATGTAGTATACTTCGTTCATGCGAAGTTCTTTCTTGAAGCTGTCGATGGTAGTATCTTTGTTGATATGTACCATTTCGATTCCAGCGATTTCTGCATAGTCTTCCCAGTATTCTGCAGTCAGGTCGTATGAGAAGCAAGAGTGGTGAGTACCACCAGCCAAAATCCATGCACCCGCACCGATTTCGAAGTTAGGCATCGGTTTCCAAAGTGCAGAAGCAACCGGCAATTTCGGCAGTGGTTTCGGTTCGATACATTCTACGTCGTTTACAATCAGACGGAAGCGGTTGCCCATGTCTACTACAGTAGCAGTGCATCCTGTACCTACCTTAGAAGTGAAGACAAGACGTGCAGTCTGGCTCTTACGTACACCGATACCGAGGAAGTGTACTTCCAGACGAGGTTTCTTAGCTGCAATCATTGGACAAACTTCCAACATGTGAGCCTGAAGGATAGAGCTGTTTTCACCGTCGAAGTTCAGTGTGTAGTCTTCCAGGAAAGAACATCCGTTAGGCAATCCCTGGTTCATAACCCATACTGTACGATACAAAGCAGCTGATTTCCAGTCACCTTCTGCACCGAAACCATATCCTTCTGCCATCAGGCGTTGTGAAGCCAATCCCGGAATCTGGTCGAAGTAGCTTCCGTCAGTCTGACCCAGGTCGTCGAAGTTAGTAGTGAAACCTTTGGCACCTTTAGCTTTCAGGATAGCACGCAGAGCCAATTCAGCTTTAGCTGCGTTCCATACTTTCTGGTATGCTTCAGAAGCTTTGTCTTCCAGTGCTGCATCGTGGTCGTATTCATTGAAGTAAGTTTTTACAAGAGCTTCTACCTCTTCGTCTTTTACTTCTTTGTGATAGCTCATCAGTTCGCTTACCGGACAGTAGTCTACGTGGTAACCCATGCGTTGTTCAGCTTCTACTTTATCACCATCTGTAACGGCTACGTTGTTCATCTGGTCGCCGAAACGTAGAATCAGCATATCCTGAGAATCTGCCCATGCAGCACATACGCGCATCCATACAGCAATCTTAGACAATGTGTTTTCATCTTTCCAATAGCCAACTACTACTTTGCGGCGTACGCGCATACGAGCGCAGATGTGACCAAATTCACGGTCGCCGTGAGCAGACTGGTTCAGGTTCATGAAGTCCATGTCCATGGTATCCCAAGGAATTTCCTTGTTGAACTGAGTGTGCAGGTGGAGC
>OGOO01003480.1_pt1 | contig 10078 bp, 4 predicted proteins | sample 1552651 | NCBI WGS metagenome assembly OGOO01 (sample SAMEA2580118, study PRJEB22360) | human gut metagenome | biome: human gut; feature: human-associated habitat; material: faeces | place: Denmark | collected 2008/2010 | reverse complement strand
GTTAATGTTTTATTAGATCCCGGCTGTTTCAATACAATTTTTCCACTTCTGAGAGAGGAAGTATTGTCCTGGGCTACTACCGATAGAACATATATATCATAATACTGAAAACATATAAGATAATCCAACCATGAAGGATCGCTCACTATTTCAGGTTGCAATAATGTTTTTGTTCCATTAACCTCTACATAGGAACATAAAGTTCTACTAAGAGGTTGTGAGTCATCCTTCGGACTAATAACAAAGTCCTCCACTACATCCGAATCTGAAGCCCCAAAACAATATGTACTATCCGAATTTGCAGCCCTTGTAACTATATCTCCTACTTTATCTATATCAAACAGAATTTCATTACTACAGCTACACCAAATAATCAAACTTAAAATAAATAATATGTTTTTCATTATTATCCGACTTTTATTGAAACAATAAAGGCAGCGGATTCATGTTATATGCCCCGCTGCCTTTTCTTATCAATCTCTATTATTTACCAGCCAATCCGTCAGCAAAACCGGCATAAGTATGCTTACGGTTGTAGTTGGAATCCCATAAACCTACAGGTTCACCGCCACGCCAGTTAGAATCACCGGGGGCACCGGGAGCATCGGTAGCACACCACTGCGTGATGCCGTATTGCTGTGCCACAGGAATAATCTCGAAGTATTTCTTCACGATAAACTTATAATATTCAGCCATCGCTTTATGTTGTTCTTCTGTCATATCCTTTGTCAACACCGTAGTGCCGCTTTCATCCACATATCCCATATCCAGCTCAGATACTTTCACGAGTTTGCCACTCTTGGCTAAGATTTCAAACATTTTCACTACATGTTCTTCTTGCTTCTGCTGGTCAGCAGCATTGGCGCGATAAGCCACGTGCATCTGTGTACCGATACCGTCAATCTTTGTCACACCGTCAGATTCCCACTTCTCTATCCAGTGTACCAAGCTCTTGGCTTTCTGATTGTTATCCCAAGTGGATTCCAGATTGTAATCGTTGATGAAAAGTTTGAGAGGTTTAACACCACCGTTTTCTGCATAATATTTACGGGCGGCAGCTACAACAATACGAACATAATCTTCACTACCCAAGTAATCTTGCCAGTAGAAATTATTGGCAGCGTCAGCACCGGCATTAGATGCAGATTGCAAGACATAGAAACCTTCACCGTCGTTGCCACCACCTGAAATAGCTTCGTTCACTACATCCCAAGTAGTCACGTAACCACCAGTAGCTTTCATCATTCCTTCAATCCAATTGTTCATTGCCCGAGTAAGCGCTTCTTTTTTCTCTTCGGGAGTAAGAGGAATAGTGTTACCTTTAGTAACTATTTGCAATTTGATATTATCAAAATAATATTTATTAGCAGGTGCATTGGGCGCGCCTACATCCAAGTTCCATGCAAAAGTCTGCATGTTTCCCTCAGGAGAAAGGGTAGTGTTAATAGTAATAGTTTTTTCAAAGTGTTGCCATTCCGTAGTGAAACTAACAGCACACCCACCATCATAATGAATATAAGCTCCAGGGGCAGCATGAGCCTGAGACTCAGAATTATTGGGTGTATCTGCACGATAATCGAAAGAGATACGTACAACATCATTTTCCACCAACGGACGGTCAGCATACAAAAAGAATTGAGTATCCCAACTGTTTGTTCCTCCACCAGCAGAAGTAACAACGAAAGCACGACTACCGTCTTTACCTACTCCATCAACAATATCGCAAGCAGCATTAGCTCCTCCCACATGAGTAGAAACAAAATTGGTAGTTTCACTGCCTTGCGCATCACCATTAGTAATGATGTCAGTTAAAATCTCTACTGCCGCATCTCCCGGTGTAGGTATAATTGAATAAGAATGCGCATGCCAACTTGGTTTAGACCAATTAGAAGGCAGATTTCCTTCTTCAAAAGTTCCGTTCTTTATCATATTTTGCTCAGAACCTTTTTCAACCAGCACCATGTCATCAAACCAAAGATCTCCTCCAAACTGTCCGAAATTGAATAACAAACGAGAACAATCACTATTAGGTGTAAATTCAATGCTTATTGTGCTCCATGTAGTTCCTGCTGAAATCTGTGGTATGCCATAATGTGTATTACCAGCATTCGGTGTTTCTATCCAAAGCGGAAATGTCACAGCTGATGAAGCCTTGGTTCTCATAGAGAATACATAAGATTTCCCTTGTAAAAGAGGAGATTCCAAATCATAGTAATTTTGCCAATCCCATGGATTCGCCTTCGCTTCAGAAGTATTGATATGCAAACAATTTCCTTCTCCTACAGAGGGCGGCAATTCTTTGTCTTTAATCAAAGAATTCAAATACTTATTATTCTGCTGTGCATGCCAAGCCAATGTATGTCCATATATAGTAATTCCGGCAGCTTGGGCGGCAGTGACAAATTTATCCACAGTTTCGAAATTCATCTCCCCTTTATCGTTCACACACGAAGCATATTTCATCGCATTGCCTGCGGTCACTTCGTCGAAGTTGGCTTCCGCTAAACGAAATACCAATCCTCCTTCGATAAATTCGTTGGCTGCCAACGCTAATCCCAATTTAAAATCGGGATTAGCTGCACGGTCTATGTACGATTTCAGCGGGGCATAATCATTCAGATACTCGTATTGCGCTATCGACTCCGGTTTTGTCACCGTGACATCGGCAATCTCGGTATCCACGCAAGAAGCCAGCAAAGCTGCTACCAGCGTGCCCCATACCATATTATTTTTTCTATTCATCTTCATGTAGTTTTCTTAAATTGTTTAGATTGCGGTTCACTTCAACTTCACGTTAAAAGTTTCAAATTTGCTCTGTCTGTCGCGTGACACCAGCGCGTCCGTGCTGCTACATTTGGCAGTGCCCGTTTCACCGGTCACAGCATTCAACACATAAGGCGCATAAGTCACTTCATAGGTCAGTTCGAACAGGTCGCGGTCTTTGTCGCCCCACGCTTTCTTGGCACCATGATAGGTCCACTTGCCCGAACCGCTTGCCTGAGCCCCCGGTGTGTCGGTAGTGATGGAGCAATTGCCGTTGTCGTCAACCGTTATCACCAAGTCCATTGTCAACGTTTGCTTGGAAGATTCGCCTTTCTCATTCACCACATCCACCGAAAGCGAAAGAGGATAACGCACTTTGTTGAGGGCAATAGTTCCCAATGTACGTTGGTCTGCTTTCTCTATATTCTGCGGGTTACGGTTGAGCGTAGAAGTGTTGCCATTGATGTCGAGCTGGTCTGTGCCACGACTCAACCAAACGCCCTCATACTTGTTTTTGTAGGTCACCCCATAAAGCGCATAGTCTTTGGGAAGCACGTCCCAGTCTGCCACATTCAAGCGATTGGGAGACTCAACTTTAGGTTTGCCCGCCAAGATAGAGTCTGAAGCCTGTGCTAACCGTACCGGAATGACATAGGTGAGTTCGGGCGTGAGAGGATCATTGAAGAAAGCATCGGTCAACTGTATGTCCATACGTCCATAAATGTCTCCTTTGGGAAATACCACCTGTTCCGAAGAATAAGTATAATATTCCTTAGGCATAGGAAGTATCGGCTTGCCATTGTCGAAATAAGCATTGGTACACAAACTTTCATCGATAACAATCTGTGCTGTGCGCTCTTTGCGGTTTGACCACACACCGCCCAATGTAGCGATGATCTGCATCCGATATTCATTGTCTTGTTCGGTAGGATATACATCTTCGCCCAATGTGATGGTGCGTATAGGAGTCTGAGTAGCAAAACTGATGGTCTGATATTCGTAATCGTCGAATTCTTTGTCTCCGTTTTCACAGCCGGCAAACAACAAGCCAAGGACCATGCATTTCATTATTGTCTTATTCATAATCATTGTATGCTTTAGCATTTTATTAAATTTACACTATCGGTTTACCAACCCTGATTCTGTTTCAGTTCGTCATACTTAAGAACTTCCGAATAAGGAATAGGACCGTAATACATATACTCACTGAACGAGCGTTTGTCTACCTCCATCGGAGTATAACGGGTTCCACTGATATTCATCCCTTTAGCGGTTTCGGTCAGATTGCTCTTCCAGCGGCGCAAATCCCAGAAACGGAAACCTTCGAAACAAAGTTCGATGCGACGTTCGTTGCGGATGAGTTCCGCCATCTTTGCCTGATCGTTCTTGATGGATTCCAAGTAAGCATCACCATTGTCGCGACCGATGCCGGCACGGTGGCGCAACTTTTTCACCACATCATAATAGCCGTTGCCTCCTTTATCTTGCGGACCGTACGCCTGATTTGCCGCCTCGGCATACGCCAAGAATATCTCGGTATAGCGGATGCGCGGTGTGTAATGATACTGGTCAGCTTTCGCATTCGGGTCGAGGCTGATGTCCTGACGCAACAGTTTGCGCAGATAGTATCCGGTACGGGTAGAACGTCCTACCACCTTGTTCAGTGCATCATTGGTAGTTCCGTCGGCTGCCGGAAAGATTTCCTTATTCGTATTGCCTGCCTTACAACCATTATAAAGAATGTATGCTTCCAAGCGCGGGTCACGGTTGGCGTACGGAAGATTTTCATCATATTCGCCGGACAGATGAGACACCGGATAACCGTTCAGCATCGGGAATGCATCCACCAGATTTTGAGTTGGGTTGATACGTCCGTTACCGTAGAGTGTGGGCGGGAAGTTATCTTCTTCGAGCGAGAGGGATTTGGCACGTTCACCACGCCACAGAATTTCAGCAGGTGATTCGGTTGGGCTAAGTTTTTCAATATCATCTACATTGCAATACCATGTCCATCCGGTAGGATCCATACCGTCTACCCCTCCGATATGATTCAGCACCTTTGCAGCACTAGCAGCAGCCGTTTTCCAATCAACGCCTGACTGGTCACTATATGCCGGACTGGCAGCGAGCAAATCCGCTTTTGCCACAAACGCTTCCACCACCTTTCCGGACATACGTCCGATAAAGTTTGCGCCAAACACACGGGTGACTTTGCCTTGGTCTGCTCCTGCATATTTAGCAGACAAGCGTTGCATTTCCGCTGCGTCACCATATTCCCAAGGCAATCCTTCGAGTGCCAACCGGGCGTCTTCTTTCAACGCCTTCATGCAATCTACAAATGTGCTGCGGGGCACATTGAAATTGGATCCGGCTGCTTCCGGTTCGGTCAGGATGGGCACCCCCATCAACACACCGTCTTCGGTATAGCCCGCATGGGCTTCGAGGAGGTAATACATATACATGGCACGCAAGCCATAGGCTTCCGCTTTCTCACGGTCGCAGAACATCTGCGCCACCACTTCGTCTTTCGCCCATTTCACCTTGTCGGCATTGGCAAGGAAAAGATTGATGTACTGTATGGCGGAACGGCAGGAAGTCCAACGGTCGGCAGGATTGTTGTTTGCCGTCCACATGCCGGAGGCTATTTTACGCCAGCTGTTTTCCGCATCATTGCTCACAGCGTCATCGGTAGCCACGTCGTTGAAAGAATAGCCTGCGCAGGGTATGCGTGTATAGGCATTTGCCAGTATTCCTTCGGCATATTGCGAATTCTCGTACATATATTCCAGTCCGAGGTTGTTCTCGATAGCCGGTTCGAACAAGTCATCGCATCCGGTCAGACAAGCGGCAAAGGCACATATTGTTATAATTTTCTTCATGACTTATTTATTCTATATTTTTATATTCTACAACGAGAGACCCATCAAAAGTCTACCTTTACACCCAGTGCGTACGAACGGCATTGGGGAGAAGTCCCTACATTCATCTCCATATATTTACGCTCCTTCGCCAAGGTCAACAGACTTGTTCCGTTGGCATAGATTTGTAAACCTTTCACAAGTTTGCCTTTCAGCATAGCAGCCGGGAAGTCGTAAGACAATTGAACACGGTTCAAATCGAAACGTGAAGTGTCGTACAACCAGAAGTCGGAAGCCACAAAGTTCAGGTCGCCACCTTGTGTGGTAAGACGCGGGTATGTGGCGATATCTGCCGTCTCTTCCGTCCAGCGTCCGCGAACCACTTCAGAATATTTGCGACGTGCATATAACTATTATTCTTCAGTCCTTTGCCACCAAACGATCCGGTGCCTGCCACAAACAATGTGAAGCCTTTGTACTTGGCAGTCAGGTTGAGACCCATCACCCAGGAAGCACCCCACTTGCCCAATACCACCTGGTCTTGCTCATTGATGACACCGTCGTTGTTTTGGTCTACATACTTCAAATCACCGGGTTTGGTATTAGCATTCACCTTTGCCGAGCTTTCCACATCGGCAGCGTCTTTGAAGAATCCGATGCATTGATATCCGCGCAAAGCATCAATCGCCTCACCTTCGGCTTTCAGCCAGTCATATTTCACATTCTCGTCCCATTTGGTGTTCTTGGAGGTGTAGTACATACCCACAAGCCCCACATTCCATTCAAAGTCGCCGTGCTTTTTGCCCACGTTTACACTCAAGTCCACACCCGTACGACGTTGGTTGTTCATGTTGATATAAGGACGCATATCGGACTTCGGATAATAAGTCTGGAAATAAGACGGATAATTTTGGGGCTGCGCCAGCAATCCTTCGGTATTGGTTACGAAGTAATTGGCATTAAGTCTCACCAATCCCTTCCAAAGAGAAGCGTCCAATCCTACCGTAAATTCCTTACGCTTGATGTAGCCGAGGTCGGGGTTTCCACCTTGCAGGAAGTCGGTGGTCTGCATCGAGTTGTTTACCTCGCTCCATCCCCACCACGTACCTGCCTGTGTAAACTTGGTAGCATACATGTAGTAATCACTGATATCCAAATCCTGATTGAGCACACTATAGCCTGCCATCAGTTTCAGGTTATCGAGCCAATCGGCATCTTTGAGGAAACCCTCTTCGGAAAGACGCCATCCCAACGTAAACGAAGGCGAAAGCCCTATCCGGTTGCCTTCGGGCAATTTAGCGGAATGAACCGCTGCCATGCTGAAATCGGCGTAATACTTACCGGCATAGTTATAATCGAGTTGCAAACCCAAGTTGGAATTGCTAGTGCGATGGTAGGTACCCGAATAGGTCTGCTGGCTGCCTTGAGCCAACAACAATGCATTCACATGATGATTGTCGGCAAAAGTGTTCTGATAGCCGAACTGTGCAGAGAAATAAATGGTCTGATACGCCGTACTGCCCGATACGTTTTGCGTACCGGTATGCTTGTCCATATTGTACTTGGTCAATGAAGTAATACGGTCGCCTCCGAAAGCATTGTTCCAAGAGGCTTCATACACTGCATAGTCGTCGTCGATAGAAGTGATGTAAGAAGTTCCGTAGTCTACGGAGAACTGTGTACGGAATGACAATCCTTTCAGTACTTTATACAAATCGAGGTTGATTCCCGCATCAAACTGGAAACGACGTGAAGTAGCTTTCTGATAACCGGACGCATACATGGCAGCAAAAGGATTAGTCATGTTCAACTGCGTACCTCCCAATAGATATTTGCCGTCAATAAGGTAATTGCTATTATTGATCAACGTCCACGAAGCAGCATCGTTTTTATCGACAAACTCAATGGGAATGAAAGGTACAAGAGGCGCCGAACCGGGAGCAGTCGGACGTAACGTAGCCGAGTTAGCCCAGTAGTCTGCCTTATCGTGACGGGAATCGTAGAAGATAGCATTTGCATTTACCCAACCGCTGATCCAGTCGTTCATACGCAAATCCACATTACCGCGGATATTCAGGCGCGAGTTGCGGTTGTTCTTACTTTCACCGAAGTTGAGCAAGTCGTTGGAACTCTCGTAACCGATGTTCGTATAGAAGTTGGCGTAGCGTCCGCCGCCCGAAAACTCGGCCACTCCGTTATAGTCCTGACTTGTCTTCCGAATATAGTCGTCGGAAAAGAAGTTGATGTTCGGATAACGGTAAGGGTTACTTCCGCTTGCATAGTTGTAAATCTGCTCATCCGAGAAAGCGGGATCCAACCCGTCGTTACGCAACGCCTCGTTATACAACGTCATGTATTCGGCAGAAGCCAGATATTTAGGATAACTTTTAGGCACATTGATACCGGCATTGGCACGCGCACTCACCCGCAAGTCTTTATCGCATCCGCGCTTCGTGGTGATAAGAATGACTCCCTTCGCACCACGGCTGCCGTAAAGCACCACGGCTTGCGCTGCTTTGAGGAATGTGATTTGGGCTATTTCGGTAGGACGAATGTTGTTTGCCTCACGAGGAACTCCGTCTACCAATACCAACGCTTCGCCCATGTTCCATAATTGTCCGTTGTAACCTCCCACTAAAGATTGCATATTGTCGAGACTGTACAGCGAATAACTTTTATTAGTCAGTTCCTCTACATTGACGGACGAGACACCACCCATCAAATCCGCCCGGTCCACTGTGCGGAAAGCCACATTCACTTTCTGAGCCAATGTATCAGTCTTCTCCACATCCGTCTGAGCCATCAGCCCGGCAGAAGCAAACAATAGTCCGGCGCTAAGAATTATATTTTTATGAATTTGTTTCATGATATTCTATTTCGTTTAATAAGTCACTTGTTTACCATCCCGGATTCTGATAGAACTCCGGATACAAGGTCACGTCAGACAATTTCAGAGGCAACCAGTAATGCTTCTCCGTGAAATTACGCGTCACGATTACCCGATATGTATAGCCGCTTACAGCTGTTTCCTGAGGGTTCTCGGCAAGGTCGCCTACCCGTTGGAAATCGACAGCAGTCTTTTCGGTATAAGGTTTCTTGTCGATAAGCAACCAGCGACGCAAGTCAGTGAAACGGTGTCCTTCGTATGCAAGTTCTACCGCACGTTCGCGGCGAATCTCACTGTTGAACAGATCGATTGAACCGGTATATTTGGCATTGACACCTTCTACTCTCGCACGTTTGCGGATGGTGTTGACTGCGGCCAGTGCCGTAAGTGTACAGTTGGTTGACTTTCCTGTAGACGAGCCGGTAGCATTTGCCGCAGCTTCAGCATACATCAGATAAATGTCTGCCAGACGCATATAGCTGCAATAGATATGCATCTGCGGACTCCATCCCCAGCCATCATCCCATTTATTGGCTGTCACCGGAATAAACTTGCCAAGCAGGAATCCGGTACGGCTTCCGAACTGGTCGTCACGGGCGTTTCCGCCTGTGTAGAGGGATGCAACGGCTAAGTCACCGACCTCCTCCGAATCTTTTTTTGCATCAGATACCATAGGCGAACCGTCGAAGCGAATATCATGATAGAAACGTGGGTCGCGTCCTTTCCAAGGATGAGTCTTGTCCCACTTGGATTCCTGGTCGTCGAGCGGCAATCCATTTGCCATACCGTAATAGTGTACATAGTTGGCTGTGGGCGAGAGTTGCGGATTGTTATCTTTCTTATAGCTGGCAGGCACAAACTGAAGAGCTAAACCAAAAGTTGAGTTTTGCCAGCCATCTGCCACCAATCCTCTGAACAATGCTTCTGTAGAACCCGGCATTTGGGCATTCTTTCCGTATGTGTAGAAGAGGTCGGAATAGTCCTCAAAGTCCACCAAGCTATATTGCGTCTGTCGGTTCTCTACCAGCGTAAGCAACTCCCCGAACGCTTCGGCAGCCTTCCGGCAATATTCCTGATTGTAGGATTCGCTTCCTGTGGACACCTTGTTCATCAACGGACTTCCTGCCCACAGGTAGTTTTTACCTAAATAGCCCAGTGCCATGATTTTGTTGATGCGCAGTTGGTTGTATCCTTTCGTGCTCGGGCTGATAGATGTCTTGTCCCAATCAATAGGCAGCAGATCGGCAGCCATCCGGAAATCATCGGCAGCCTTGTCGGCACATTCGTGATAGCTGAGTCGCGGCTCGTTGAATGTTTCGTTGGGAGGCAACACCTTATCTATATAAGGCAATCCGCCGAAATATTGTATCAGCATGAAATGAAACCACCCGCGGAAGAAATAAAGCTGTCCGGCAATGGCGTTCTTCTGTTCCTGCGTTGCATCGGTAAGCAGGTCCAGATTTGCTAATCCCGTATTACATTTACGGATTCCGTACCAAGAAGCGGGCCACAAGTCGCGGTTCCATCTGAATCCGTCGTTCGGAGTAGTAAAGTCCAGATTCAGAGTTTT
>OGOO01003478.1_pt1 | contig 10080 bp, 8 predicted proteins | sample 1552651 | NCBI WGS metagenome assembly OGOO01 (sample SAMEA2580118, study PRJEB22360) | human gut metagenome | biome: human gut; feature: human-associated habitat; material: faeces | place: Denmark | collected 2008/2010 | reverse complement strand
TTGTTTCAGGATTTAATTCATTTTCTAAAGAAGAACAGGCATTGTATGATAAAGCACGTTCTTTTAGAAAAATTTAGTCGTTGACAGATAACATATCTTGCATTATAATACATTTAACAATTAGGTTAAATGTTAAATGAGGAGCGTGATGAATTCTTGGGTATACAAGATACATTAAAAGCACTGGCAGATCCAATACGACGTGAGATTTTAAACTTATTGAAGAATGGACGGCTTTCTGCTGGAGAGATATGTGAACATTTTTCAGTAACGGGAGCTTCTATATCCAGACATCTGGCAATATTGAAGGAGGCTGATTTAATCCGAAATAAAAGAGAGGGAAAATTTATTTATTATGAATTAAACACTTCCGTATTGGAAGATGTTATGTTGTGGATTATAGATTTGAAAGGAGTATCGGACGATGAAGGAAATGATAAAAAAATATAGAGGTTCATTAATTTGTTCTGTTCTGGTAATGCTCATCGGGGTTTTAGTAGGATTCACTAGTACACAGAGCATGTGGGCAAATGTGTTTTTTGTAGTGACGGATTGTGCGCTGGTGGCAATAATATTTTATGATAACCGGAACAGACAGCAGAGCCGCAAGATTATAGGAATGACGATGTGGATTATACCAATTATAACATTACTCTATAATGGTATTGCAAGACTGGTCAATATGGGTGCAGATATGGAAAATCTGTTTATGGCAGTAATTTACTATGGAACTGGACTGCTGTTTATGGTTATTGGAAATTATTTGCCAAAAGTGAAACAGAATAATACCATAGGAATAAGAGTTGTATGGTCTTTAATGGATGAAGAAAACTGGAATGCAACACATAGATTCAGCGGCAAATTATGGGTGGCATCAGGTATTTTATGTATGCTTTGTGGACTTTTTGGGGAAAGCATGGCTGCACTGGTTGTGTATATTATAAGCATTATGGCAGCTGCAATCATTAGCATTCTCTACTCCTACCTTTTTTATAAGAAAAAGCTGGCAACCGGAGAAGGCTTAAAAATTCAGTATAATACAAAAAAAAGTGTGATATATCTGATCATCGCAATTTCCACTATTGTGTTTACTATATGGACTTTGTTTTGTGGAAGTATTCAGATTCGTTGTAATGATCGTGATTTTAACATTGAAGCAAAAGGATGGAATGATTATACAGTGGAGTATTCGCAAATTGACAGCATTTCTTATGAAGAAAATGTATTGCAGAACGATAATGGTTACAGAACTAATGGTCTTGGAAACCTGAAGTATGCTATGGGAAACTTCAAAAACGATATCTTCGGAGATTATATCCGCTACACTCATGCCTCCTGCCATTCATATGTTGTCATGAACATAGATGGAAAAATATTAGTTGTAAATGGGGAAAATGACGCAGAGACAAAGGAAATCTATCAGAAAATAAGTGAGAAGGTGTCAAAGGAAAGAAAATAGTTGTCGGAAACGCTGAGAAAAAATTATTCTCAGCGTTCAATGCTCCTCCATCCAAATTCGGATAGATTAATGCTTTGTTTGTGTGATCGATAAGCATGGATAGAAAAGCGATGTATTTAAGCTGCGTTCCTGAAAATATTTTGATTCTCTCTTTTACATTGTTCATAAAAATTAGTCCTTTTTTTCAATTTCTTTTTTTATCAAATTTCCTACACTTGAAAAGTGCGAACATAATAATCGTTTCATGCAGATGCTCCTTTATCAATTCCGATTGTTATTCATATGATATCATACTATTTCTTTAATTACATCCACTTACTGGGTCATCTTTGTCTTTTAAAGATCCCTATAATGTTGTACTTGCTACTTGTTTGCTGAATATTTCTCAAATAAAGAAATATTATTCTGGCATCTTCCGGCTTCTGTATTTTTTGGGGGTGATTCCCTGGTATTCTTTGAACTTACGAATGAAATAGCTGATGTTGTCAAATCCACAGTTAATGGCAATATCAGAAACAGACAGTGAGCTGTCATCCAAAAGGATAGCAGCTTTTTTGATGCGGTATTCATTCAGGAAGGCGAACGGTGTTTTTCCCATCTCCTGATGGAAATATCTGCAGAAATAGGTCGGGCTCATGCAGGCAATGTCAGCAAGTTCTTTTAATGTAATTTCTTCGGCGTAATGTGACCGGATAAAATCAAGCACTTCCTTCAGCAGATTCATGGAGGAGAGCTGCTTTCCGGTAGTCTGGTTCTGTATAAGAATTTCTGTGCGGAAACAGAGTTCCAAAATCTGTAGAAGACAGATCTTAATTTTGAGAAGTGCACATTGTTTCGGGTAGTGGTAATTATAGATCAATTCAAGAAAAAGCTGTCGGAGACTTTCTTGTTCTTCCTGACTGAGAGCACTGGAGATATTGTTTGGGAAGAGCAGTTTCTTCTGTGTGATTGGCTGGATGAAATTGTACTGACAGGCATCATACAAATCAAAATTAAGTAATTGAGGATCGAAAACGATTGCATGATGCAGGGAATGGTTGTGTGCGCTTAGTTCATGCAGTTCACCAGAGTTGATGAAATAGAATTCACCGGCTTTCATTTCATAAGGGGTTCCGGAAATGATTCCGTGCATAGTTCCTTCCTCAATATAGAGAAATTCCAGTTCCTCATGCCAGTGGGCAGTAACGGAATAGAAACCGTTCTTATCTTTATGAGAATAAATCTGTAAGGGGAACATAGGGGTTCCGTGAAAATTTGTCTCTTTTAAGGAACGTGACATGAGTGATCTCCTTTCTTGTAGTGAAACAGTTCAGCCATGCAGCTCGAATTCGACACTGCGTGACGAATCCTCGCTTAGGGGCGTCTGCCCTATGTCTGCATAAGAACAGACTATTTTATATAAGCAAGCTTATAACGATAGTCTGTCCTTATACAGCCGCATGGCTGAACTGGTGCATAATATTGTGTTATTTTTTGATAAAATAATGAAAGTATCTTTTTATTTTTTGTATTATACTTGGTTCGAATAAAAAAAGCAAGAAGGGGACATAAGATGGAGAAGAAATGGTGGCAGAGCAGTGTCGTTTATCAGATATATCCTCGGAGTTTTGCGGACAGCAATGGGGATGGAATGGGGGATATTCCAGGAATTACAGGGAAAATTGAATATCTGAAAAAACTGGGAGTTAATGTACTCTGGATCTGTCCAATCTATCAGTCGCCGCAGGATGACAATGGATATGATATCTCTGATTACCGTACGGTTTACCCGGAGTTTGGAACAATGGAAGATATGAAGATATTGATACAAAAATGTCAAGATAATGATATCAAAATCATTATGGATCTGGTAGTGAACCATACATCAGATGAACATCCATGGTTCATAGAAGCAAAGAAAAGCCTGGATAATCCATATCGGGACTACTACATCTGGAGGAAAGGTGAAGATGGACAGCCACCGAATGATCTGATGTCAAATTTCGGTGGAAGTGCATGGGAGTATTCGCCGGAGACAGATGAGTATTATCTGCATTTTTACAGTAAGAAACAACCAGATCTGAACTGGGAGAATCCGAAGCTGCGGCAGAAAATTTATGACATGATGAACTGGTGGCTGGATCAGGGGATTGCAGGTTTCCGTATGGATGTGATTGATCTGATTGGAAAGATACCAGATCAGAAAATCAAAGAGAATGGGCCGATGCTTCATAAATACCTTCATGAGATGAATGAAGCGACCTTTGGTCACAGGGACAGCATGACGGTTGGTGAGTGTTGGGGGGCGACCCCGGAGATCGGAAGATTATATACTGATCCGGCAAGAAAAGAACTTAGTATGATCTTCCAGTTTGAACAGATTCAGCTGGATAAGAAACCGGGTGGACAAAGATGGGATTTGAAACCACTTTATCTGCCGGATCTGAAGTGTGTTTTCAGCAAATGGCAGACAGAGTTAGAAGGTCATGGATGGAACAGTTTATTTTGGAATAATCATGATCTCCCAAGAATCGTTTCCCGTTGGGGAAATGACGGAGACTATCGTGTCCTGTCTGCAAAAATGCTTGCGACACTGCTTCATGGAATGAAGGGGACACCGTATATCTATCAGGGGGAAGAGATTGGAATGACGAATGTTCCATTTCAGACGATTGATGAATTCCCTGATATTGAGACACAGAACATTTATCAAGAACGCCTGAAAGCGGGATTCACAGAGGAAGAGACCATGTATGCAATCCGGGCGAAGGCGAGGGATAATGCAAGGACACCGATGCAGTGGAATGCCGAAAAGAATGCAGGATTTACAGAAGGAATTCCATGGTACAGAGTCAATCCAAATTATAAGGAAATCAATGTAGAACAGGCATTAGCGGATCCAGAGTCCGTTTTCTATCATTATCAGAAATTGATTCAGCTTCGGAAAGAACATGAAGTTATGGTATACGGAACTTATCAACTGCTGTTCCCGGAGGATGAAGACCTTTATATCTATACAAGAACGCTGGAGGAGGAAAAATGGCTGATTGTCTGTAACTTTCATGAGAAGACAAGAAAGTTACAGTGTAAGAGAGCCGGGCAGGTCATGCTTAGTAATTATGCAGATACGCCTGCCGCGGAAAAAATTACAGAACTCAGACCATATGAGGCGGTTATTTATCAGATGGAATCCTGGGATGCGAATCATGGAGAACGCGGACAAGATCATAGTTCTGATTTTGAAGCCGATATTGAGTTGGTGTAGTTCCGAAAGCTTTTCGAAAGACCTTACAAAAATAATTATCATTTGAAAATCCGACCATGGAGGCGATTTCGGCAATTGTGTGCTGGTGGCTCTGTAAAAGAAGCGCACAGGATTTCTGAAGACGCAGATTCGCCAGATATTTTCCGGGCGAGATTCCATAGAGATGGTTGAATTCTCTGCAAAGATGATACTTGGACAGCCCGACGGCATCAGCGACTTCGTCAAGGTTCAGATCCGTGTTGTAATAATTGGAATCCAGATAATTCTTGGCCAGTGTAACACGAGGTGAAGAAAGTGCCGGGTGTTCCAATGCATAATCTGCCAGATCTAAAAGAAAAGCGTAGGTCGCTTTGGAATTATCAAATACCGATGCTAACTGATTGGAAATCGCATCAGCATAGAGCTGTTTCATCTGTTCAGGTAAAGTACTGGATGCTTCCAGGTGGAAAGCAGGTCCACAGGATTGATGAATGTGGTAGAGAAGAGGGAGACACTCGGAGGAAAATTCTAGATAAAGAACATCCCAGCATTCCGAATCATCGGGTAATGAGTATTGGCTGTCTCCGGGTACTTGAACAAGGAAGAGATCACCCGCCTGTTGAGGATAGGTATGGTCTGGTGTCTGGAAACTTCCTTTTCCTGAAATCGTGTACTGAAGTAATACATAAGAGTTTTTGCGGACTCGGTTATCCCAATGATAGTCATGGGAAGTGATGTGATGCATGCCGATTCCACGAAGTGTCTGGAGGGGAAGTGCAGAGGTTATATGAAAACCGACGGAATCAAAAGGCGGTTGGGCAGATGATTTTGTGTTTGTCATAAAAAGTACTCCTTTCAAAATAAATGAAGATTGCGGGGCGCAACACGAAACAATCTGTAGAAATCTTAGTTTTTGGTTTTTATATCCGATATTATAATATAGCAATCAATAAAAAATAGCAAGAAATTACCATTCAATAATCTGCATTACCATTGAAAGTGAAAAGAGATGGAAGTTATAATGCATTTAGTCAAGCGATGAAATGAAGCAGAATGAGAGAGTGGAGGAATAGAATGCAGATCAGTTTTGAGGAAGAACAGCAGGTTTTTCATCTATATAACGATAAGATCAGTTATGTGATTCAAGTAGAAAAACAGCGATATTTAAAGCATTGTTACTACGGAAAAAGAATAAAGAGATGGCACAGCGGCATCAAGGATTATTATTACGACCGTGGATTCTGTGCGAATCCGATAGCGGAAGACAGGACATTTTCTCTGGATACACAGTTGAGGGAATTTCCGGAGTCCGGACAGGGGGACTTCCGAAGTCCAGCTTACGAACTAGAAGATAGAAATGGAGATAAAAACGCAAGATTTTTCTATAACGGCTATCGCATTCTGAGTGGAAAGATCGCTCCGGATGGCCTGCCACATGTCTATACTGATGCGGACACCGAGGCAATGACACTGGAGATTACGCTTCAGGATAAGGTGAGAAATCAGAGAATTCTGTTATATTACACCATCTATGAAGATGCAGTGGTCACACGATTCGCAAAATGGATCAATGACGGAACAGAACCGATAGAAATCTGTCGATTCTTAAGCATGAACATGGATCTTCCAACACAGGAATATGATGTACTGACATTATCCGGTGCACATACAGAAGAGAAAAACGTGTATCGACGTCCATTGTGTGCGGATTCAGTCACGATTGAAAGCAGTCGTGGAACGAGCAGTCCACAGGCAACCCCATTTATCGGATTGTTAAGTCCCGGGACTACGGAAGAGCAAGGGGAAGTGCTTGGAGTAAACTTGATTTACAGTGGAAACTTCTATGGATGTGTTCAGTGTGGACAGTATGGAACAATCAGGGTACAGCTTGGAATTAATCCGTATCAGTTTGGATGGCAGCTTGCACCGGGAACAAGCTTCTGCACACCGGAGGCTGTACTGGTCTATAGTGTAAATGGACTTTCCGGAATGTCGAATACATTTCATAAGTTATACAGAACGCGCGTCTGCCGGGGATGGTACAGAGACCGGGAACGGCCAGTTCTATTGAATAGCTGGGAAGGTATGTATTTTGAGATCAATGAAGAGAAAATGCTGACGCTAGCGGAAGAAGCAGCGGAACTTGGAATCGAACTTCTGGTGATGGATGATGGATGGTTCAAGGGAAGAAATACAGATACGACTTCCTTGGGGGATTGGACGGAAGATAAGAAGAAATTTCCGGATGGCCTGCAGAGTCTTGCCGAAAAGGTGAAACAGAAGGGGATTGATTTCGGAATCTGGTTTGAACCGGAGATGATTTCAAGGGAAAGTGATCTTTACAGGGAGCATCCAGACTGGGTGATCCGAAGTCCGCTCTACGAACCAATACTCAGCCGACATCAGCTGGTACTGGATCTGTCGAATCCGGCAGTTTGCGAATATCTGATCGAAGCAGTCAGTAGGGTGTTGGTACCGGGAAATATCAGTTATGTGAAATGGGATATGAACCGGCATCTGACAGATCTTGGAAGTGCTTATCTTGACAGGAAAAATCAGAATGAACTTTCACACCGCTACGTGCTTGGACTTTATCAGGTAATGGAGACATTGACAGAACGTTTTCCACAGGTGTTGTTTGAAAGCTGTTCCAGTGGAGGTGGCAGATTCGATGCAGGAATGCTTTATTACATGCCACAGACATGGACCAGCGATAATACAGATGCGGTCTGCAGGCTGAAAATCCAGCATGGAACAAGCTTTCTGTTTCCTACAGTTACAATGGGAGCGCATGTGTCAGCATGTCCGAATCATCAGGTCGGACGGACCACACCGCTTGCTACAAGATTTGCCGTGGCGGCAGCAGGCAATCTTGGATATGAACTGGATTTGAAGAAGCTTTTAAAAGAAGAGAAGAAAGAAGTCAGAGAGCAGATTGCAGAATATAAAAGGAGACGAAGAACCGTACAGTTCGGAACTTATTACCGGCTGGCGGATTCATTTCAGGAGAATCAAAGTGCCTGGAATATTGTTTCAGAAGATGGAATGGAAGTCATCTTCACTCACGTGCAGATCCTTGCACGCTCAGCCTACAGGGTTCCGGTAATTCGCTTAAAAGGACTGGATCCGGATGCAGTTTACACAGATTGTGAGACCGGGCAGGAGTATGGCGGGGATGAACTGATGTATGCAGGAATCCGAATACCAAGAATCAGACAGGACTTTTCAAGTACAACGATGGTACTAAGAAAATCCTGATTGAGATAGAAAAGAAATGAAGTTACAGGAGGAGTTAGAATGAGTAAAGAGCAGAGTTACCAGAATGCAGCAAGTGAACTTCTGCGTCTGGTAGGCGGAAAAGAAAATGTAATCAGCGCGGCTCACTGCGCAACCAGATTACGTCTGGTATTAAAAGATGAGAGCAAAGCAGATGTAGATGGAATTCTCAAGACAGAGCTTGTAAAAGGACAGTTTTCCACAGGCGGTCAGTTCCAGATCATCATCAGAAGTGGTACAGTAGATGAAGTATACAAATATTTTATTCAGTATGCAGACATCAAAGAAAGTACAAAAAATGAAGTGAAAAAGGCTGCTGACCAGAAGATGAATCCGTTACAGAAACTGGTAAAGATGCTGGCGGATGTATTCGTACCGATTATTCCGGCACTGGTTGCCAGCGGTCTTCTGATGGGTCTGAACAATGTTCTGACAGCAGAAGGACTTTTTGTCTCAGGAAAGTCACTTGTTGAAGTATATCCGAATATTGCAGATCTTGCATCTATGATCAACACATTTGCAAGTGCAGCATATGCATTCCTGCCAATCCTTGTAGGGTTCTCAGCAACAAAGATGTTCGGTGGCAATCCTTATCTTGGAGCAGTTATGGGAATGATCATGGTATCCGGTGATCTTCTGAATGCATATTCTTATGGTACAGCCATTACAGAGGGAACGGTTCCGGTATGGCATATCGGAGCGCTGACAATTGAGAAGGTTGGATATCAGGGAACTGTACTTCCGGTACTTGCAGCGGCAGCAATCCTTGCATTTATCGAGAAGAAACTTCACAAAGTAGTTCCGGAATATCTGGACAACCTCCTGACACCTGCACTTTCCGTACTCGTAACAGCATTCCTTACATTTACAGTGGTAGGTGGAGTGATGCGTACAGCCGGAGATTGGATTACAAATGGTATTCTGTGGCTCCATGATACATTAGGTGTTGTTGGTGGATTTATTTTCGGATTTATCTATGCGCCATTAACAATGACGGGAATGCACCACAGTCTTCTCCCGGTTGATATCCAGTTGATTGCAGCAGGCGGATCTTTCCTCTTTGCAATTGCAGCATGCAACAATGTGGCTCAGGGTGGAGCAACACTGGCAGCAATGTTCTGTGCAAAGGATAAGAAGATGAAGAGTATCGCAGTTTCTTCCGGTATCTCAGCACTGCTTGGTATTACAGAACCAGCAATGTTCGGAGTTAACTTGAAGATGAAATATCCATTCTATGCAGCAATGTTCGGTTCTGCTGTAGGATGTGCTTATGTGACACTGACAAATGTTCAGAATATCTCCCCGGGAGCAGCAGGAATCATCGGATTCGTATGCATCAAGTCCGGCGGAATGCTGAATTATATGATCGGAATTCTGATCTCACTTGTTGTTGGATTTGCAGTGACAATGGCATTGTCCAAGCATTCGAAATTTAAAGAAGTGTAAGCCATTCACCGTTTATTATTCAACCACTTGAACCGGGAGAACTTATCGCTCTTGATACAATTTTGGATGAGGAATAGTTTGGACTAAAAATAAATATCAGTACATATTTAAGGGTGTCGCTTTGCGGCACCTTTTATCATGCATGTATTATTACTTTTAAAAAAATTTTATTCTGTAGCCACTGCATTTTAGCCATATCAAAATCCGATAGTTGTATGAAGATTCCTCCATATATACAACAGCCGGACAGATAAAAAACAGGTTCCAATGTGAAAAATGAAATTTAGTATATTTTTTATGTGTTCTGGCATGGTATTATGGTACTTATAAAGAAACTATTATATTTGTTGGAGAGAGTGGTGAAAAGTTATGAAGCTATTGTTTAAACAAAGGTTGTTTTCATGGTTTGACAGCTACGATATCTATGATGAAGCAGGCAACACTGTTTATGTAGTAAAAGGCCAGTTGGCCTGGGGGCATAAACTTATAATTTATGATGCCTATGGAAATGAAGTAGGAATGGTTGTTGAGAAAGTTCTTACCTTCCTTCCTAAATTCGAAATTTATAAAAATGGCAGTTATATCGGATGTCTGAGCAAAGAATTCTCGTTCCTGACGCCGCATTATAATATTGATTACAATGGATGGCATATTGATGGAACCATTATGGAATGGG
>OGOO01003469.1_pt1 | contig 10101 bp, 6 predicted proteins | sample 1552651 | NCBI WGS metagenome assembly OGOO01 (sample SAMEA2580118, study PRJEB22360) | human gut metagenome | biome: human gut; feature: human-associated habitat; material: faeces | place: Denmark | collected 2008/2010 | reverse complement strand
GTGACCCGCCCGCCTGCCGGCTCCGCACCTGCGCCTGCCGCTGCGGGTGAACGCGGTCCTGCCGGTGCGGTCGGGAAGGAACAGACCGTTGCCGGACGCGAGCTGGCGCCTGAAACGGGCGGAAAGCCTGCTGCCGGATCGGAGGTTGCCGCAATTGTTTCGGATCCTGCTGCCGAAGGCAATCCCGCCGATACTGTTAAAAAAGGGCAGCCTACCGCAGCCGAACGTGAACGGGCCGCCGAAGCGAGCGAAAAGCCTGCCGCCGAATCGGGGGCTGCCGTCCCCGGTGAAACCCCGACCGGAGAGAAGACTCCCGATAACGGCGATCCTGCCCCTGCGGCCCTTTCGCCGCAGGCGGACGAACCGCAAACCGACGCGTAGCGATGACCGTATCCGTTATCCTGATCCTCGTGATGCTGCTCCTCTCGGCCTTCTTTTCGGGCATGGAGATCGCCTTCGTGAGCAAGAACCGCCTCAAACTGGAGATCGACCGCAAGCAGAGCGGCCTGCTCGATTTCGTGGCGAAGGTCTTCGAGCGGCATCCGGGGCAGTACATCACGTCGATTCTGGTGGGCAACAACATCGCGCTGGTCGTCTATTCGCTCTACATGTCGTCGCTGCTGCGCGCGCTCGCTGCGCTGGCCGGCTGGGACGCCGTGGCGCAGGGCGGGTCGGTGCTGGCCGAAACGCTCATCTCGACGGTCGTCATCATCTTCGTGGCGGAATATCTGCCCAAGTCGATCGTCAAGGGAAATCCCAATTTCTATTACCGAGCCTTCGCGCCGCTGCTCTTCGTCTTTTACATCCTGCTCTATCCGATCGTATGGCTTACGACCGTCGTTTCGTATGTCATCCTGCGGCTGTTCGGCTGCCGGATGAAGAGGCAGGCGCCGGCGGCCGACTTCAACCGCACCGATCTCGAAAGTCTGATCGAGGGGTCGACGGAGGTGCAGCACGACGAGGAGAACGAGATCAAACTGTTTCAGAACGCGCTGGACTTCGCCGATCTGCGCGTGCGCGACTGCATGGTGCCGCGCATCGATGTCGAGGCCGTCGAGCTGTCGACGAGCGTCGAAGAGCTGACGCGCCGCTTCGTCGAGAGCAAATATTCGCGCATCTTCGTCTGGGAGGGCAGTATCGATAATATCGTGGGATACGTCAACTCCAAGAGCCTGTTCCGCCAGCCGGCCGATCTGAGGAAGGTACTGATGACGGCCTATTTCGTGCCGGAGACCATGCCGTTGCAGGCGTTGCTGGAACACTTCATCAAGCACCGCTCCTACATCGCCGTGGTGATCGACGAGTTCGGCGGCACGGCGGGCATCATCTCGCTCGAAGACGTGCTGGAACAGATTTTCGGCGAGATCGAGGACGAGCACGACGAGCAGGATATGATCGAGAAGCAGGTCGACGAGAACGAGTACGTCTTTTCGTGCCGGCTCGAAGTGAAATACCTCAACGAACGCTACGGGCTCGGCATCGAGGAGAGCCGCGAATATGACACGCTGGCGGGTTATATCATCTCGCATCTGGACGGGATTCCTTCTGCCGGTCAGTCGCTTACGGTCGACGGCCTCGAAATCCGTGTGTTGCGCACGACCCGTTCGCGCATCGAGCTGGCGCGGGTCAGACGGTTGTGAGCTTTTTTTCGGCCGATCAGCGGGTTAATTACGAATAATTTACTATCTTTGGAGGTCCGAAAAAAGGACGTTTTCGATAAGCCGGATGCAGAGCCGCACCCGTTCGGGCTGTGCCGAGGCGAAAAAACGTCCGCAGGAAAGCAAACTAATGAAAAAATAAATACAGTTTTATGGCAAGTTTGAACACTTTACGGACCAAGTTCGGCGCGCTTCTGTCGGTGATTATCGCACTCGCCCTCTTGGCATTCATTCTGTCGTTGAAGACCGACATGGGTTTCTCGGACAACGATCCGAAGGTCGGCGTGATCGACGGCGACAAGATCCGCTACTCCGAGTATCTGAATCAGTACGACGCCATCAAGAACCGCAACGGCGGCGTAGAGGCTTCGACCGATCAGGAGTCCGACCAGCTGGCCGCCGCGACGTGGCAGGCGCTTTTCGCCGACCACGTGCTCGTCCCCGGCTTCGAGCGGATGGGTATCGAGGTTCCCGAGCAGGAGCGTCTGGACATGGTCAGCGGCAAGATCCCTTCGCAGGCCTTCTATTCGGCTTTCGGCGATCCGCGTACGGGGGCTTACAACGCTGCCGCCGTGTCGCAGTTCCTGTCGCAGGCCGCTTCCGACGCCCGCGCGCAACAGGCGTGGAACGACCTGAACGAGCAGGCCCGGCTGGAACGCGCCGTGCAGAAATACGCCACGCTGATCGGCAAGGGCGCCTATGTCAACAAACTCGAAATCGAGGACGGTGTCGATGCGGCCAACCAGGTCTTCGGCGGGAAGTATGTCGCCAAGCGTTATTCGTCGGTGCCCGATTCGCTGGTGAGCGTCTCGTCGGGCGAGATCAAGTCGTTCTACAACGCCCATAAGGAGATGTTCAAGCAGTCGCCGTCGCGCACGCTGTCGTACGTGGTCTTCGAGGTGAACGCTACGGACGACGATATGCTGAACCTCGAAAAGGAGGTGCGCGCCGTCGGCGAGAAGTTCGACGCCGCGGAGGACGTGAAACTCTTCGTGCGTCAGGATCGCCACGGCGAGATCGCCGACCGTTATGTGACGGCGGCGCAGCTGGGCGAACAGGCCGAGGCGCTCGTCGCGGGCAAGATGTTCGGCCCTGAGTTGAAGAACAACGTCTGGACGATGGCCCGTGTGGTGGAGAGCCGCATGGCTCCCGATACGCTCGGTCTGAAAATGATCGTGCTTCCGTATACCGCCGAGAAACTGGCCGACAGTCTCAAAACGGTGGCGACGAGTGAGAATTTCGCCGACCTGTCGCGTCAGTATTCGGCCAACGAGGAGTTGGCCGCCGCAGGCGGCGAGGTGGGCGTCTACCCCTTCTCGGCCTTCAATACCGTAATGGCCGAAGCGCTTTCGGACGCCAGAAAGGGCGACGTGGTGAAGGTGATGAGCGGCGACGCCATCCAGCTCGTCAACGTTTACCGTGCCGACAAACCCTCGAAACATTACAAGGTGGCGACGGTAAGCTATCCCGTGGAGGCTTCGGCCGCAACGCTGCGCGACGTTCACAATCAGGCCAGCACCTTCGCCGTGAACGCCAAAGGTTCCGCCGCCGCGTTCAACGAGGCGGCCTCGAAGGCTGCCGTGACGCCGCGCATAGCGACGCTCAACATGGGTGACCGCTCGGTTCGCGGTCTGGAAGGTTCGCGTGAAGTGGCCCGCTGGGCCTACGGCGCGGACAAGGGCGACCTGTCGGAGATTTTCAAGGTCGGCAAGGACTATGTCGTGGCGCTGCTCACGGAGATCGACGACGACGAGTACGCTTCGGTGAAGAAGGCTGCCCCGCAGATTCAGAACCGCCTGCTGCGCGACAAGAAATACGACTATATCGTGAAGAACCTCTCCGATGCGTCGCTGGCAGGCGCCGCCGAGAGCTTCGGCAGCGAGGTGACCGATTTCAAGGACGTGACCTTCGGGTCGTTCTACATCGACGGTGCGGGTGTCGAGCCGGCGCTCGTGGGTGCGATCACCGAGACGACCGAGAAAGGCAAGGTTTCGGCTCCGGTCAAGGGCATTTCGGGCGTTTACCTCTTCGAGGTGACTGCGATCGATCCGGCCGAGCGGCAGCAGACGGCCGAGGACGAGAAGGTGCGTGCCGAAGCGATGGCCGAGGGAATGATGCAGCAGCGCCTCCTGCCGGCTTTGCAGGAGATGGCCGAGATGAAGGATTTGAGCGGCCGTTATTTCTGACGAAAACACCCGATTCGTAAAGTGGTCGGACTCACGTCGTGAGTCCGACCACTTGCGTTTCGGAGGTAAAAGCGGCCGGATTTTCATAAATATATAGGTAAGCGTTTATAATTTGTAGGAAAGCGTTATCTTTGCAGCAGATTTATGTTACGGATCGATCCGAAAAGACAACGGGTAACGGGTGGCATGGCGACTCTGTTTTTCGGAGCCGGATGCCGTAGACGAATGGAAATCTCCCTTTTTATTAATCTAAACTTATACTTATGAGGAAACTTGCCTTTTTATTTTTGTCGCTGTTCGCATTCTGTACGGCTTCGGCACAGGTGACGACGTCGAGCATGAGCGGTCGCGTCGCCGACACCGACGGCCAGCCGATCATCGGTGCGACGATCGTCGCCGTGCATACGCCGACGGGTACGCAGTATGCTACGGCATCGACACGCAACGGCCAGTTCAACTTGGGCGGTATGCGTGTGGGAGGTCCTTACGATGTGGAGGTCAGCTTTATCGGCTGCAATACGGAAAAGATCGAGGGAATCTATCTGACCATCGGCGAGGAGGCTACGTTGGACTTCGTGTTGCGCGAAGACTCGCAGTCGATTGGTGAAGTGGTGGTCGTAGGCAAGGCCAATCCGGTCTTCAATGCCAACCGCACGGGCGCGCAGGAGGTCGTGACGCTCGAAATGATGGAGAAACTGCCTACGACGAGCCGTTCGCTCGATGAATTCGTCAAACTGACGCCCATGTCGAGCGGTAAGAATTTCGCCGGTACGTCGTATCGTTTCAACAACGTGACCGTCGACGGTGCGTCGTTCAACAACTCGTTCGGCCTGTCGTCGGCGCTGGGCGCCCAGGGTACGGAGCCCATCTCGCTCGAATCGATCGAGCAGGTGCAGGTGATGATCGCTCCCTACGACGTGCGCAACGGCGGCTTCACGGGCGGCGGTATCAACTCGGTGACCAAGTCGGGTACCAACGAGTGGCACGCTTCGGCCTATATGTATACCAAGAGTCCCGAGTTGCAGGGCCGCCGCGTGCGCGACTATGTCGGTCAGGTGTCGGAGTTCTCCAATCGTCAGTACGGTGTGAGCCTGAGCGGCCCGATCGTGAAGAACAAGCTCTTCTTCTTCGTCAACGGCGAGCTGGACCGTCAGGACGAACCGATCTCGAACCGTCTGGCCGATTCGCGTGTCTCGGCTGCCGATCTGGACGATCTGGCCAAGTTTCTCGGCGATCAGTTCAACTACAATCCGGGCGGTTACGATCTGTCGAAGACCGAGACGCGGGCCGATCGTCTTACGGCGCGTATCGACTGGAATATCAACGATCGGAATACCTTCTCGTTGAAGTACTACTACCTGAAATCCTATAATACGAACGCACCTTCGACGTCGGGCGCTCCTGCCAACGGACGCGGCCCCAACGCCTATGCCATGCCCTTCTCGTCGAGCTACTACCGCACGAACAACGATTTCAACATCGTCATGGCCGACTGGAACTCGACGATCAACGACCACATGTCCAACACGTTGAAGGTGGGGTACTCGCGTCTGCGCGACTATCGCGACATGGACGGCGGTTTCTTCCCGCAGGTCGACATCCTCAAAGACGGATCGAGCTATACGGTCTTCGGTACCGAGGCCAACTCCTACAACAACCAGCTCGATACCGACATCTTCCAGATTCAGGACAACTTCACGATGAACTACGGCCGTCACCAGATCACCGTCGGCACGCAGTCGGACTATCGCAGTTTCAGCAACGGCTTCGCGCAGAACTATCCGGGCTCGTGGGTCTTTTCGTCGATCGACGACTTCAAGTTCAACGTGCTGGCCGCAAAGGATTACATGGCTTCGCACGGCAATATGACGGGCTTCGACATTACCAAGTACGACCCCTCGCAGTTCGGTCTGAAGGGCGTGGTCAACGGCGGTCTTGCCAACAGCGCCGGTACGGGGCAGACGCACTACTTGCAGAAGTATTCGCTTATGGAGGGCTTCCCCTTCGCCGAGATCGACGTGCTGCAACTCGGCTTTTACGTGCAGGACAAGTGGACGCCCAGCAACCGTTTCTCGCTGACGTTCGGTCTGCGCGTCGATATGCCGATTTTCATGACCGACCTGCCTGAGAATCCGCGCGTGGCGGCCGAGACCTATCGTGACGGCATCAAGGTCGACGTTTCGAAATATCCGGGCGTGCACCCGCAGTTCTCGCCGCGCGTGGGCTTCAACTGGAAACCGCTCGAAGACGGTTCGTTGCAGTTGCGCGGCGGTACGGGACTCTTCACGGGCACGCCTCCCTATGTCTGGATTTCGAATCAGGCGGGCAACAACGGCGTGCTTTTCGGGTCGATCGACATGGAAGGCGAGGCGCTGAAAAATCTCGGTTTCCTGGGCAGCATCGATCAGAACGCCAATATGTACAAACCCGCCGAGGCGGCCTATTCCCGTGCCGAGATCGCCGTGACGGATCCCGATTTCAAGTATCCGAGCCTGTGGAAGAGCAATCTTGCGCTCGACTACAAGTGGCGCGGCTGGGTATTCACGCTCGAAGCCCTCTACACGAAGGATGTCAATGCGATCTACCATGACAACATCGGTATCGAGGTCGCCGAAGGCAAATACGTGAACGACGGCGGTCAAGGACAGCGCACGGCCTTCACGGGGAGATATTACGCCGAGAACAAGACGCTCAACCCGATGAACGGAGAAAACGGCGCCGCTTCGCACGTCGTGATGCTTCGCAATACGAACAAGGGCTACTCGTTCTACACCACGCTCCAAATTCAGAAGGAGTTCGTGCAGGGGCCGCTGCGCGGTCTCTACCTCAATGGATCGTATACGATGGGTACGGCGCGCAGCGTGACCGACGGTACGTCGTCGGTGGCTACGTCGGCCTGGAAATATACGCAGAAGGTGGCTGTCAACAGCGAGGAGCTGGGCTATTCGGCCGGCTCGTTCGACGGGCGGCTGTTGTTGAGCGCCTTCTACACGGCACGCTGGGGCAAGCACGGTGCGACCAACTTCGGTCTGGTCTACCAGCGTTACCGTCCTTTCCGCTTCTCCTACTGCTACGGCGGCGACGCCAACGGCGACGGTCAGACGGCCAACGACCTGATCTACGTGCCGGCCAACCGCGACGAAGCGGTCGGCCATCTGGTTTCCGACGGTTTCGCCGACAACAACGGCAACATGGCCGGTGACAAGGATTTCGACGAGGCGCAGGCCTGGGAGAATGCCTGGCAGGCGATGGACAAGTTCATCGAGCAGGACGCCTATCTGAGCAAGCACCGCGGCGAGTACACTAAGCGCAACGGCGCCGTGGCACCCTTCGCCAATCAGCTCGACCTGAGCATTTCGCACGACATCATCGTTCCGCAGCGCAACGGTCGCGAGCACAAGTTGCGATTCAGTTTCAACATCGACAACTTCCTCAACCTGCTCAACCGCAACTGGGGTGTAAGCTACTCGCAGTATCTGGGGACGAACGGTCAGCAGTATCAGTTCTTGTCCGTCACGCAGAAGCCGACGGCGGCCAACGACTATACGCTTCAATACAAGATGACCAACGGATTGAAGGACATCTACGGCAACGACATTTCGCTGGATCGTACCTACAAACCCGATATCGGTTCCTATTGGACGATGCAGTTCGGTATCAAATATATGTTCTAAGCGGAGGAATCCGTCTGCAAACATGAAGGGGCGTCACATCAGTGACGCCCCTTCGTTGTCGTTTCTCTGCGGGATCAGGACTCGGCGGCGGGGAGTTTGAGCAGCAGCTCGCCGATGGCTTCGCGCAGCGTCTCCTTCGGCAATGCCCCGGTAGCCATCTGCGGCATTCCCCGGGCGGGGATGAAGAGCAGCGTGGGGACGGAGCGCACGCCGAAGGCTGCGGCCAGCTCCTGTTCGCGGTCGATGTCGACCTTGTAGATATCCACTTCGCCGGCGTACTCCTCGGAGAGCTCTTCCAGGATCGGTGCGAGCGTGCGGCAGAGGCCGCACCAGGTCGCATAGAAGTCGACGATGGCCGGTCGCGAGCCCAGATAGTGCCATTCGGAGATGGCGGAGTCGAGGTTGGCGATTTTTTCCGAGAATTCGGTTTTGGTCAGTTGCGTGATTGCCATGATTGCGGTTGTTTTGCGGTTATTGTACGGGAACTTCTTCGAGCTCTTCCTGCGGCAGCGGCCGCGTGCAGAAGAACCAGTCGTAACACTGCGTCCCTTCGTCGGGACGGGTCATGCGCTCTTCGGCAGCGGCCGACGACGAGGCGGTGGGCACGATCGCTTCGTCGCCCGGATGCCAGTCGGCGGGCAGCGCCACGTTGAAGCGGTCGACGGTTTGCAGGCCGACGAGCACGCGTTTGATCTCGTCGAAGTTACGGCCCAGCGCCAGCGGATAGTAGATCACGGCGCGGATCGTGGCGTCGGGGTCGATGAAGAAGACGGCTCGGACGGCCGACGTCGAACTTTCGCCCGGCTGGATCATGCCGTAGAGGTTGGCGACTTTCATCCGCAGATCGGCGATCAGCGGGAAGCGCACCTCGACGTGCTGCATTCCGCGGTAGACGATCTTGTCGCGGATCGTGCGCAGCCATGCGATGTGGCTGTACAGTCCGTCGACCGAGAGTCCGACGAGCTGGCAGTTGAGCGCTTCGAATTCGTCGCTGCGCGCCGCGAAGGTCATGAATTCGGAGGTACAGACGGGCGTGAAGTCCGACGGGTGGCTGAAAAGGATGATCCAGCGTCCGGCATAATCTTCCGGAAAGCGGATCGGGCCTTGCGTAGTGACGGCCTCGAACGACGGGGCCTTGTCGCCGATGCGCGGCAGGGGAGTGGTGTTCAGATTTTCCATATCGTCTCTTTTTTTAACGGTGTGACACGGCGGTCGACCGGAAGAAACTCTCTGGAAGTAGCGAGGAGACCTCAGAAGCGGCGGGTGTAGGCGTGGCAGTAGGGGAGCGTTCCCCGGCGGCGGTAGTAGTCCTGGTGACAGGTTTCGGCGGGCCAGAAGGGGCCGGCCGGCGTCACGCGCGTGGCGACGCGGTAACCTTTGCTGCGGAGCAGGGCGATGAGCCGTTCGGCCACGGCGCGTTGTTTGGGCGAGGTGTAGAAGATTTCGGAGCGGTACTGGTCGCCGATGTCGGGCCCTTGGCGGTCGATCTGCGTAGGGGCGTGGATCTCGAAGAAGAGGCGTGCGAGCGTTTCGTAGGAGACCTTCGACGTATCGAAGGTCACGCGCACCGCTTCGGCGTGTCCCGTGGTATGGCTGCACACCTCCTCGTAGGTAGGGCGGTCGGTGCGGCCGCCGGTGTAACCCGCTTCGACCGAGAGGACGCCGGGCTGTTGTTCCAGCAGGGATTCCACGCCCCAGAAACAACCGCCGGCGAAGATCGCCGTTTCGGTCGTGGCGGCCGCCTCGGAGGAGGTCCGGTCGGACGACTCCGCGGCCGGCACGAAGTCGAGCGAGAGGGAGTTGACGCAGTGGCGCGTATTCTTGTCGGTAAAGCGTTCACCCGTGAAGACATGCCCCAGATGCGCCCCGCAGCGGGCGCAGGTGAGTTCCACCGAACTGTAATTGATTTTCAGGTTCCAGGCCCGGCTGCCGCAGGTGCAGGAGATGCCGTCCCGGGCGGCGATGTCCTTCAGCTCCGACAGCACCTCGTACATGATGACGTTGTCGGTGAACGCCTCGTCGGGGGATGCCTTCTCCTTGGCCACCCGCAGAGCCAGCCCCTCCATGGCGCGGCGCACCTCGGCGTCCTCGCCGATGTAGCAGCACAGCTCGTGCTTTTCCGGGCAGGCAAGGCCGATGCCCTCGCCGTCGAGCAGCCGGTCCGCGCCGCACTCCGCCAGATGCTCGCCGCCGCACACGCCACAGGGCACGCTGATGCGGAATTTTTCGCCGTCGAAGTCGATCTGCAGCTCGCTCTTGCCGCATTCGCACTGCACGATCGCGCCCGAGGCGGCAAGGGCGAAGCGGGAGCGCTGCTGCATAACGGGCTTTCTGCACCTCGGGCACAGGTAGCCGATGGTGCGCATTTTTTCTTTCATATCGTATCCTCCCGGAAGAAGCTCATATTTGCTTCCATTATACATCGGCACAGGGAAAAAGCCAATCCTTTTTCTTTGCGCGGGGTACAGGACGGAATAGTGTCTTAAATGCTTTTACACACTACCGCAACATCGTGATAGTGCATAAACATAAAAGGGGAACTCCGCGGGCGCTTCGGTCAGTACGCCAAAGATTTCCGAACGG
>OGOO01003467.1_pt1 | contig 10105 bp, 8 predicted proteins | sample 1552651 | NCBI WGS metagenome assembly OGOO01 (sample SAMEA2580118, study PRJEB22360) | human gut metagenome | biome: human gut; feature: human-associated habitat; material: faeces | place: Denmark | collected 2008/2010 | reverse complement strand
AACGCCCGTCGACAGTCACGGCCAGGTGCCACCTGCGGGGCAGTTCGAACGCCAGCGAGCCTTCGGCACCGGCGCGATAGTTGCGGGTCGCCGCACGCAGGGCCAGCGCCCCGCCCGGCACCGGATCGTATTCGGTGAGCGACACCGCCGTCGCTCCGGTACCGACCGAAAGCCTCCCGACCTGCGGACGTGCACCGGCGACATACCGCGTCTCGGCCTGCAACCGCCGAAGCGCGGTCAGATAACGCCACGACACCTCCGCACCTTCCAGCAAAACGGGCGACAAGGCATAGTCTTCGCCCCGCCGGCGATACGAAACAGCCGAAAAGCGGAATGCCGACACCTCTGCCCAAAGGTCGTCAGCCTGCTGCACGGCACGGTAAAAAAGCAGCGAATCGCTCTCCAATTCGGGCATCCGCTCCTCCTCGTAGGGTGCAAAGGGGTAATAGGGTTCGTCGTCGAACGCCTGCGCAAGCGCGCCCGAACAGCGCAACAACAAAACCGAAAAGAGTATTTCACGAACTATTCGCACGGTTTATAAGCCTGATTATACTACAAATATAGCGATTTTCCCGATTATCCGCACACTGCGGGGGGGGGTATTGCTTTTTCGGAAAAGAATCGATATATTTGTGGACAACAACCTGCAAAATACCTTGCACGACACTTCGCCGGCGCACCGTAACGCGTCGGTTCCAACACCTGACAAATGAAAAAACGAACGCTTCTCCTGCTGCTGTCTCTCCTGCCTCTGAGCATGACCGCACAGCAGAAATTCCTGCTGCGCGGCCAAGTCGTCGACGCAGCGAACGACTCCCCCGTGAGCTTCGCCACGACGGCCCTGCTGCGCGATTCGACGGCCGTCGCCGCCGTCGCCGCCGATGCGCAGGGGCGGTTCGAACTCTCGGCGGAGGCCGCGGGCGATTACCGCCTGCAAATCACCATGGTGGGCTACAATCCCGAAACGCAGCCCGTCACGCTCCGCACTGCCGCGACCGATGCCGGTACGATCCGCTTGCGGCAGGGCGTGGACATCGACCAGGTGACGGTCACCATCCAGAAACCGCTCGTCACGGCCGACGCCGAGAAAACGACCTACTCGGTCGAAGACGATCCGCAGGCCGCATCGTCGACGCTCGAAGAGATCCTGCGCAAAGTGCCGCAGCTGACCATCGACGCCGAGGGCAACGTGAAGCTCAACGGACAGAGCGATTTCAAGGTGCTGGTCAACGGACGGTCGTCGGCGATGTTCAAGAATTTCAAGGACGTGATCCGCAGTATGCCCGCCTCGCAGATCAAGAAGATCGAAGTCATCACCGAACCCTCGATGAAATACGACGCCGAAGGCGCGGGCGGCATCATCAACATCATCACCGCCCGCAAGGAGTTCGACGGCTACAACGGCAGCCTCAACTACAACACGGGACTCGACACCCGCCAGCAATACGGCGGAGCCTCTCTCTCCGCAATAAAGGGTGTAAATCAAGCATTTGCAAGATTTACACCCTTTTTCACACCCAAAAATGCAATTCGGACGAAATTGGGATCCGGTAACATCCCTTTTATTGGATATTTCGTGATAACCACCTTGATACAGACGAAATATCCTCAAAAAATATCAACGAACAATTATAATAAAAATTAAAAGTATGGTTTTTAAAAAAATACGGGAACATAAAGAATATATACAAGATGCTGCTTCTTGGTTTCAGGCTAAATGGGATATCCCCCAAGAGGAGTATTTGAAAAGCATGAATGAGAGTCTACTAAAAGAAACAAGTATACCACAATGGTATATAATGTTAGAAAATGATAATAGTATTATTGGGGGTATAGGTGTAATTGAAAATGATTTTCATAACCGTAAGGATTTAACTCCCAATATTTGTGCTTTATATGTAGACGAAAAATATCGCAGACAAGGTGTCGCCGGATATATGCTAAAGCAAGTATGTGATGATATGAAATTATTGGGAATAAACAGATTATATTTGGTGACAGAACATACTGATTTTTACGAAAAATATGATTGGAGTTTTTTATGTATGGTTCAAGAAGAAAACGAGTCCAATATGTTAAGAATGTATAGTAAAAACCTGGATTAGACCAATAACTTAATTTATTTGTATGGACGAATTTGAATTGATGATGCATTTGCATCGTAACAACAAGAGACAAGGCCAGGTACGACGAGTCCACAAACCTAGCGATTACACTGGCTAAGATAGATAGAGAAAAGTCTTACAGGATAGCTGATATTGGATGTGGAACAGGTGCGCAAACTATGTCCTTGGCGAAAACGCTGAAAGGTGATATCATTGCCGTGGATCTGTTTGAAGAGTTTCTTGAAAAACTGAAAGAGAACAGCGCAAAGGAGAATACAACAGCAAATATTAAGACACTGTCTGCATCTATGGACAAGCTGCCTTTTGAAAAGGAGGAGCTTGACATCATCTGGTCGGAAGGAGCGGTTTACAATATCGGATTCAAGAACGGCATCAACTATTGGAAAGAGTTTCTCAAACCGGGAGGTATACTGGCTGTTTCAGAGTTGTCATGGACAACAAACTGTCGCCCGAAAGGACTGGAAGACTTCTGGACCGGAGAATATGCCGAAATGGATACAATAGCAGGAAAAATCAGAGTTCTGGAAGAAGCCGGATACAAGGTACTCGGACACTTTATTCTTTCAGATGACTGCTGGCTTGATAATTATTACAATCCTCTCTTAAACAGCCATAAGGCCTTTATGGACAAATTTGGTAATAACGAAACCGCAGAGATGATTGTTGAAAGAGACATACAGGAAGCCGACTTCTATAAAAAGTACAAGAATTATTATAGTTACGGTTTCTATATAGCCCAGAAATTATAATGAAGAAAGCCTCCAGTTGTTAAAAGACTGGAGGCAAAACATAATATGAATATATTTATTCGACAAAACGTAGAATTTCATTTATATCCTTCCTTACAGGAGCTTCATGATGTTCTCCAGCCTCGTAACCATAAACAATCAGTGCAGCGACCTTTTCATTCTCAGGGAGTCCTATTTTTTGGGCAATAGCATCGTTGTTGATTACTCCTAAAACACACGTGGCAACTCCTTTGGCATATGCAGAAAGGCAGAATTGAAGGCAAGCAATGCCTGCGTCAAAACATTCCCATGCGCCACTGTTGTCTGACACTACATCTTCTGGTTTAACCTTATCTTTCAGTGATCCGCTTTTACCGGTTACATAACTTAACACAACCACGCCATTGGCTCTGGTTAATGTTTTTGCATTGTACACAAACCCTTGAACACAATTGTTGGCTATCTCTTCAATCAGAGACCTATTGTCTATGATGTTGTATCTTGCTACCTGATAATTTGACCATGAAGGTGCGAACTGACTTAATTTGACAATCTCCTCAATAAGTTCTCTCGGAACAATCTGATCTTTGTATTTCCGAACACTTCTTCTGTTTTTTAATAATTGAATTGCATCCATATATATACTGTTTTTGCTGTTAATTTCTAAAACAAATGACACACTCCGTCTATTGTGGAACACACACCTATTTCTTCAAATCTTTATATTACACTTGCGATATCCATAAGTGTGATTCTTTATTTTTTGATTGCAAAGTAAACAAAATAAATTAAAAACAATATCTTTCCAATAGATATGAATTCTTGTTTGCATACTTTTCCGTATTTTTGCTCCTAATCAAATCGTTGAAATTGACAAAAATACTATACAAAACGAACATAATATGCAACAATTACATATAAAATTGGAAGTTGATTCTCCTCTAATCCAGTGGGTCAACGCACAAGCTGACAGTATTGGGGCGAGGGGACATATCGGCACTCATTTGGATTGTTATACTACTGTTCCAGAAAAAGAAGAGTATCAAATTAAAGGGATTGTTATAGATTGTACGGCTGGTATGCCATCAATGGATAGTATGGCACATATCGGCTCGTTGAAAAATAAGGCTTTAATATTACATACCGGGAATTTGGAACATAACCGATATGGGACAGAGGAATATTTCAATAAAGACACCACTCTTTGTAAAGTTTCCTTACATACAATTTTAAGTAAGAAACCGCTTTTTATTATCATTGACTCTCATGGTATAGCGGAGAAAGGAAAGAGACATATAGAATTTGACAAGATTTGTGAAGCTAATGGCTGCCATGTAATAGAAAATGTTGATTTATCATGCATCGGCAATCAAAAGGAAGTTCCGTTGAAAATATTAATCAATATCAATCACAAATCAACGGGTAAGCCCTGTGAATTGTATTCAATACTTGAAAGTTGCTTTGATAACACATCCTCACACGAGGATAGTTTAAAAGCTTGGGAAGCCAATGCGGACTTCTGGGATGAGTCTATGGGTGAGAACTCGAATGAGTTTCAGAGATTGACTGTTCGCCCAATAGTAAATGAATTGTTAAAAGCCACACAAGGGGATTATATATTGGATATCGCTTGTGGTAATGGAAATTATTCAGGATATTTGGCTGAACAGGGTATAGATGTTTTGGCATTTGATTATTCACAAAGAATGGTTGAGTTAGCCCGGAAGAGACAAGCCCGTTTCAATGACAGGATAGAATTCTGCGTAGCTGATGTAACCAAATATGAGGATATGATGTCCTTAAAAAGAAACAAGCCTTTTACAAAGGCTGTGTCCAATATGGCTATAATGGATATTTCAGATATAGACAATCTGTTCCGTTGTGTAAACAAATTGCTTGCTGAGAATGGATATTTTGTGTTTTCTACGCAGCATCCATGCTTTGTAACATTGACAAATAAATATATGACAAAACATAACTATTATGGAGAAGCCATTGAAGGACAACCTCAAAAGCAATGTTACTATCATCGCTCTTTACAGGATATTTTTGAAATATGCTTCAGACATGGATTCATTATAGACGGATTCTATGAGGCATGTTTTGGAAATGATAGAGAAAGACCTGTCGTTATTATAATACGGGCTAAGAAACATAATCTTTAATGTTCATCGAATAATCAGAACTCCGATGCCCGGCTGTATTCAAGATTCATTTTTATGATAACAGCGTTTTATAGAAATTGTTATTTCACAATAAAAAATCAGTAGATTGGATAACAAAAGCAACTAATCGTAAATATACGTTGATTGAACTTATAATAAAAAGGATAGGTCATATCCTTTTTATTGTCTGCATTGTCTTTAAAATCCCAAAGCCCTGATCATCTTATGGTTCAGGTGTCTGTTCTTGCCCTTGAACGGATAACAGTGTATATGTATGGCAGGATTGAAGTTCATTTCAATGATCGCATAGTTATCCGGTGTGGCTGGAGCATGAATATCCTGTATCATCATATCCAGTCCGGTAATCTTCACGTTCAGAGCTTTGGCAGCTTCCACTGCAATAGCCTTGTACGAATCGTCTATATCGTCTGTAAAATCTATGCTATCTCCTCCCGTACTGATATTGGAGTTTTCACGAAGATAGACCACTTCCCCCTCTTTAGGAACAGTATTGAAATCCATTCCCTGCTGCTTTAGAAACATTTCCTCCTCACGCCCCTTTCTTATTTTCTCCAAAGGGGTGCGATATCCTTTACCTCTGAGCGGATCTTCATTCTTCCTGTCTATCAGTTGTCCGATATTCAGAACACCGTCACCCGTCACGTTTGCCGGAACACGGTGAAGGATACCTACCACTTCATCATTGATGATGAATATCCTGAATTCCCTTCCCGGTATGAACTTCTCTATAAGCAACGTGTTGTCATGCTCAAAGGCTATCTGTAAGGCTCCCTTGAAATCCGTTTCATCATAGTTGTGCTTCAGTATGGTTATACCCAATCCGAAATTGGTGGACTTAGGCTTGATTACCACAGGTTTCCCTGCATACATACGGTAGTCTGCCATACCTGCCTCTGGTGACGTGTATTCATAACCGCCCGGAACGCTTATTCCGGCACGTTCCAGCACCTTCTTCGTTACCACCTTATTTTCCATCATCAGTACAGACACGTATGAGTCCAGAGAGGTCTTGGTTGCCTGCATCACATATTCTTCCTTTTTACCGTCAAACAGACGTATGAAGTTTTCCTTACGGTCAAGTATTTCAAAACCTACCCCTTTAAGTATTGCAGCCTTCAGCAGAAGTTGTGTGGACATTTCCATATCCTCCAGTCCATGAAATCTGTAACCTCCGCTTATGGTGGCTTCCCTATACTGTCTTGCCTTCTCCAGATGGAACGGTACAAACCCCACTCTGTTTATGTTCTCATACAGTACCATGCCTATACGCTTCTCAGGATTCTGTACAAGGTACAGATTATGCTGCATCTCCTGATGGTAGGTTTCATTGTCAAGCACCCCATATTCTGAAAGAATCCTCTCCATATCTTCTAAAATAGAAGTAGCTTTCTGCTGTACAGTGATCGAGCAGCATTTCAACTCCTTCTTTTCGTCTCTTCCATAGCATGAAGCCATATCCTGAATACGGGTAGCCCTTTGCAGTTCTTCCTCCGTAAGACTTCCCTTCTCCTCCTTCAGCAGAGAATAGACAAGCAGAAGGTGAGAAAAATAAATGGCACTTGCACATACCCCCGATTTTGTAAACGGGTCAAGATCCACAATTCGTACCTCAATGTAAGAAGGAGAACCATTATCCTTTTCCAGAAACTTGATACGAACCGGAAGATAAAGCTCGTGAGGTCCGTCAATACGGTTTTCCCTTATCAGTTTGTCAATAGACATATTATAGGCTTCAAGTGAGGAATAATCAATGAAGAACTCCTCACGGTTACGATACCCTAACGGACTTGTCCTCAGACTGAGGCTTACCCCACACTTCATAGGCTGCTTTTCTCCCGTTTTAAGCGAAATCACATTCAGGGTTTCTTCCGCAAGCGGAGATTCACCATATAGCCAGATAAAAAGCCAGCGGTATTTGAGAAAGTTCCTCACCACACGGAAATATACCGTTTCCCTGACCTCCTCCATAGAGTTGCCGCACACACCGCTTTTCAGCAGAATGTCCATCAGTTTTTCCGAGAAAGAGAAATTGAAGTGTATTCCCGAAATAAGCTGCCTTTCCTTTCCGTAGGTTCCGGCAAGTTTCTGACGGTAATACTCCTTGTCCTTGAACTCTCCCGAATAATGTGCAATGGGTATCTCCTGATTCTCCTTCAATACAGGCGGAAGGCTCTGAGGCCAGAGAAGCTCATCGCCGATATTCTCCGTCACCACATCGTGCAGTGTTTCCATAAATCCCAAAGCCTCTCCCACACTTGGCAGCGGCGGAGTTATCATTTCCACCTGACTCTCCGAAAAGTCGGTGGTTATATAAGGGTGTTTCCCCTTGTCGCCAAATACTGCCGGGTGTGGAGTCAGGGCAAGCGTACCGTCCTGATTGACCCTGACATTTTCCTTTTCAAGTCCGAAACACCCCTCTCTAAGCAGATGGCTGTTCTGTTTAAGTACAAAGCAAAAATTCTGTGTATTCATATATTGCTATATTGTATGTTTGATTCTTTAAATTCCTTTTCCCTTTTTCTATATAACAGATAAAGTACAATGCCCTTTATCACGCTGGTAAGCGATATGCTCCACCAGACACCATCTATTCCCATTCCCATACTTTTGCCAAGCAGAAGGGCAAGAGGTATCCTCATTGTGGTGAACACGATACTCACGGTTGCCGGATATTTGGTAAGCCCCTGTCCGGTATAAGCTCCCGCAGTAAGAATTTCGAGTGTGGCAAACAACTGTGAGAAGCCGACTATACGCAGATAGGCACTGCCTATTTCTATGGTGGCAGCCTCCTTCACGAAAAACGACAGTAGGATTTCCGGGAAAGCTAAAAATATGAATGTGGCAGGTATGGAAATACAGTATCCAAGCCTGATGCTTGTACGATAGCACTTCCTTATCATATCCGTATTCCTCTCCCCGTAATATTGCCCTATAAGTATGGAGGTTGCCTGCATCAGACCGTTCATAAGAAGAAACGAAAGCGACTCTATCTGAAGCCCCAGTTTCTGTGCGGCTATTGCATCTGTTCCCCATATACTTACGATACGCCCGATGGCTATGCCGATAAGCGAGAACAGAATACGCTGCATGGCAGGTGCTGTGCCTATTCCAAGTATTTTCCTGAGAAACTTGCGGGGTACCGCTTTTATACTCAATGTGAGTTCAAGCCTGTGTCTGAGAAGATATATCGCATACATCATGGCACATCCCTGTGAAAGTGCCGTAGCCCATGCCGCACCTTCCACTCCCAGTCCGAAATAAAATATGAACAGAGGGTCAAGAATGATATTGACGATATTCCCGTAAAGTACCGCCCTGAACGAGAACTGTGTCTTTCCGTGTGCGTCTATAATGGCGGTAAACAGAAGGTTCATAAACATGATAAGAACAGTGATACTGCTTATCCTCAGATAGTTCTGAGCCATTGTGTTTACTTCCGGTCTTTCGATATTGAAAAGGGATATAAGAGGTTCCGCCAGCATAAAGATGAACAGGGCATAGAATATCCCCAACATGAATGTACTGCGTATTCCGCATGATATGAAGTGCCGTATCCTGTCCTTCTTTTCAGCCCCTATACTGTGTGATACCGATACCATAGTACCGATGGTTATCACGCTTATCAAAGACCAACCCAATTTGATATAAAATCCGGCCGTTCCGACAGCCGCAACTTCTCCGCTTCCCAATTTCCCGACCCAGAACATATCTGTAATATCGTATGAAATCTGAAGACAGGATGATAATATGATAGGGATTGCTATTCTCAATAGTGATTTTCTTTTTTCTCTTTTTGCCGATGTCTGTTCCATATTTTTAATTTTATATCGTAAAAATACGATACATTATGTCAATAAAAAACTCTTAATCAAATCATAAGAGTTCTGAAAACAGTTTCTTTGCCAAAAGCAGGTTTTCACGGTTAATACGATAGCAAACCTTCGGTGGAGCTATCTCACCATCTATCAGACCTACATCTTTCAGCACCTTCAAATGCTGTGATATGGTAGACTGTGCGATTGGCAGTTCCGTTGTCAAGTCCCCACAATAACAACAGGCATTGTGGTTAGCCAACAACCTTACGATTGCTATTCGTGCCGGGTGGCTCAGAGCTTTTGCAAAACGGGCTGCCAAAATATCTTTTTCCTCAAATTCTTCAGCTTTACTGAATGCCATAATATTTTCATTGTTTTATATCGCAAATATACGATATGTTTTTTATCAACCAACCCCCAGATATAAATTTTATGTATTTTTTAATGTGCAGACGCACGAAGCCCCGCAAGTTACCCCGCCGGAGGCTTTTTCTGTTTATTAATTACTGGGCAATATAGAAATCAATCCCTGTACTTCTCATAAATCCGCTTCCTGTGTCTTTCTTTACAAAGTAATAAGAGGGGAAAAGAAACAAAAAAGGATTTTTTATGGAGGCGACTAGTTCTCTGATGACATAGATGGGAATTTATAGTATTAAATTATACTTACATTTTGCTGTAATATTGATAATTAATAGATAAATATTGTAGCTCAAGCCTAATACTTCAATCTACGATTTGTATTAGAGGGTCTGAGAAAACCTTGTAGTACAGATATGGATATGCCGTTTTTTTTGTAGTGTAAACTAAACTGTGTCAAGTTATATTTCGGAGTCGTTGGGGGACCACCAATATCCCAAAACGGCTCCGCTAAGTTATCAATATCGTCAAAGAACCCCAAACAAAAGAGGTTGGCAGGCCAAGATCCTAAACCTGTCCGGGAACAGGATAGCCAGTTGCTGGAGACTGTAAACTAAAGTGTGTCTGTAAACTTAATAATTTCTTTTCCCTTTACTTGACACACTTTAGTTTACAGTCTCGTTTTTTCTTCTATTCAAAAATTAATTACCTTCTCATCGAAAATCCTCTTTTCTGCTGTTGATCATAATTTCCTTTCACCACATTGTCAACCTCCCGTCTGGCTTTGATTTGCTCCCGGTTGTCAAATTCACCCTTTTGTCTGGCTGTGAAGTATAGGAAATCCCCTGCCGCCTGATGTGATTGTCTGTCATCCCCGAACAGGTTAAGGG
>OGOO01003465.1_pt1 | contig 10107 bp, 6 predicted proteins | sample 1552651 | NCBI WGS metagenome assembly OGOO01 (sample SAMEA2580118, study PRJEB22360) | human gut metagenome | biome: human gut; feature: human-associated habitat; material: faeces | place: Denmark | collected 2008/2010 | reverse complement strand
ATCAGGCTACGCTGAACATCGACTCCCGATTGAGTAATATCACCGTGGGCGAATCGAACGGCGTGACCACAGGCGCAGGAGCCAATCTCCTTACCCTGAAGCTGGATGGCAAGGAATTCCAGCCCGATTATTACCGCAACGCCAACAGTACCCACTACTACCGCATCAACCTGACCGATGCCAAGAGCAAGAAGAGCAAGAAGGTGAAGATAGATTTCACCGAACTGAATTCTCTCCTGAATCTTGCCGCAGAACGTAAGGCAGATCAGGAGAAGTGGAATGCCCTTTCGCAGAAGGTTCCGGAGTATGCTCCATGGGCACCGTTCGGCTATGAGCGCATGCAGAAGGTGATGGCTCAGGCACAGGAACTGGTGTCAAAGGGCAAGAAGAAGGTAACCCAGGATGAACTGGAAGGTACTACTGCCATCCTGAACCGTGCTATCAACACGATGCGCCCTGGCAATCTTGCAGAGATGGAAGACCTCCGAGAACTTTCCGGTCTGCTTCGCCGTGCCGGTTGGCCGGATGACAACACCAGCGATGAACTCAAGGAAGCCATCAGTTATGGCAGAATGGTTCAGAAATACGTAACCGACGGAAGTGGAACCCACGACATGATTCATGCCGCTGTGGAAAAACTGAAGAAGGCGATGAAACAATAAAGACATAGAAACAATAAAACATTAAAGACAACAAAGACATCATTTAGAATAAACAACATTTAAGTGTAACAAAATCGGCTTAAAAGACGAAAATATCGTCTAAATCGCCAGGTTTGGACGATATTTTCACTTTTTTAGACGATAATGTAGCATAATATACAAAATATTTTGTTACTTTGCAATCGAAAATTTAAAAAACAATTATCAACCTAACAAACAAAAGAAATGAGACAGACACAAAACATTTCAGGCTTTGTACATAGCCAAGCTTATGTAAAAGCCATCGCGTGTTTGGTCCTTGCATGCGGAGGGGCATTACCTACTCTAGCTGCAAGTGAGACCTTATCAAGCCCAAAGGTAGAAAATGTTCAGCAGAACGAAGTTACCGTAAAGGGTGTAGTGAAGGATGCCAATGGTGAAGCCATCATTGGTGCGAGTGTTATTGAAAAAGGCAATGCCAAGAATGGTACTGTTACCGATCTTGATGGTAACTATACCTTAAAGGTAAAGCGTGGCGCTACCTTAACAATCTCCTATATCGGATATGTTAGCAAGGAGACTCGTGGGGGCAATGTGATTCTTGAAGAAGACCTCAAGTCACTGAGCGAAGTGGTTGTCATCGGTTATGGTACACAGAAGAAAGCTGATGTAACCTCAGCTGTAGTGAGCGTGAAAGCAGAAGACTTTACCAAGGGAAACTTCAATGATGCAGGTGATCTTATCAAGGGTAAGGTTGCAGGCTTGTCTATTACTAAGCCATCAGGTGATCCAGGTGCGGTAACTCAGATTAGTTTACGTGGTATTGCTACTGTGTCTGGTAATGCACAGCCATTAGTGTTGGTTGATGGTGTTCCTGGCAGTTTAAGTTCTGTACCACCAGAGAATATTGCTTCTATTGACGTCTTGAAGGATGCTTCTGCTGCGGCTATTTATGGTACTCGAGGAGCCGGTGGTGTTATTATCATCACAACAAAGACAGGTCAGCGTGAGCAGCGCACAGAAGTAACTTACAATGGCTATGTTTCTTTCTCTACATGGGCAAAGAAAGCTGACTTTATGACTTCTTCTGATATCCGTGCAGGAAAGACTACTTTTAATGATGAAGGTTATGATACAGATTGGCTAGATGCTATTAGTCGTACAGCCGTAACTCACAACCATAGTGTATCTTTGAGCGGTGGTAATGCTAAGACTTCTTACTTTGGTAACTTCACATACCGCAATGCACAAGGTGTGATGAAGAAGACAGGTAATGAAAGTATGAGTGTTGCTTTCGACTTGAGTCACTGGATGCTCAATGATATGTTGAAAGTTAACATTAAGGTTAACGCTGATCAGTATAAGTATGATGTTAATGATGCTGGCGCAATTTATCGTCAGGCAGTTATTCGTAACCCTACTTCTCCTATTTGGAATACTGATGGTTCTTATAATGAGGGAAGTTTGCTGCAATATTGGAACCCTGTTTCTATGCAGAATGAGCAGACTGGTCAGTATAAGGATCAGACAGTGAAGTTTACTGGTAATATTACGTTGGAGCCAATCAAGGGATGGCAGACAAATTTAATGCTTTCTAAGGGGCAAACCTTGGATCGTGGTGGTTATTATTATACAAGCAATCACTCTCAACAGGGTGTAAATCAGAAGGGCTCTTATTCTGGTTCCGCAAATAGAAGTGGCTATACTGTAGACAATAAGTATTTGGAATTGACTTCTAAATACATGAAGAACTTTAATAATGTTCATCGTCTTGACGCTTTGGTTGGTTATAGCTACTCCGAGGAAGAGCATGATATAGACAATATGTGGAATGCTAATTTCCCAACAGACTACTTTGGTACCAATAACATCGGATTGGGCACTAAGTTGACAGATGGTGAAGCCTCTATGGGATCCAATCATTATTCTAGTAAGTTGATTGGTTTCTTTGGACGAGTTAGCTATGGCTATGCCGATCGTTATAATATTCTTGCTAGTTTGCGTTATGAGGGATCTTCCAAGTTTGGTGACAACCATAAGTGGGGTGCATTCCCTTCTGTATCTTTGGGTTGGAATATCATGAACGAAGAGTTTATGAAGTCAACTAAGTCTTGGCTTAGCAATTTGAAACTTCGTGCAGGCTGGGGTGTTACGGGTGTGATTCCACAAGGTGATGATAATGTTTGGGGCGGTGCTTATCGTTCTATGCTCCGTTATAGCTACAATGGTGGTAATTATTATCGTGATGGTAAATGGAACAAAGGATTGAAATCAGCTTCCAATGCCAACCCTGACTTGAAGTGGGAAACTGCCAGAGAAATTAATATCGGTGTAGATTGGAGTCTTTGGAATGATCGCTTGTCTGGTAGTTTCGATTTCTATAATAAGAAGACTTCTGATATGCTTTATGAGTATGCAGTTCCTTCACCACCTAACTTGTATACATCTACATGGGCTAATGTTGGTGAAATGCGAAATACTGGTTTTGAGTTTATGATTAAGGGTGTTCCTGTTCAGACTAAGGATTGGCGTTGGGAGACTCAGGTAACTTTGCAGCACAACAGTAATAAGTTGTTAAGTCTCTCTAATAGTCTTTATCAAACAGATAATACTTTGTGGCTTCAGGGAGTAGGCGATCCTGTTACTCAGTATACACATAAGGTGGAAGTTGGACAGTCTTTGGGACGTATCTATAGTTTGAAAGCTGTGGGTGTCTCTGATCAAGGTTTGTTCTTGATTGAGAATCCTAAGACTGGTCAGTGTGCTGAGTTCTATCAGGAAATGCGTAACGACTACGATAACTGGTATGAGTATATGGGTAATGGTATACCAAAGTTTACTTTGGGTTGGAATAATACCATCAACTATAAGGACTTTGATTTGTCATTGCAATGCAACGGACAGTTCGGCTTCAAGATTATCAACCAGCAGCGAGTGTTCTATGAGAACAATGCTCACGCTTACAATAAGTTGAAGTCAGCGACAGATAAGATTGGCGGTAATCGTCCTCTTTCTGGAGCACAGTCTCAGGTAGTAACAAGTTATTATATCGAGAATGGTGATTACTTCAAGTTGAGTACTTTGACATTAGGTTATACTTATACACCAAAGAACAAGACATACATTCAGAATGCTCGTATCTATGGTAGTGTATACAATGTATTTACTATTACAAAGTATAAGGGCATGGATCCTGAGCTTGGTAGCGATAACTTCTGGTATGCCGGTGTTGACGACCGTGATAAGTATCCAACAGTTCGTTCATTCACTATCGGTTTAAATGTTACATTCTAAAAATTGATTTAAGTTATGACAAACAATATATTAAAGAAAGGTCTCTATGCAGCTATGTTGGCTGTGGGTGCAGCATCTTTTACAGGATGTACCGATTTGAGTGAGACTGTATATAGTCAACTCCCAGGAGATGGAAGCTATACTTTAACCAACAAGGACATTCAAGCAATGTATGGTCCTATTTATGATCGTTTGCGTGATATGTATAATGGTTGGGAAGGTTATCAGGACATTAGCGAGGAGTGTGGTGATCTGATTATGACTCCATTCCGTTATGAGACATCAGGTTGGGGTGCTCAATATGTTTCTCTGCATAAGCATGAGTTCCATAGCACTATCAATCATTTGTATCGTCCATGGTATTCTTGCTATCAAGGTATCACTACATGCAACTCTTTGTTGGATAATGCTGATATTGCTGCTAACGAAACAGCTAAGGCAGAGCTAAGAACATATCGGGCTTTGTTCTATTATGTTTTGTTTGATTTGTTCCGTAACATTCCTTTGCAAACGACATTGAATGTTCCTAGTGGCTATATGCCAGAGCAGGAAGACCCAGCAAAGACTTTTGATTGGATTGTCAATGAGTTGAATGAGTCTAAGCCTTATTTGACAAAGGATGTTGAATTCGGTCAGATAAATTACTATGGAGCATGTATGATTCTTGCTAAGATGTACTTGAATCGCAATGCATGGTTCCCTACAGAAACAGAGGATAAGAGCTATTACGAGAAAGCTTGTGATGAGGTGAATGAAATCATCAATAGCGGAAAGTATGAGTTGGCTTCTACATACTTGGAGCCTTTCTCTGCTAACAATCGTTGCAAGGAAACTATTCTCGGTTTGGTATACGATAAGAAAAATGCGGGAATGGGTACCAATTACTATTGCAAGTGGAACATTTCTGGTAGTGGTGCCATCTTCAATGTAACATTTGATGGATGGAATGGTAGTGCTGGTATTCCACAGTTCATTAATAGTTATGATCCTGATGATACTCGTAAGACAGATTGCTGGATTTGGGGTCCTCAGAAGAACAAGACTACAGGTGAGCAGATCTATATCAATGACAAGCCTCTGGATTATACCATTGATGTTTACGCTATAGAAAAGCCAGGTGCAGCCGGTATGCAAGGTGCACGTTTGAAGAAATATGAAATTGTTGAGGGAGATGTAGGTGTAAGTAATGATGCTGTACCTTTTTTCCGTTTGACTGATGCTTATTTCATCAAGGCAGAGTGCTTGCTTCGTCTCGGTGGTTATAAAGGTGAGTCAGAGCAAGTAGCTGCTGATATCGTGACAAAGATTCGCCAGCGTGCATTCAAGAATAATCCTGAGAAGGCTACACGTACTGTAGAGCAATTGAAGGGCGCTAGTGTTTATGACTATGGATTGCGTGAGACACAAGGTGAAATCAAAGATGGTGTGTTGACCAATATTGTCAATACCGAGACTCATGAGGGTGGAGATGATATCCAACTGGGTGGCTTGCTTGATGATTTGGCATGGGAATTCGTTTATGAACATCATCGTCGCCAGGATTTGATTCGTTTCAAGATGGATAATGGCTGCAATGTCTTCAATGGTAAGTCTTGGTTTGGTAAGAGTGCTAATACAAATGCATCCGACCATCATCTGGACATTTTCCCTATCTTGAAGGACAACCTGCAGGCTAATCCTAAGTTGCATCAGAACCCAGGTTATGATGGGGCGAAGTAATATGTTATAATCAATATTAAAGAAGAATTAGTATGAAAAAGATATTTTTAATTGCCATGATGGCTTGTGCAGTCTTCGGGACAATGACTTCTTGTAGCGATGATTATGAAGATGCCAGCAAGCCTCATGTTTATGGTGAGACAGAGAACCCACCAGTAAAGGGTTCTGATGCCAATATGGTTACTGCTTCCATGAAAATGAAACAGGCTGAGGCTGGAACAGAAGTGAAAATAGTAGACTTATCTGTTTATTCAGATAAAGTTCAAGAGCAATTAGGCATGTCCCTTGACGAGGCAATAGCTGGACTAGGTAATGGCACTGTAAGATTCTTGCCTGTAAATCCTGCTCGTAGAGTTTGGGAAAAAACAGCAGCAAATGCAGGTGATAATAAGTGGTATTTGACCTCTGCTGGTACTGTAGCTTCTTCTGAAGATGCAGCTGCGACGATGGAATTCTTGCCATCAAGCAAAGAGGTGAAGATTACTTTGACTCAAAACGCAACAACTGGTATTATTCCTGTGACATTTGGTTTTGTAAAGACAGATAATTCTGCCTATCCGGTAAACTTCCGTTGCCAGGCACTAGTGACTGTAACAGATGCTAGTGTTTGTGATGTGGAACTGACTGTACCAAAGGGTGGTTATGCTTCAACATTCTTTAAGTTTAGTGAGATTGCAAAGAATATAGACTTTGCTTTCGGTATTAAAGATTTGAAAGAACTGGCGAAGGGACTCGACACAGAAAGCCCTGTATATAATGTATATATGATGGATGCTAAGGGTAATCTCAATGGCGGTCCTGGTAAGTATACTGCTAATGGCGCAGGTTACTGGTTGACAGAAACATTTGATATCGTAAATTGGGGTAAGGAAGGCTTTGCTATGTTTATTGAGCCGAATAACTACGACTACGATGATAATGGTAATGCTACGTTAATGGAAGATGGAGGTGGATTCAATATTGGTCGCCTCTCTAATGAAACTCCAGCTTCTGGAACAGTGCTTACTCCTTCTCTTGTTATCAAGCCGGTGAAGGATACTGGTAAAACTTTGACTATCAACTTCACGTTGACATTCGAGTAATTCTAAGTACAAAATAAAAGGGATGTGCCGCATAAGGGGCGGCACACCCATCTTAACCTAAAAAAGTATTAATATGAAACTGAATCTGAAAAAACATTTATATCTGTTTGCTGCAGTTCTCATGTTTGCTGGCACTGTGCCTTTTATGACAAGTTGTGCTGACGATGATATGTCAAAAACAGTAGCAGATTATGACCCTAGATACAAGGGAAAAGTTGCGTTTGGTAATTCTGATTACAACTTGGAGGCTGATGCTCAGGAAATTGATATTCCATTCTCTTGTGATCAGAGTTGGACTGCATCTTTGAAGTCTGGTGATGGGGTTCCTTCTTGGGCTTCTGTTTCACCGGAAAGTGGTGAGGCCGGTGATAAATTGTCTGTAAAACTGAAACTGGATGCTAACGAGGATATGAAAAACTCCCGTCAGGTAACTCTCACTATCACTACGGAAAAAGGAAATACTCAAACTATCACTATTGCCCAGAACTATAAGGTTGTAACATTGAACCCTACTGAAATAGAGCATTTTGACAAGTATCTTTGTCCAGAGTCAACTAATCCTCATTTTGAAAAGGGAGCAGACTTTATGCTTCGTCAAGACTCCTATTATTCTTGGCATCGTATGAAGCAGAGTGAGCATTTCTTCGTCTTCTGGAGTCCTGAATTTGGTGACGACCCTAATGCTGAGTCTGTAGACGCAAAGATGCGTGTAGATATAGATGACCTCTTGGCTAAAGCAGAGCACTTCTATGATACTAATGTCAAAACTTTGGGTATGGCGAAGGTTGGTCAGGGTAAGTCAATGCTTGACAACTATAAGATGCAGATTTATTTGATTTATCAGGACGAATGGCTTGCTACAGGTTCTGGTTATGACGACAAGATTGGTGCCCTTTGGGTAAATCCTAGCACTTGCCAGCCTGTCGGTTCTACTATTGGTCATGAAATTGGACACTCTTTCCAGTATCAGGTTTATGCAGATAAGGTAAATATGGAAGGTGCTGCCAAGGATTTGCATCATGGATTCCGTTATGGTTTTGGTCCTGAAGGTGCTGGTGGTTGTGCATTCTGGGAGCAGTGTGCTCAATGGCAGGCTCAGCTCGACTATCCAGAAGAGATGTTTGGCTATCATCTTGATGTTTGGAAGAAGAACTATCATCGCCACTTCAATCATGAGTGGATGCGTTATGCAAGCTACTGGTTGCAGCATGTATGGGTAGAAAAACATGGCATTGATGCTTTCGGTCGCATTTGGCGTGAGTCTCAGTATCCTGAGGATCCATTGCAGACTTATGAACGCTTGTTCTGCAACAATAACCAGAATACACTCTATTCTGATATGTATTATTATGCTTCTCACATGGTTTACTATGATTTGAAGTTTGCTAATAATGATAAGAAACCTGTCGTGGTTCCTGATGCAGTAAAGGGTGATTATTCTACAAGTCTTTATAAAGTAGCTGACCGAAAGTATCAGGTAGGTTATGCTAGCTGTCCAGGTACAACTGGTTTCAACGTTATCAAGTTGAAGAATGCTCCTGGTAAGACCGTTTCAGTAAAGGTAGACGCATTGGAGCCTGGTTCTGCACTTCCAAAGGGTGACAAGGGTGAAATGTTGGATGGTGATGGTAAGGTAGTTGGTACAACTAAGACTTACAATGCCCAGGACAATAAAACATCTGATTATCGCTATGGTTATGTAGCTATAGTAGGTGGCAAGCCTGTTTATTCAGATATGCACAAGGGTGCTAATGGTACAGCTTCTTATCAGGTTCCTGCTGGTACTACAGAGCTTTACTTCGTAATTCAGGCTGCTCCAACAACATACAATCGCCATGAGTGGAATGACAAGGAGGCTGATGATGAGCAGTGGCCTTATACAATCACAGTGGATGGTACAGACGTGGATAGCTACAATGAGGTAATTGATGTGGTGATTGATCCAAATGCAAAACCACAGAATACTGATCTTATTGTGAGTGTTCATGGTGATGAGAGTTCTAGTTATGCGTATGCAACCTATAATCTTGCATATCTCAGTAGTGCTTCTATCTGTTACGCATTCTGCTTGACTCCAGATGAAATCGCTGATAAACTGGTGAAGAGTTCTGAATGCAAGGATGGGGTTCCTGAAGGAAAGATTGCTATGCGCTTGAAGCAGGCTGATGGCTCTTATACTTATGAAGACAACTGTGGTGGAACCTATGCTGGTTTCTGGTGTGATGCTAAAGGTAATCAGCAGAATTGGGGTGAAAATGCTAGAACTTACACCAAGTTTAATAGCATTCATGAGTTGGAAATTGGTTTTATGCCTGGAGCTATCAAGGCTGGCGAAACTTATCCTGAGGTTCTAGAGTTGGTATACAACTGTGGCGGAAAGGAAATCATCGCTACCATCAAGTTCAACTTCATCGTAGATGGAGCAGCTGCTAGAATGCATAGAAGATAATATGGAATAACTTTTAAACGTAAAATAAAGTATGAAGAATTGTATAAAAGTTTCTTTGTTAAGCATTTTGTTGTTAATGTTTTGTACATTGGCTTTAAATGCAGCTGATAATAAACCGATTGCTCAAATCGGTTTTACAGCTCCTTTAAGAACAACTGTAGAAATTATGCAACCGGTAAAAATGTCAAAGTATACGTTCTCTGAATCTACAACGCATTTGTTTTCTTTGGAGAATTATTCTTTTTCGGGTGGAGCATATTTTAAAATGGGCATTAATGTTTCTGTTGGTGGGAAGACATTAACTGTTTTTTATGGTGGTAGAACCTATATGACAAAAAGTTTGGAATACGGAGCAAATATAGTAGACTTTTTTATTCCGTTAACTTCATATAAAAGCTTTTTGTTCTATATTACAATTAAGTAAAATGTAAAAACATTTTTTGTATTTATAATAAAAATGGTAAACTGCATAAGGCTGTTATTACCATTAAGATGAAATTCGCATAGTTAATATAGTTAGTTCCGTTGCTGACGTAAAACTGTTGTTTTGCGGAATGCAACGGAACTTTTTTGTTTCTCCACTTATATAGATAACACACTCGTTTCTCCTTTTAATATGTACATATCCGAAGCGTAAGGTGTGTTGTCTTAATACTCTATAACTCATTACTTTAACAGTCATACTTCCACGTTTATTTGGTTCGAACATCTTGATTTGCATGGTTGCTGCCATATGCCGGCAATCACACGAATCTAATTCTTTAAGGTCTGATGCCATCTATCGCAAGCTTTTCAACAATGATATGCAGTATCTGATAGAGTGTAGTGAGAAAATCGTGAGGGATACCCCCAAATCGTGATGGATAGCGTGATGGATATTTCCGTTTTCGAAGTATCTATCACGCTATTCAAGTGTCTGTAT
>OGOO01003460.1_pt1 | contig 10120 bp, 8 predicted proteins | sample 1552651 | NCBI WGS metagenome assembly OGOO01 (sample SAMEA2580118, study PRJEB22360) | human gut metagenome | biome: human gut; feature: human-associated habitat; material: faeces | place: Denmark | collected 2008/2010 | reverse complement strand
TTGCTCCGTGCGCAGGTGGAGCTGGAAATGGCCGGAGACTATGATTACTTTGTCATCAACGACACGGTGGAACGCGCCGTGCGCGAGATCAACGCCATCATGCTCGCCGAGCACTGCAAGCCTGCCGAGCGCATGGCCATTTTGTCTGAATAAGTTCAAAAATCAGCCGAGAAGGCAGAAGGAAGTAAACTATTATGATGCTTTATCCCGCAATGAGCCTGCTCAACAAGTACGTTGAGAACCGTTATCTGCTCGTCAACGTGGTCGCGCGCCGCGCCCGCCAGATCGCCGAGCAGGCCGACGAAGAGGGTTATCCCCTCTGCGAAAAGCCGGTCACCACGGCCATCAACGAGGTCGCTGCCGGTAAGCTCACCGCAGAGAATATCGACACGCACATCGCAAAGTAAGTCTTGAATAACGCAAAGGGGGAGACTGTATGACAGAGAAAATGCTTGCTCGCGTCGCAGTCTCTTCCGTTCCTTATGCCGCCGACCGGCTCTACACCTACCTTGTGCCGGACGAGCTCATCGGCAGCGCCGAGGCCGGCAAGCGCGTGACGATCCCCTTCGGGCGCGGAAATCGACGCGTGGAGGGCTTTTTGCTCGAAGTCGGGCGCGAGGCGGCGACGTCGCCGCTCAAGCCCATCGACTCTCTTCTCGACGATGCGCCGCTGCTGGATGCAAAGGACATCCGCCTTGTACGGTGGATGAAAGCGCGCTATTTCTGCACGTATTACGACGCGATCAAGACGATCCTGCCCGGTGGCGTGTGGCTCCGGTACCGCGAGCTGTGGCATGTGAACGGCGAGATCGGCGCGGAGGACGCGCTCTCGTCCGTCGCACCCGATTCGCTCGAGGAAACGCTGCTGCGCGCCATGCTCAGCGCCAAGGAGATCGAGCGCACAGCGCTCGACGAGCTCGGTGGCGAAAAGACGGCAAAGGCGCTCCACTCGCTCGAAGCCTGCGGCCTCGCCGTGCGCGAGACAAAGCTGCGCCAGCGCTTGCAGGATAAGTCCGTGCGCATGGTGTCGCTCTGCGTCAGCGCGGAGGACGCGCTCGCCGCAGTCGAACCCAAGCGCCGCAGCGCACCCGTGCGCTATGCGGTCGTAGAGCTTCTCAGTCGCGAAGGATGCCTATCCAGCAGCGAGATCAGCTATTACACCGGCGCGACAATGCAAACGCTGCGCGGCCTCAAAAAGGCCGGACTTGTCGAATTCTCCGAGCGCGAGGTGCTGCGCGTCAGCCGCTATGATGATGCGCCCGCGCGCGAGGATATCGTGCTGAACAGCGAACAGCAGGCCGCTTTCGACGGTCTTTGCACGCTCTTAGGCCGCGCTGGCGGCAGCGCCGCGCTGCTGCATGGCGTGACCGCCAGCGGCAAGACGCAGGTGTATATCCGCCTCATTGAGGAAACATTGGCGATGGGCCGCACGGCGATGCTGCTTGTGCCGGAGATCGCGCTCACGCCGCAGATGATGGCGAAATTTACCGCCTATTTCGGCGAGAACGTCGCCATGCTCCACAGCGGTCTCCAGCTGACGGAGCGCTACGACCAGTGGAAGCGCATCCGCCGCGGCGACGTGCGGGTCGTGCTCGGCACGCGCAGCGCGGTGTTTGCGCCGCTGCCGGATCTCGGACTTATCATCATGGACGAGGAGCAGGAGCCGACCTACTGCTCGGAGAACCCGCCGCGCTACCATACGCGCGATGTCGCGAAGTACCGCTGCGCGCGGGAGGGTGCGCGGCTGCTGCTCGGCTCGGCGACGCCGACGGTCGAGACAATGTATTACGCGCGGGAAGGGCACTATCAAGTTTTTCCACTTTACAGACGCTACAATGAAAAAGCGCTCCCCGAGGTGTTCATCGCCGATTTGCGCGACGAGCTTCGCGCGGGGAACGAGACCGCCGTCAGCGAACCGCTCCGCTCCGCGCTGGAGGAAAATCTCGCCCGCGGCGAGCAGAGCATTCTCTTTCTCAACCGCCGCGGCAGCAGCCGGATGCTGCTGTGCGGTGAGTGCGGCGAGGTGCCCGAGTGCCCGCGCTGCAGCGTTCCGATGACCTATCACAGTGCGAACGGACGGCTGATGTGCCATTACTGCGGGCACTCTGAAGCCGTGGTGGACAGGTGCAGCGAGTGCGGGGGACTGATGAAGCGCGTCGGCTCCGGCACGCAGAAGGTCGAGCAGGAGCTTTTTGACCTGTTCCCAAAGGCTAAAGTGCTGCGCATGGATGCCGACACCGTCGGCGCGTCGCGCGGACATGAAGCGCTGCTGCGCGAATTTGAAGAAAAGAAAATTCCCATCCTTCTTGGCACGCAGATGGTCGCCAAGGGGCTGGATTTTGAAAACGTGACGCTCGTGGGCGTGCTGGACGCGGACCTTTCGCTCTACGCGCAGAACTACCACGCCGCCGAGCGGACGTACAGCCTGCTGGCGCAGGTCGTCGGCAGGGCCGGACGCGGCGAGCGCCCGGGCCGCGCGGTCATCCAGACCTACCATCCCGAAAACGAGGTCATTCAGGCCGCGGCAAAACAGGATTACGAGACGTTTTACCAAAACGAGCTGCGCATGCGCTCGCTGCGGCGCTATCCGCCGTTTGCAGATCTGTTCACGCTGACGGTCTCAGGCCTTGATGAGCTGCGCGTCATCGCCGCTGCCCGCGCACTGTGCGACGCACTGCGCTACGCCTCTTCCCAGCCGCCGCTGAGCGGGCTCGATGTCGAAGTGCTCGGCCCCGCGGGCGCGCCGGTCGTGAAGGTCAACAACCGTTACCGCTACTGTGTGTACCTGTGCGGCAAGGGCGGCAGCGTGCTGCGGCGCACCGTCAGCGAATATCTGCTGGCATTTTACGCAAGAAAAGAAAACCGCGGTCTCGACATTTTTGCCGACTGCAATGCTTTACAATAGAGAAAAGAGGATGAAATTATGGCTATTCGCAAGATCCACGAAGTGGGCGACCCCTGCCTTACAAAGGTCTGCCGCCCCGTGACGGAATTCAACGACCGGCTGCATGAGCTGCTCGACGACATGGCGGACACACTGGAGGAGGCCGGTGGCGTCGGCCTCGCTGCCCCGCAGGTCGGCATCCTGCGCCGCGTCTGCATCGTGGAGGATGAGCAGGGCGAGATCATCGAGCTCATCAACCCCGAGATCATCAAGACCGAGGGCGAGCAGACGGGCCTCGAGGGCTGCCTGAGCGTGCCGGGCAAGTACGGCATCGTCACGCGCCCGATGGTCGTGCGCGTGCGCGCGCAGGACCGTTACGGCACGGAGTTTGAAGTTGAGGACGAAGAGCTGACCGCGCGCTGCTTCTGCCACGAGATCGAGCATCTCGACGGCCACCTCTACACCGAGCACTGCAAAGTCCTCACCGACGAGGAGCTGGAGCAGTATATCCGCGAGCAGGAAAAGGAGCTGGACGAGGAATGAGGATCGTCTTCATGGGCACGCCCGACTTTGCGCGCACGATCTTAGAGCGTCTGGTCGCGGACGGGCACGACGTGTGCGGCGTTTTCACGCAGCCGGACAAGCCGCGCAACCGAAACAAAGTCACGCCAAGCCCTGTAAAGGAATATGCTTTGTCGCAGAATATCCCCGTTTTTCAGCCGGTGACGATGCGCGACGGCACGGCGCTTGAGGATTTCAAGACCCTCGCGCCCGAGCTCGCGGTCGTCGCGGCCTATGGTCGCATCCTACCGGAGGAAATGCTCGCCGTGCCGGTGCATGGCTGCATCAACGCACACGCGTCCATTCTGCCGAAGTACCGCGGCGCAGCGCCGATTAACCGCGCCATCTTAGACGGCGAAAAGGAGACCGGCGTGACCGTGATGCACATGGCGAAAGAGTGCGACGCGGGCGATATGATCTTAGTCAAAAAGCAGGCCATCCGCCCCGACGAGACGGCGGAGGACCTGTTCAAAGAGCTCGCTGTGCTCGGCGCGGATGCGATCGCTGAGGCCATCGTTGAGATTCAAAACGGCACGGCCCAGCGCGTGCCGCAGGACGAGTCGCAGGCGACGTATGCGCCCATGCTCTCGCGCGAGCTTTCGCCCATCGATTGGACGAGAAGTAGCACGCAGATCATCGACCAGATCCGCGCGCTGATCCCGTGGCCCTGCGCCGCGGCGAGCATTCTCGGCGCGAACACGAAAATTTTCCGTGCCGTGCCGCTCGGCGAAACGAAGGACGCGCCCGGCACGCTGTGCGCGCGCAAAAAGGGCATCGAAGCCGCCTGCGGCGACGGCAAAAGCATTCTCATCACGGAGCTGCAGCCCGACGGCGGCAAGCGCATGGCAGCGAACGCTTTTCTGAACGGCAAGCGCATCGCCGCGGGGACGGTCCTCAATGCGTAAGGGAAATACCGCGAACGCGCGCGAATGCGCGCTCTCCGTTCTGGTCGCCTGCCGCCGCAACGGTGCGTGGGCGGACGCCGCGCTGAAGGCGCAGCTCGGCAAGTGCGCACTGAGTGCTCAGGACGCGGCGCATCGTCTACGGCGTGATGCAGAACGAGCTGCTGCTGAACTGGTATTTGAGCGCCTACTGTACGCAGAAGCTCGACCATTTGCAGCCGCCGCTTGCCGACATTCTGCGCATCGGCGCGTACCAGATTTTATTTCTGGACAAGGTGCCCGACCACGCTGCCGTCAGCGAGTCCGTGGAGCTCTGCCGCACGAACGGACGGAGCGCCGCGAGTGGGCTCGTCAACGCCGTGCTGCGCAAGGTCGCGCAGAATAAGTCGAATCTCCCGCCGCTGCCGGAGGGGAATATCGCACGATTGAGCGTCGCCTACAGCCACCCGCAGTGGCTCGTGAAAAAGCTCGTGTCGCTCTTGGGAACCGAGGAAGCGGAAGCGTTTCTTCTCATCGACAACGAGGCTTCGCCCATCAGCGTACAGGTCAACCCGCTCAAGACGAGTGAAAAAGCGCTCGTCGAAGAGCTTCGCGGCGAGGGCGTCTGCGTCACGCCGCACCCGTGGGTGCCCGGATGCCTGGAGCTTTCCGGCACGGGTGATTTGACGACGCTCAGCGCCTTCTACAATGGCCGCTTCACCGTACAGGACGCGGCGGCACACCTGATCGTCTGCGCCGCGGACTTTGCGCGCGGGCAGAGGGTGCTGGACGTCTGCGCCGCTCCGGGCGGTAAGTCGTTCGCCGCGGCATTCGCGATGGAAAACGAGGGGAGCATTCTCTCGTGCGATTTACATGAAAACAAATTGAAGCGCATCCGCGAGGGCGCGCAGCGCCTCGGCATCACGTGCATCGAGACCGCCGCCGTCGACGGCCGCGCGTTCCGCGAGGAATGGGCGGGGCGTTTTGACGTCGTCATCTGCGATGTGCCGTGCTCGGGCCTTGGCATCATCCGAAAAAAGCCAGACATCCGCTATAAGGATGCGCAGGAATTTTCCGCGCTGCCGGAGATCCAGCGCGCGATCTTAGAGAACAGCGCGCGCTATGTGAAAGACGGCGGCCTTCTCGTCTACTCGACTTGCACGATCCTGCCCGAGGAGAACGAGCAGGTGACGGACGGCTTTTTGAAGGCACACGACGAGTTTACTTACGAAGCCTTTTCGCTGCCGAACGGCGTGAGCGCGCCGGGGCATTTGACGCTCTGGCCGCAGCGCGACAATACGGACGGGTTCTATCTCAGCCGCATGAGGAGAAAGACGCATGACTGATTTAAAGTCAATGACATTGGAGGAAATCACCGCGGCGCTGCGCGCGATGGGCGAACCGTCGTTCCGCGGCAAGCAGGTCTTCACCTGGCTGCACCGCGGCATCACCGATTTTGACGAGATGATGAATATTCCCAAATCCCTGCGCGAAAAGCTCAGGGCGGAGTACTACATCACCGTGCCGACGGTCGCGCGCAAGCAGGTGTCAAAGCTCGACGGGACGATCAAATACCTCTGGGAGCTGCAAGATGGCAACTGCATCGAAACGGTACTGATGTCCTATCACCACGGCAACACGGTCTGCATTTCCTCGCAGGTCGGCTGCCGTATGGGATGCAAATTCTGCGCGTCCACGCTGGCCGGCAAGGTGAGGGACTTAACACCGTCGGAAATGCTTGATCAGGTGCTTTTCACGCAGCTTGACTCCGGACGCGAAATTTCCAACATCGTCCTGATGGGCATCGGCGAGCCGATGGACAACCGGAAAAATGTGCTGCGCTTTTTGGAGCTCATCAACCATCCCGACGGGATGAACATCGGCATGCGGCACATCTCGCTTTCCACCTGCGGCGTGGTGCCGGGCATCGACGCGCTCGCGGAGGACAATTTGCAGCTCACGCTGTCTGTTTCGCTCCACGCGCCCGACAGCGCGACGCGCAGCCGCATCATGCCCGTGAACAACGCCTACGACGTGGAGGAGCTGTTCGCCGCTTGCCACCGCTATTTTAAGAAGACCGGCCGCCGCATCTCGTTTGAATACGCGATGATCGACGGCGTGAATGACCACGACTGGCAGGCCGACCTGCTGGCCGAAAAGATCCACGGCATGCCGGGGCACGTGAACCTCATCCCGCTCAACGACGTGGTCGAGAGCGAGTTCAAGCCCAGCCGGCGCATCGCCGCGTTCCAGAAGCGCCTCGAGTCCCACGGCCTGACGGCGACGGTCCGCCGCAGCCTGGGCGGCGACATTGACGCCAGCTGCGGACAACTCCGGCGCAAAGAAATGAAAGCAAGAGAGGGGGCCGCGCAATGAGAGCCTGCGGAAAAACCGACGTCGGTCTGCGGCGGCATGAAAATCAGGATACCTTTGCCGTCGAGCAGGGCGAAAAGCTGCTCATCGCCGTCGTGTGCGACGGCATGGGTGGCGCCGAGGGCGGACAGATCGCAAGCTCTGTTGCGGTGGAGACCTTTATGAAGGAAATGCGCGCGCTCATCCGCGCGGACATGACCGCCGAGCAGCTGCGCGAGCTCGCGTCGTTCTGTGTGGCGAAGGCCAACACGGCGGTCTATCAGCGCGCGCTGCAAGACCCCGCCTATCAGGGCATGGGCACGACGCTCGTCAGCGCAGTGGCAGAGGAGAAGTACGCCATCGTCTGCAACATCGGCGACAGCCGCGCGTATTTGATCCGCGACGGCGAGATCACACGCATCACGCACGACCACAGCGTCGTGCAGACGCTCGTGGAAAACGGCAACATCACCGCCGAGGAGGCGCGCACGCACCCGAACCGCAACCTCATCACCCGCGCGCTCGGCCCAGACGAAAACACGCTCTGCGATGCGTTCGAGGTCTCGTTCACCAAGGGGGACAAAATTCTCCTCTGCACGGACGGCCTTGTCGTCACCGCGACGGACGACGAAATTTGCCGCGCCGTGTGCGCGGGTAAGAGCGCGGAAGAAAGCCTTGACGATCTCATTGCGCTCGCCAAGGCGCAGGGCGCGCCCGACAACGTGACGGCTGTGCTCATTGAACACGAGTAAAGGAGGTGGCACCGTATGAACAATATGATCGGAAAAATGCTCGACAACCGCTATGAGCTGCTCGAAGTCATCGGCAGCGGCGGCATGGCCGTTGTCTACAAGGCCAAGTGCCACCGCTTGAACCGCCTCGTGGCGGTCAAGGTGCTCAAGAGCGACCTTGCCGAGGACGCCGACTTCCGCCGCCGCTTCCGCGACGAGTCGCAGGCTGTCGCAATGCTCTCGCACCCGAATATCGTCTCGGTCTACGACGTCAGCCGCGGCGAGACGGAGTATATCGTCATGGAGCTCATCGACGGCATCACGCTCAAGCAGTATATGGAAAAGCGCGGCCAGCTCAACTGGCGTGAGGCGCTGCACTTCATCACGCAGATCATGAAGGCGCTCTCGCACGCGCATTCGCGCGGCATCATCCACCGCGACATCAAGCCGCAGAACATCATGGTGCTTCGCGACGGCAGCGTCAAGGTCGCTGACTTCGGCATCGCCTGCCTCGCCAACTCCGCCAACACGCTCACGCAGGAGGCGCTCGGCTCGGTGCACTACATGTCGCCCGAGCAGGCGAGGGGCGACCGCACGGATGCGCGCTCGGACATCTACTCCGCGGGCGTCGTGCTCTACGAAATGCTGACGGGGAGACTCCCGTTCGAGGGCGACAACGCCGTTTCCGTCGCCATCCAGCACCTTTCCTCCGTGCCGCTCTCGCCGCGCGAGATCAATCCCGACGTGCCCGAAGCGCTTGAGCTCATCTGCATGAAGGCGATGGCCTCCGATTTGGAGAAGCGCTACGCCTCGGCGGATGAAATGCTCGCAGACCTTGAGGAGTTCCGCAAGAATCCCGAGGTCGACCTCGACTTCACGATCGAAGACCTGCACCGCGAGACCGTGGACGAGCCCACGCAGTATATCCCCGCCGTGCACACCGTCTCCAAGGCACAGAAGGTGCAGGAGGCGGACGACGAGGAGGAAGAAGAGGCATCCCCGCACAAGCTGGGCACGCGTAAGCTGCTCACGATCATCGGCGCGGCGGTGGCCGCGGTGGCACTCATCGTGCTGCTCTGGCACGCGATCTTCAGCGATCTTCTCGGCGGCGAGCAGACGCCGACGGAGTATGTGGTGCCGTATCTCAGCGGCATGACCATCGACGAGGCGAACGAGGACGAAAACGTGAAGGGCATCTTCACGATCGAACAGATCGGCCAGCGCGCGAGCAGCAAATACGCGGCGGGTCAGATTATCGAGCAGTCGCCCGAGCGCGGCAAGACCGTAAAGGGCAACCGCGTCATCTCGGTTTTCGTCAGCTCCGGCGCCAAGACGGAGAAAATGCCGAATCTCGTCAACAAGGAGTACCGCGACGCAACGCTCCAGCTCACCAACCTTGACTTGAACCTTGTCGTCAACGACCCGGTCGAGGAATACAGCAGCATCACGAAGGGCTATGTCATCCGCACGATCCCCGAGTTTGGTGAAACGCTACAGGAGGGCGACAGCGTCACGCTCGTCGTCAGCAAGGGCGAGCAGCCCAAGCCTGTGACAGTGCTCTCTTTCATCGGCATCGACATTGAGATCGTCCGCCAGCAGGTCACGCAGACCGGCCTTGTCGTCGGCGAGGTGACGCAGCGCGCATCCGACGAGCCCTACGGCACGGTCATCGATCAGAGCATCAGCGCCGAAACGAAGGTGGACGCGGGCACGACCATCAACTTCGTTATCAGCGAAGGCCCCGCCATGCCGGACTACGGCGATGACGCCACGACCTCCGGAGGGGAACCGCAGCCGTGAGAGGAAGAATACAGCGCGCACTGAGCGGCTTCTACTATGTCAAATGCACGGACGGACAGCTCTACACCTGCAAGGCGCGCGGCAAACTCCGCAGGGAGGGCATTTCGCCGCTCGTGGGCGACGACGTCGAATTCTGCGAGGTGCCGGGCGGCGAAGGCCGCATCGACGAAATTCTGCCGCGCCGAAACAGCTTTGACCGCCCGAGCGTCGCCAACATCGACCAGATGGTCATCGTCTGCTCACAGGCGATCCCGAAGACCGATCCATATTTGGTCGACCGCATGACGGCCATCGCCGCGCTCAAGGGCTGCGACGTGCTCATCTGCATCAACAAGTGCGACTTAGACCCCGCGGACGCGCTGCGGGAATACTATGAAAGCGCAGGCTTTCGCACCGTCAGCGTCAGTGCGGAGACGGGCGAAGGCATCGAGGCGCTTCGCGCCCAGCTCGTCGGGCGGCTCTCCGCCGTCACAGGCAACTCCGGCGTTGGCAAGTCGAGCATTCTGAATGCGCTCGCCCCCAGCATGTCGCTCAAAACGGGCGAAGTGAGTCAGGCGCTCGGCCGCGGACGGCACACGACGCGCCATGTCGAGCTCTATGAGCTACCCTGCGGCGCGGAGATCATCGACACACCGGGCTTTTCCTCGTTCGAGACGACGGGGCTCAATTTGGAACTCAAAGAAAAGCTACCCGAGTGCTTTTTGGACTTTTCGCCCTACCTTGGCGACTGCCAATTCGTCGGGTGCAGCCACACGAAGGAAAAGGGCTGCTCGGTGCGTCAGGCCGTAAAAGATGGCAGGATCGTCAGAGGGCGGCATGAAAGCTACTGCCGACTCTACGACGAGCTCAAGGACCTGCGCGAATGGAACGCGGGCAGTCAAAAACGACGCTAACCGAAAATAAAATGGACA
>OGOO01003454.1_pt1 | contig 10134 bp, 8 predicted proteins | sample 1552651 | NCBI WGS metagenome assembly OGOO01 (sample SAMEA2580118, study PRJEB22360) | human gut metagenome | biome: human gut; feature: human-associated habitat; material: faeces | place: Denmark | collected 2008/2010 | reverse complement strand
GGGCTCATCGCCAAGGTGCACGGTAAGTTCGGCCTTCTTGGCCCAATCCGACAGGTTGCCCGCGTCGCAGCCCAGCCCGCGCGCCACCTCGGCGTACGTCGTGCCCGATTTCCTGGTCTTCTGCTTGAATCCCGTTGCGCGTCTTTGCGATGGGGTTTCTCATGCCTGCCCCCAATCTTCCTTTGCCCGCATCATGCGAAACGGAGATCGACTTGTCAACGGGAATGGGGCAGATTCAGATTCACTTCCACGATGACCAGGGTTCCCAGTACGCTTCTCGGGCGTTCCAGCGCTGTCTCGAGTCCCACGGAATCGCCCAATCTATGTCGCGGCCGGGCAACCCATGGGACAACGCGCTCGCGGAATCCTTCTTCAAGACGCTCAAGCGCGAGCTGGTGAACGGCAAGGGCTACAAGACGAGGGAGGAGGCGAAGCAGGACGTTTTCAAATACATCGAGCTCTACTACAACAGGCAGAGGATGCACTCGTCGGTCGGCTATAACGCCCCGTGCGACCTAGAGCGAGATATTGCCTGAAGAAGCTTATTTTCCGTCCAAGAAACCTTGACCAGTCCAAATCCTAACCGGATCGATTCGGTCCAACTATTTGTCCGTATCCCCTTACCAACGCGACCTGGCAGGGGCGTTAGTCGGCGAGGACCGCTTTCCCACGGCCCGACAGGGATATAGCCAGGCGATGTGGCAGACTCCCTTTGCTGTTCTTGTTGTTTGTTTTATAGTAAGAAATTAATGCTATTAGGCTGTTTGCTGCACATTAATTATGCTGAGCGCGTTAGGGACTAATATGTGGTTCATTTTTTTTGTTGGGGTTGCTCTTTTTTTGGCAATTCTATTTACGCCTGGATTCCTTCAATGTCGTGCCTTTTCTTTTGGAAGGGTGTCTTCATTTTGCTTCGCTCCTCTTCTTGTTGTTGGGGAAATGGCTCTTTTGGGTGCGATCTTTGGGCTTGCAGGTTTTTCTGTCCCCTGGTTTGCCACTCCCGCTACCGTGCTCTCGTTGAGCATTGCCATTTATGTGGCAGTAAAGTCTCGACATAAAAAAGACGATCTTTTTACTGGACTTGATTGTAGGTTGCTATTTCTGTATGTGGCAGCCGCAATTGTTGTGGGGATGTGGTTCTTTGTTAAGAATCTCGATGGACCCTCCTCGTTTGTGTCCGAGTTTGATAATGCATATCATTTAAATCAGATAGCAGCTTTTGCTCTGACGGGTCGCTATTCGTTCCTCCAGGCGACGATATATCCAACGATTGTCGCTCCTATGGTCGATATTTCGTTTTATCCAGCGGGTTGGCATGTCCTTTGCGCCTTTGTTGCTTCCGCATTGGGCTGCGATGCGGCCATGGCCGAAAACATAGGAATATTCGTATTCATATCCTTTGTGTTCCCATCTTCAATGTTTGCTTTTCTCAACGTCCTTTTTGAAAACGATAGAAGGAGAGTGCTTTGCTGCGCTCCTTTTGTGTTTGCCTTCTCTTCGTTTCCTCTGGGCTTCTTGGTTGCCGGGCCTCTTTATTCAAACTTTGCTGCGATGTGCCTGCTTCCTGCGGCGATGTCTCTCTTTATGGTGTTGTTTGCCGGCTGGGGGAAAAATGCAATCATTAGATTGATTTCTGTCTTCTTATTTGGGCTCCTATCGTTGGCGGTGACTCAGCCAAATGCGGTTTTTACGGCAATTATTGTCTTGTCGCCTTATGCTGCGGTTTCGATTGCTCGGTTGCTTTTCAGCGCTAGTCGCAAACGGGAGTTCTCTCGCGCCGTTGCTGTGGTATTTTTGCTTTTTGTCCTCTCTGTTCTGATTCTCTGCTACAAAATGCCGTTCTTCAGCGGGGTTGTGCATAACGGTTATCAGCCCTATGCCGCCACCGTTGCCCAGGCTTTTGCCGATTTTGTCGACCTTGGCTACCGCAATACGGTTTCTCAGCCACTAGTGGCTTTTTTTGTGGTAGTTGGCATGCTTGCTCTTCTGGCGGAAAAACGGCAAAGATGGCTCCTGTTTTCGTGTGTTTATTTCTGCGTTGCGTATATAAGTGCAGGTGCGATTCCTGGTGGCTTGGGCGGGGATTTCCTTTCTGGCTTTTGGTACAACGATGTTGACCGCATTGCTGCCAACTGCAGTATTGTTTTCATTCCTTTGGCTGGCATTGGATTGTCTTGCGTGCTTGATTTGATTGCTTATTTTTATCAAGCAAACGCGCCGCAGGATGGTGCGCGACTCTCTAGGCCAGTGTATCTTGCAATGGCTGGAATTCTTGTTTTCCTAATATTTCGACCCAGCTATATCGACGCTGGAAACGGATGGGTTAATACCGCTTTTGGCCAGCGAGACTCGCGGCTTGCTGAGCTTGCGACATCGGCATGCAGTCTCGATTCGGAAGAGCGCGACTTTCTAGTGAAAGTTAAGGCAACCGTAGGAAACGAACTCGTATTGAATAATCCATTTGACGGATCGGCATTTGCTTACGGAATATGCGATATCAACGTACGAAATAGGCATCATTTTGGGAATAGTACCCCTGATGATGATTTGATTAACCAATATCTTGATGAGTATGCATTTCGCGGAAATACCAAGGAAGCCCTGAACCATTTAGGTGCGAACTATGTGCTGGTGCTTGATGTTGAGGGATATCCGGGAAACACTGTCTATCGAAGTCATTACGATGAAGATAAATGGTCAGGTATTGCGGATATCAATGATTCTACGCCCGGGTTTACCGCTGTTCTTTCAGATGGCGATATGCGTCTTTACAAGATTGACGATGTTTAGCAAAAAGAAGGCGTCTACTGCGTCAGTCATAGATAATTCAAGGTTCATGATGCGGCTCGTGTTTCTTATCGAGAGATGCTCTATCATTAAAGCGTTTAAATAAAGCCAAGATTAGGAGACCTCTTAATGGGCCTGAAAAATAAACTCTATCCCATTCTGGATTCGAATAGCTTTGGTCGCGCAATATTGCAGACCAACCGCAATTTGCGTGAGCAGAAACGTACGGCAGCTATTGTGTCTGGCACTCATAATTTCATCGATCGCAGCAAGGGCGGCGACAAGCTGTGCATTATTCTTGCGGGCTACAAGCCGACTTTGTGGGAGGATGTTTTTAACCGCATTGCTGCCTATATTCCTTCCGATGTCGATATGTGCATCATGACGAGCGGTTTGGAAAACGATGACCTTAAGGCGATTGCGGCTGAACATGATTGGTCGTATCTTTCGACATCGGTTAACCATTTGTCGGTAGTGCAAAACATCGCCATTGAATGCCACCCGCATGCGAAATGGATTTACAAGCTCGATGAGGACATGTTCATTACGAAAGGCTTCTTCGAGGCCATGCTCGATACTTTCGTCAAGCTTGAAGAGGAATCCCTCTATAAGCCCGCTTTCGTTTCTCCTCTCATCAACGTGAGCTGTTATGGCCATTTGCGCCTGCTTGAAAAAGTTGGACTGTTGGATGATTTTCGTGCGACCGGTCTTACCGATATGAAGTTCTCCGATGGTCTTCATCATAATAGGCAGGTTATTAGCGAGCCGAGGGTAGCGCGTTATATGTGGGGCGAAACTCAGCCTGTGCTTCGTGACATTGATGCGCTTACCGAACAATTCTCCGTTGAGAATGAAGGTTTTCGGTATTCGATTTGTCCTGTTCGCTACAGCATCGGCGCGATTCTGTTTACGCGCGATGCGTGGGACGAGTTTGGCCATTTCCCGCTTACGTTTGTTGGTGGGGCATATGGCCTTGGCGATGACGAGGAGCATATTTGCAATTACGCATGCTTCACTGGTCGCGTGATGGTTGTCAATGAGAATATTGTCGTGGGCCATCTGGGATATGGCGGCGAGCAAACGAAAACGATGGTCGAATATCACGCCGAACATCGTGATCAGTTTAGGCTCAAAGCCTAGCGTTTTGCTATTTCGTTATTGTCAGGAGTAGTTTATGCCCCCCCAGCCTTCAATCAAAATTCTTGTGTCATGCCATAAGCCTGTTTGTGCGCCAGAAAGTGATGTTTTCTTGCCCGTTCATGTTGGGTCTTTGGGAAAGAAGACTATTCCCGGCTGCCAGCGCGATGACGAGGGAGATAACATCTCCAATCGTAATTTCACGTTTTGCGAGATGAGCGGGCAATATTGGGCATGGAAGAACCTGGAAGCCGATTATGTTGGGCAGTGCCACTACAGACGATACTTTTGCTTTGACGGCCAAAAGCACGAAGCAAACGATCATTTGCAAATTGAAGACGACTGCCTTTCTCCGCTCACGATTGCGAAATATCATATAGACGACGAGTTGGCTATTCGCTCGGCCCTTGATGGTGTCGATTTGATTCGTGCGCCTTATTGGAGCGTACGGGGAGTGCCTACTCCCTGTGGCCCTAAGAAGACCATACGTGATCATATGGCGGCGTATGGCCTGGTAACGCAAGATGAGATTGATAAGCTTATCGATATTTGCCGCGAGAAGCAGCCCGAGTATGCCGATGAGCTCGTAAAGTATCTGAATGGCAATAAATATCTTGGTTACAACTGCTTCATCATGAAGCGCCATTTGTTTGATCGCTTGTGTGAATTCGAGTTCTCAATTTTGACCGAGTTTGATGAGGGCTACGATTATTCGAATAAAACAACTACGCACAAACGCATTTGCGGCTATCTTGGCGAGATTTTATACAGCGTTTTCGTTGCGCATGTATCGAAAGAAGGCGTCAAGGTTGTCGAGCGCCCCCTTGTCTTTTTTGATGCGACGCCGGCTCCCCCAGCGACTGTATCTGCTGATACGGACATTGTTGATATCGTATGGCGCTACATTGAATCAACTCCTGCTAAGTTCGCTATTGCCGTGGAAAGCTTACTGCGCGTTCTGGATTCAAACAAACGCTATCGAATAACGCTTGTGTGCAATGCTTGGTTTGAGCTTCCGAAATTCAAAAAACTTATTGGAGACTCGCCATCTAATGTTGAGCTTCGCGAAGCTGTATTTCCCGCTGTCGATTTGGGGGATTATGCAGGTAGGCTGTCCGAGCAGGAAGCGCATATTATCATGCCATTCCTTCTTCCTCGTCTTTTTCCAGTAATTAACAATTCCGCCTCACGCAAGGTGCTTTGGGTGGAAGGCTGCGCTTTTTTTCAGCAAGATCCTGCCCTTGTTATCGATGGAGCCCCGGGGGCGTTATGCGCAGCGCAAAGCATTTTTCTTGAGAAAGAGCTCAACAAGCCGGAAAACGATTCGATTCGTTCCCCCTATATAGGTTCAGTTGCCGGTTGGGGCATGCTAGAGGCTTCTGCAATTGTTTGTGACCTCGACTTCTTGCAGTCGTCGGAAGTTGACTACTTTAAACTGTATTGCGATTGCTGCGTCGAGCTTGGGGTTGATCCGAACGGCAATCTTAAGGATGAATTTAAAAAATATAGGATTCATAAGCAGAAGCCAGGAAGCGGAAAAGATACGTTCTGCCTGCCCGTAAGCGTATATGCCGTACGCAGTCTTATGCTGAACAAGCTCGGCGCGAAGAAATTGCCTCTTAGCAGCGTTTATCCCGTGCATGACGTTGATGATGTTTCGGTTTGGGCCAACGAAGAGACTGCCAAAGAGTATAAAGTCGCTAAACCCGAGGGCTTGCTTCTCTATGCCCCCGAGACGACCCCGTTTACTGAACCAGAAAACCCGTATTGTGCTGGGTATTGGCTGCTTGCGCGACAGACAACTGCGTACGAACCGCTGCTCATGACGCTTACCGAATGCCGTCCTTTGGGCCTGAAGCGAACCTTGTTCCCGGTTGGGTCGAAGCGCTATAAAGTTACATTCAAGGTTGCTTCGTTCCTGCGGGGCCTTCGATAGTATTGCTGGGCGCTTAGCGTTTTTTGCTGAGCGCCTGATTTTTTTTGCAAACCCGTGTGTCCAATAGCGGAATTCTCGGTTTGAGATGTTGGAAAAAGCCTGCTGCGCCTTAAATTTCTAATCGAATGCTGAGAATGGTGCAGGGTGCGACTTTTCGTGGGTTTTGCAACGCAATATCTTTACTGGAGGGTTTCTGCGCCTAATCGTATAAAATGAAGTTTTTAGCAGTGGATTATCCTCTTCGGGATTGGATTATTGAATGCGTGAGTCTTTATCTCGTGCGAATATGAAGCGCAATTGGTTTACGATCACTTCACTTGTTTCGCGCGATTTTAAATTGAAATATCGCAGAAGTGTACTTGGCGTTCTGTGGTCGGTGCTCAACCCGTTGCTCATGATGTGTGTAATGGTGTTTGTTTTCAGCTCTATTTTCCGCTTTAGCGTTGAAAACTATCCTTTGTATGTCGTGCTCGGCAACGTTCTTTTCTCCTTCATGTCCGATTCGACCAACACGGCGATGTATTCCATCATCGACTCTTCGTCGCTTATTAAGAAAATCCGTATCGAGAAGCTTATTTTCCCTCTAGAAAAAGTGCTTTTCCAGCTTGTCAATTTCTGCATCTCGCTCATAGCTGTTGCAATTGTTATGGCGTTCGAGCATGTGGCTCCCCATGCAAGCCTGCTTGCGTTGCCGCTTTTGCTGCTGTACGTGCTTCTTTTTAGCGCCGGTATCGGCATGGCGCTCTCGGCTATGGCGGTATTCTTCCGTGACGTGTGTCATCTTTGGAGCGTTTTCGTTACTGCCTGGACGTATGCAACCCCTCTGTTTTACCCGGTGGAGATTATTCCCGAATGGGCTGCGCCTATCATGCAATGGAATCCGATGTATCACTATGTTACGTATTTTCGCGACATAGCTTTGCATGGCTATATGCCGGGTCTGCAGGAAAACTTACTGTGTTTCTTTGGCGCGCTTGCTGTTTTCATGGTCGGTTTTGCAATTTTCCGCAAAACTGAAAAGAAATTCATTCTGTACGTCTAGGAGCTGAATAATGCCCGAGATTGTGAACACCTCTGCGCTTGCCTGCACCGGTTTTGATGATAAAAATGACGGTCGCGATGTAATGGTCGACGTCGACCATGTCACGATGATTTTCAATATGGCGAGCGAGCAGCTTAATAACCTTAAAGAATATGCTATCGCGCTTGCGCGTAAAGAACTCAGGTTCAAGGAATTTCGCGCGCTTGACGATGTTTCGTTTCAGGTGAAACGTGGCGATGTTTTCGGCATTCTTGGCACGAATGGTTCAGGCAAGTCGACGATTCTGAAGATTATTGCGGGCGTTCTTGAACCGTCTAAGGGCAAATGCTCTGTTAATGGGAATATCGCACCCCTTATCGAGCTTGGCGCCGGGTTTGACATGGAACTCACTGCGCGCGAAAACATCTTCCTTAACGGTGCGCTATTGGGCTATTCCAAGGCTTTCATCGAAGAGCATTTTGATGAGATTGTTGAATTTGCCGAAGTTGAGAAATTCCTTGATATGCCTATGAAGAATTATTCTTCGGGCATGGTGGCGCGCATTGCGTTTGCAATCGCAACGGTAATAGTCCCCGAAATACTTATTGTTGATGAGGTTCTTTCGGTTGGTGATTTTATGTTCCAGCGAAAGTGCGAGGATCGCATTAACAAACTCATTAAAGAACATGGCGTTACTGTTTTGATTGTTTCGCACAGCAACGATCAAATTGAGCGTTTGTGCAATAAGGCCGTCTGGATTGAGAAGGGCCACTTGCGTATGGCGGGATCCGCCAAAGAGGTGTGTGGCGTGTATCGCGTTTTGGGCGGACGTGTGGGCGATGGCGAATCGGAAAAAATGGTATTCGAAGCGCTCGCCAACAAAAATGCTATTGTTCCAGGAACGGTCGAGTCGCTCACCGCTGAAACTCGCTACGGCCTTTCTGCGAAAACCGCCCAGCGCTGTTATCCTAATGGTTGCGACACGGTTGTGCTTACGCCTGGCGATAGGCTAGAAGATTCCCTTGCAGTTTGCGGCCTTGCCGGTGCTCTTGAGGCGCCTTTGCTGCTTGTTCAAGATGGAAATATCCCCGACGTAATTGCGCAAGCGATGCTGAAGCTTAACCCAAGTCGTGTGGTGTTCGCGGGCATTGAGATTGAGGGCCTTGAGCTATTCCCTGATTTGCTTAGCGAGATATTCGAGCAAAAATCAGTTGAATTCGAAAGCATTGCTGCAGCTGATTATCCGAGTCTTTCGACGAAGCTTTTTGAATATGGACGCAAACGTTCTATATGGGGAAGGGATGCTGTCCTGTCGTTTGATTCTTGTACGGGAGATTTAGTTTCGCTTTCGCCGTATACAGCGAGCAAACGTTGCCCTATCTTCCTCGACCATTACGAGGGTTCTCCCATGAGCTCGTTCTCTGAGATTTTGCTTACGGGTGGGTTTGAACGAGTGCTCGTTCTTGGTGGCCCCGAGCGATTCTCGGAGGCTTTTGTCGAGGAGCTCGCCGAACGCGGTATTGAGGCCGTGCGTTTTTGTGGTCGAGACCATTACGACGCTAATGGAATTATCAATGATTGGATTGACTCGCAAATTGGAGATGGCGATGACATACGCGATTTGATTGTTGCGCCGATTTGGAACCCCGAGGATTCCTGCACGGCCTTCTCGCTCGCGGTGAAGCTGAAATCGCGCATCATCTTCGATGATCCGCAAGACCTCGATAGCATTGCGCATGGATTGCGTTATTTGCAACGTAGGAAATCGGTGAAGAAGCTCATTTTCGTTGGCGATAAAACTCGCTATAACGATGTTGATAAAGCCATCCTTGCTTACGGCCTTTCCTCGTAGTAGCCATTTTTAGTGAATTAGCTAGCGCTTGCCTTTGTGGCAGGCGCTTTTCTTAAGGTGGGCGGTATGTCTTTCGATTCGGAAAAGGTATCGGTTGTTATTCCGATTTATAACGCAGAGCGATTTCTCGATCAGGCTCTTTTGAGTGTCGAGAAGCAAACGCATCGAAACCTGGAGATAATTTGCGTCAATGACGGGTCGACCGACGGGTCTCTGGACATTATTAAGGCCCATGCTGGTTGTGATGATCGCTATATAGTCATCGATAAACAAAATGAGGGATATGGTGCGTCTTGCAACAAAGGCATCGAGGTTGCTGCGGGGGAGTGGATTGCTATCTTCGAGCCCGACGATTGGATTGAGGCGGGAATGTATGGCGACATGCTTGCCTTTGCGGGTCGCGAGTGCCCAGATGCTGTTGTTGATGTTATCAAGACACCCTATTGGGTGATTCGCGACCCCGACTCGCCCCAACAGGCGAAGCTGCATTGCTCGTATCGCGGCCGCATTCGTCCCAAAAAACAGCCTTTCCGTGTCGCTGACGAGCCTCATTTGTTGGGACATCATCCTTCTGTTTGGTCGGCTATCTATCGCAAAGCGTTCCTTGATGAATTCGGCATTCGCTTTCGCGAGATTCCCGGTGCTGGGTGGGCCGATAACCCGTTTCTCGTTGAAACGCTATGTCAGGCGCGGGGCATTGTTTACTGGCCTCACGAATACTATTGCTACCGCGAGGAAACGCCCGATAAAACGCGAGCTATGGTCCAGTTGAACCCGTTGCTGAGCTTTGAGCGTTGGCAAGACATGGCCGATATTCTTGATCGCATTGGCGAGGCGTCCCCCGAAGTGCTTACCCAACAAATCACCCGTGGTTTTACGAATATGGCAACAACGCTGCGCTACATTTCGCTCGAGGATCACCCCGAGGTCGTTTCTGCGATGCATGCGATGTTTGACCGCATGGAGCCAAGCCTTGTTTTTGCGGATGCGCGTGTTTCGCCTTCGGCAAAGCGTATGTTCGCCGATTACCGGGGCATAAAAGATGCCAAAATCAGCGCGTGTCAATACTGGCGAAATCTTGCGTCTGAGGCAGTCTACAATGTTTGGAACAAAGGGCCCAAGCAAACGTTTCGCATGATTGGCGGGTTTCTTTCGAGATAGGTTTTAACCTCGTGGCTTTGGCTTTGGGGCCTACTTTTCGCTTGAGAGAGGCTGAGGCGTTCTGCGTTGGTGCGGCCGTGGGGTTTCATCTCTGACTGCAATCGGCGTTTGTCTCCTGCTGAGGGCCGCTTGCCTGATTCTCTGGTGCAACGGGCGTTGAGTCGCGTCGGGCCGTTAGAGCGTGCTTCCTTCGCTGCTCGCGTTTCTTTATGCGTCTGCCCCTTCTGCGTGGGCCATTTC
>OGOO01003452.1_pt1 | contig 10139 bp, 6 predicted proteins | sample 1552651 | NCBI WGS metagenome assembly OGOO01 (sample SAMEA2580118, study PRJEB22360) | human gut metagenome | biome: human gut; feature: human-associated habitat; material: faeces | place: Denmark | collected 2008/2010 | reverse complement strand
TGTTCCTGAGAAAATATACCCGTAAGGGGTTTATAACGTGGAAAGAAGGGCGTGTATGGAAAAATATGCGAAGAGGTTTACCAAACAGGAAAAAAGCTGGATTTTGTATGATTGGGCCAATTCTGTGTACGCTACCAATATTATGGCGGCGATATTCCCTATTTATTTTGGAGCAGTATGCGAATCTGCCGGCGTGGACAATGTTCAGGTTTGGGGCTACGGCACCTCGGCGGCAACCCTGGTGGTAGCGGTAATGGGGCCGGTCCTAGGCGCTGTCGGGGACCATAAGGGTATGAAGAAAAAGCTGTTCACCGGCTTTTTGGCGGCAGGCGTTCTGTTCACCCTGATGATGGCTGTTTTCGACCAATGGCAGCTGCTGTTGGCAGGCTATGTGATTTCCTATATCGGATTCGCCGGTTCCTGCCTGTTCTACGACTCCTTCCTTACCGACGTCACCACCGAGGAGCGGATGGACCGGGTTTCCTCCTGGGGCTACGCTATGGGCTACATAGGCGGCAGCACCATCCCTTTTGTCATTTCCATTGCGGTTTTACTGATTATGGGCATGGATAATCCGGCGGCGGTTAAGTTCTCCGTGGTGATTACCTCTGTGTGGTGGCTCATTTTCAGTATCCCGATCCTAAAAAATGTGAATCAGACCCACTATATTGAGGCTCCGGCCTCCAAACTGCTTTCCCACACCTTCCAGAGCTTAAAGAAAACCTTAAGGGAAATTTTTCGGAATAAGACGATTTTTATTTTTATCATCGCTTATTTTTTCTATATTGACGGTGTGGGCACGGTAATCCACATGGCAACCAGCTATGGCACCAATTTGGGCCTGGATACCACCGGTATGATCATCGCTCTGCTGGTGACGCAGATTGTGGCCATGCCTTGCTCGATCCTGTTCGGCAGGGCTTCGGGAAAATTCAGCTCTATCAAGCTGATTCTCTTTGCCATCGCCATGTACCTGGTGATTTGTGTGCTGGGCTTTTACATGGGCTTTCATGTGGAGCAGGCGGAGCTTTCCAAGGCCGCCGACCCTCAGGGCTATCAAAGCGCCCTAGCCTTTTCCCAGACCCTTTTCTGGATCATGGCGGTGCTGGTAGGTACGGTTCAGGGGGGCGTCCAGGCGATTTCCCGTTCTTATTTCGGCAAGCTGGTGCCGCCGGAAAAATCCAACGAGTTTTTCGGCTTTTTCGATATTTTTGGAAAATTCGCCACAGTTATGGGCCCGGCGATTGTGGCCCTGATTTCCGGTTTGACTGGAAGGGATTCCATCGGCGTGCTCAGCGTTTCCGTGCTGTTCCTCATCGGAGGGGGGCTGCTGATAGGCTTCCGGTCTCATTTTACCGCTGAGGCGGCAGAACGTTCCAAGCAGGCGGCGAAAAATGACGCCGGATAAACATCAAGTTGAAAAGGTGAAGCGGCCGAGAAGCGCGGCGGCCTTGCTGGCTGTAAGCTTTTGCCCGCAAATGGTTTTTTATCCTGCTGGATAAATTTTTCCAGCCCGGCTGTATTCGAAAGCAGCCGGCAGTGTCATTGAGCTTGGAGGAAAATTTATGAAAAAGTGGTATGCCGAGGAATATGAGTTTCAGATTGAGGTGACAGGGTTCCTCCGTGGAAACAGCACAGAGCGCTTCTGCCGGAACGGCGAAGAAATTGGGGACCGGTATACCTGTACCTATGGCTGTCCTGTCAATGGGCAGGGAGAGGGAATTTGCTCTAAGACCATGACGATTTTGTTTCCGATTATGGAAGCGGTCAGAAGCGGCGGAGATCTGCAAAACATCGGCGGCAGCGGTCCGTACACGAAAGACATTGTCTGCCCGGATGGCTGTGTGATGTTCAGAATGACCGCCAAAAAGCTTGGAAACGAGAACTTCTATAAAGGGAAGTTTTTTGATTGACTCCATTGACCTGAAGCGTACGGCCTCTTAAAAACGATCAGAAAGCGCCGCTTGAAGGATCCTTCAAGCGGCGCTTTCTGCGTTTCATCCGCAATATTATTCGTGATAGAGATATCGTTCCCGGCATGAAGCAGGCGTGTGGAAAGCGGCAGACCGGTAAAAAGCTTTTTAAGCCTCGCCGCCGGGCGGAGCGGTGTACGCCTTATCCACGTTTACCACAATTTCGTAACGCGCATCCAAGGCTTTGACGGCCTGGCGCAAGGACTCCACCACCTGGTCGTCGGTCAGGCGGAATTGATGGGGCACCACAATGTCGAAAATCAGGTTGGTGTGGGTGGGGCCTTTTACCATCCGAAAGTCGTGAATCGTAACCCGGGAGTCCAGAAGCCGGACGATGGACGAAAGCTTTTGGTGAATTTCGTTGGTTTCCTTATCGTCGGTGATAATCGGGTCCATATGGATCACGACCTCGCAGTCAAACTTCTTTTTCAGGTCCCGTTCGGCATTGTCTATGGTGTCATGGATCTTTAGGATATCCACGTCGCAGGGAACCTCTGCGTGGAGGGAGACAACGCTGTGGCCGGGACCGTAGTTGTGAACGATCAAATCGTGCACGCCTATGATTTCCGGATAGGACAGCACCTCCTGCTGGATCTGCTTGACAAACTCCGGATCGGGAGCCTCGCCCAGCAGCAGGTCTAAGGTTCCTTTGGCGGTGGAAACGCCGGTATATAAAATGAAAAGCGCTACCAGCACGCCCAGATAACCGTCTAAATTCACTCTGGCCCAATAGCCGATGACAAAGCCCGCCAGTACAGCGGAGGTGGCCGCCACATCGGACAGACTGTCCATAGCGGTGGCTCTCAGCACGGCGGAGTCGATTTTATCTCCCATTTTCCGGTTGAAAAAGCACATCCACAGCTTTACCAATATGGAAATCCCCAGCACCGCCGGAGTTATCCAGGAAAAGCTGATTTCCTCGGGATGGAAAATCTTATCCAGAGAGGTTTTCGCCAGCTCTACTCCCATGAGCACAATAATAAAGGATACGATCAGCCCGGCCACATACTCGATTCTGCCGTGGCCGAACGGATGCTTGTCGTCGGCAGGCTTGCCGGCCATCTTAAAGCCCAGAAGGCTGACGAAGCAGGAGCCTCCGTCGGACAGGTTATTGATGCCGTCGGCAACAATAGAAACCGCGCCAGTCAGAAGGCCCGCGGCGATTTTGGCGGTGCAGAGCAGGGCGTTGCAGAGAATACCCACAACGCCGCTTACCACGCCGTATCTCTGCCGCACAGCAGGGCTTTTCACGTCAGACGCGTTGGGAATAAAGTGTTTTATGAGGAAATTAGTCAAGGGATGGTTCCTCCTGAAACAAAAGATTTTGTTTTTCAGTTTATCACGAATCGCTGGTTTTCGCAAGGCGGAATCCCCCTATCTGTGAAAATACCCTTTCAGGGCGTGAAAATCATTGCGGGGCTGAGAGCGTATCAGGGTTCCCCAAAAAGGCGTAGATAAAATTCAACACAATCCACAAGAAAAATTCAAAATAAAATTCTATGTTCTAACTTCCTTTGAAAAAAATATCTTCCTAAACAAATGGAAATAGTGTATAATAATACATTAGTATAAAGGCTAGTGATGAGATTCCGGAGAGCTGATCCTTGGCGCGGACAGGCCGTGCCCCGTGAGAGGTTTTACTTTTTTCGGGCGGAAGCTGCTGCGGACAGACACAGATGAACTGGAGGCAAGACTATGGAACAGACAGCGTACTTAATTCTGGAAAACGGTACTGTTTTTGAAGGAAAGAGTTTTGGCGCCGCTTTTGACGTTACTGGGGAACTTGTTTTCACCACGGCGATGACCGGCTATTTGGCTACTCTTACCGATCCCAGTTATTATGGACAGATCGTGGTGCAAACTTTTCCTTTAATCGGCAATTACGGCGTGATTCCAGCGGAATTTGAAAGCCAAACGCCTCGTTTGAAGGCTTATATTGTAAGAGATTGGTGTCAAGAACCCTCTAATTTTAGATGTGAAGGGAACCTTGACACTTTTTTAAAGGAAAAAAACATTCCCGGCCTTTACGGCATTGACACCCGGGCGCTGACCAGGATCGTGCGGGAATACGGCGTGATGAACGCCCGGATCACCATGGAAAAGCCGGACGCGGCCGCCCTGCTCCCTGAAATTAAGGCCTATAAGATCAAAGACGCGGTGAAAACCGTCACCTCCCAGGAGGTGATAATCCATGAGGGCAAGGGAAACCACAGAGTGGTGCTGTGGGATTTCGGCGCCAAGGAAAATATCGAGAAATGCCTGCTGAATTACGGCTGCGAGGTGATCTGCGTTCCGTCTTTCGCCACCGCAGAGCAGATCCTTTCCTATGAGCCGGAGGGTGTGATGCTGTCTAACGGCCCGGGAGACCCGGCGGAAAACGTGGAGGTCATTGAGGAACTGAAAAAGCTGTGCGCTGCAAAGATCCCGATCATGGGAATCTGCCTGGGCCATCAGCTTCTGGCTTTGGCCAACGGGGCGAAAACCGAGAAAATGAAATACGGCCACCGGGGCGCCAATCAGCCCGCGGTGGAGCTGGCCACAGGCAAGGTGTTCATCCCCAGCCAGAACCACGGCTATGCGGTGATCAACGACAGCCTGCCCGCCGGCGCGGAAGTCAGCTTTATCAATGCCAACGACGGCACCTGCGAGGGTGTCAATTACCATAATATTCCGGCGTTCTCCGTCCAGTTCCACCCGGAAGCCTGCGGCGGCCCGCTGGATACGATGTTCCTGTTTGAGAAGTTTATGACACGGATGGAGGAGGAAAAAACATGCCGCTGAACAAAAAGCTGAAAAAGGTAATGGTAATCGGCTCCGGCCCGATCGTAATCGGCCAGGCCGCTGAATTCGACTATGCCGGAACCCAGGCATGCCGCGCCCTGCGGGAGGAAGGCCTGGAGGTTGTGCTGGTGAATTCCAACCCCGCCACCATTATGACCGACAACGCCATGGCGGATAAAATTTACATTGAGCCGCTGACCCTGGAAACCGTCAAAAGGATCATCAAAAAAGAAAAGCCGGACAGCCTGCTTTCCACTCTGGGCGGCCAGACCGGCCTGACCCTTTCCATGCAGCTGGCCAAGGAAGGCTTTTTAGAGGAAAACGGCGTGACCCTGCTGGGCGCTAATCCGGAGACCATCGACAAGGCGGAGGACCGCCAGATGTTCAAGGATACTATGGAATCCATTGGCCAGCCCTGCATCCCCTCCAAGGTGGTGAATACGGTGGAGGGCGCGGTGGACTTCGCCAATGAGATCGGCTACCCGCTGATTATCCGCCCGGCCTTTACCTTGGGCGGCTCCGGCGGCGGTATCGTGGAAAACGAGGAGGAGCTTCGGGAAATCACGGAGAACGGCCTGCGGCTTTCCCCGATCACCCAGGTGCTGGTGGAAAAATGCGTGTCTGGCTGGAAGGAAATCGAGTTTGAGGTGATCCGGGACAGCAAGGGCAACGTCATCACCGTCTGCTCCATGGAAAACTTTGATCCGGTGGGCGTTCACACTGGGGACTCTATCGTAATCGCTCCGGCGGTGACTCTGGCGGACCAGGAATACCAGATGCTCCGTTCCGCCGCCCTGGATATCATCAGCGTGCTGAAGGTAGAGGGAGGCTGCAATGTCCAGTTCGCCCTGAATCCGGACAGCTTTGAATACGCGGTCATCGAGGTAAACCCCCGTGTGTCCCGTTCCTCCGCCCTGGCCTCCAAGGCCACCGGCTATCCCATCGCCAAGGTGGCGACCAAGATCGCCATCGGCTTTACTCTGGACGAAATTAAAAACGCCGTTACCGGCACCACCTACGCCTGCTTTGAGCCGGCCATCGACTATGTGGTGGTCAAGCTGCCCAAGTGGCCCTTTGATAAATTTGTTTACGCCAAAAGAAATCTGGGCACTCAGATGAAGGCTACCGGCGAGGTGATGGCCATCGGACAGACCTTTGAGGAAGCCATCATGAAGGCGGTCCGGGGCGCGGAGATCTCCCTGGACACCCTCAACAGCCCCAAGCTGAAGGAGCTTTCTGACGCGGAAATCAAAGCAAAGGTCAGCGTGTGCGACGACGAGCGCCTGTTCGTAATCTATGAGGCCTTGCAGCGGGGCGTTTCCGTAGACTATATCCACGACGTAACCAAGATCGACGAGTGGTTCCTCTACAAGCTGGTAAAGCTGGTTCAGATGGAACAGGAGCTGGCCAAGGGAGAGCTGACCGACGAGCTGTACCTGAAAGCCAAACGCATGGGCTATCTGGATAAGGTCATCAAGAGAATTTCCGGGTGCGAGATCGCCCACCCCCGGTTCCCGGTTTATAAAATGGTGGATACCTGCGCCGCCGAATTCGCGGCGGAGACTCCTTATTTCTACGCTTCCTACGACGAGGAAAACGAGGCTCTGGAATTTTTGGAGCACGACGATCCCAACCGGAAAACCGTCATCGTGTTCGGCTCCGGCCCTATCCGCATCGGACAGGGCATCGAGTTCGACTACGCATCCGTCCACTGCGTCTGGGCGCTGAAAAAGGCGGGCTATGAGGTGGTTATCGTCAATAATAACCCGGAAACGGTTTCCACAGATTTCGACACCTCCGACCGGCTGTATTTCGAGCCTCTCACCCCCGAGGACGTCATGGGCGTGATCCATACGGAGAAGCCCTACGGCGTGGTTGTGGCCTTCGGCGGACAGACCGCCATCAAGCTGGCCAAGTTCCTGGACGACCAGGGGATCAACGTGCTGGGCACCTCTTTTGACAGCATCGATATGGCGGAGGACCGGGAGCGGTTCGATGAGCTGCTGGAAAAGCACCACGTGAAGCGCGCCGAGGGCTTTACGGTGATGACCACCGAGGAAGCCCTGGAGGTCGCCAACCGGATCGGGTATCCGGTGCTGATGCGGCCGTCCTACGTGCTGGGCGGCCAGAACATGATCATCGCCTTTAATGACGCGGATATCAAGGAATATATGGCGATCATTTTGGCGCAGGAGATCGAGAACCCCATTTTGATCGATAAATACCTGATGGGCACCGAGCTGGAGGTCGACGCCATCTGCGACGGCGAGGACATCCTGATTCCGGGCATTATGGAGCACATCGAGCGCACCGGCGTCCATTCCGGCGACTCCATCGCCGTGTACCCGGCCTGGAACATCAACGACGTGATGACGGATAAGATCATCGAGAGCTCCCGGAATCTGGCCATTTCCCTGAATACTAAGGGACTGGTGAATATCCAGTATCTGATCTATCACAACGAGCTGTATGTGATCGAGGTGAACCCCCGTTCCTCCCGCACCATTCCGTATATCAGCAAGGTCACCGGCGTGCCGATGGTGGACCTGGCTACCCGGGCGATGCTGGGCGAAAAGCTGAAGGATATGGGATACGGCACCGGCCTTTATAAGAAATCACCCTATGTGGCCATCAAGGTGCCGGTGTTCTCCTTTGAGAAGCTGATCAACGTGGATACCCATCTGGGACCGGAGATGAAGTCTACCGGCGAGGTGCTGGGGATTGCCGGCACGCTGGAGGAGGCCCTCTATAAGGGCCTGATCGCCGCGGGCTATAAAATGAAGAAGGATGGCGGCGTGTTTATCACTGTCCGGGATTCCGATAAAAACGAGATCGCGGAAACCGCCAAGAAATACGCGGATCTGGGCTTTACCCTTTACGCCACCAAGGGTACCGCCAAGGTGCTTGCCGAGGCGGGCATCCAGGCGGTCCCGGTGAATAAGATCCATGAGGACGACCACAACAATACCATCGAGCTGATCGAAAGCGGAAAGATTCAATATGTGATCTCCACCTCCTCCAAGGGCAGAATTCCCACCCGTGACAGCGTAAAGATCCGCCGGAAAGCGGTGGAGCGCAGCATTCCCTGCCTGACCTCCGTCGATACCGCCAACGCTATGGCGAACTCCCTGAGAAGCCGGTATTCCCCCTACAGCACCGAGCTGGTGGACATCAACGACATGAGAACGGAGAAAATCAAGGCTAACTTCACCAAAATGCACGGATGCGGCAACGACTATATCTATTTTGACTGCTTCCAGCATGATATCAATAACCCCGAGGCTCTCTCCGTCCGGCTGTCCGACCGGCATTACGGCATCGGCGGCGACGGCGTGATCCTGGTGTGCCCCTCTGATGTGGCCGACGGCAAAATGCGTATGTTCAACCTGGACGGCAGCGAGGGCAAAATGTGCGGCAACGGCATCCGCTGCGTGGGCAAGTTCTTGTATGACCACGGCCTGGTGGACCCGGCCAAGGAAAAGATCACGGTGGAAACCTTAAGCGGGATTAAGACCCTGTGGCCTATCTATAACGACAGAAAGGTCTGCGCTATGAAGGTGGATATGGGCAAGGCGGAGCTGACCCCGGCGCTGATCCCGGTGGACGCCTCCAAGCTGCCGGACCCGAAGGCGGACCGGATCGTCAATGCGCCCTATACCGTGGACGGCGTGGAATACCATGTGACCTGTGTTTCCATGGGAAACCCTCACTGCGTGGTGTTTAAAAACGACGTGGAAACCATGGATATTGAGAAAATCGGCCCGGCCTTTGAAACCAGCGAGCTGTTCCCGGAGCGGGTGAATACCGAGTTTATCCGGGTGCTGGATGACCACACTCTGAAAATGAGAGTATGGGAGAGAGGCAGCGGGGAAACCTGGGCCTGCGGCACCGGCGCCTGCGCCGCGGCGGTAGCGGCGGTGGAAAACGGTTACTGCAAAAAGGATACTGATATCACCGTGAAGTTGATCGGCGGCGATCTGGTGATCCGCTATACCGACGATACGGTCTACATGACCGGCAACGCCGTGACGGTTTACGAGGGCGTTGTGGAGATCTAATCCGGAGGCTATTCCGAAAGGAGCGAATATCTTATGAATATCAACCATAATTTTCAGAATGTAGCTGACAGCTACCTGTTTTCCACCATCGCCAAAAAGGTGGCGGAATACCAGCAGGAAAACCCCAAGGCGGATATTATCCGCCTTGGAATCGGCGATGTGACCATGCCCTTGGTTCCCGCCGTCATCGAGGCCCTTCACGGCGCGGTCGATGAGATGGGAAAAAAGGAAACCTTTCACGGCTACGGTCCGGAGCAGGGCTACGGCTTTTTGAAGGAGGCTCTGAAGGGCTATTACGCTCAGAGGGGGATCGAGCTGGACGGGGATGAGATTTTTGTTTCCGACGGCGCCAAAAGCGATGTAGGCAATATTTTAAACCTGTTCAGCCAGGATAATACCGTTCTGGTGCCGGATCCGGTTTACCCGGTGTATGTGGACACCAACATTATGGACGGAAGAAAGATCCTTTATATGAACGCCAACGCGGACAACGGCTTTCTGCCTCTGCCCGACCCGGCGGTCAAAGCGGATCTTATCTATCTTTGCTCTCCCAATAACCCTACCGGCGCGGTTTACAGCCACGCCCAGCTGAAGCAATGGGTGGATTACGCCAATGAAAACCACGCGGTGATCCTGTTTGACGCCGCTTACGAGGCGTTTGTGGGCGACAAGAGCCTGCCCAGAAGCATCTTTGAGATCGACGGTGCCCGGACCTGCGCCATTGAGTTTTGTTCCCTGTCAAAGACCGCCGGGTTCACAGGAACCCGCTGCGGCTACACTGTGGTTCCTTTTGATCTGGAGTCCGACGGCGTAAAGCTGAACAAAATGTGGCTGCGGCGCCAGACTACTAAGTTTAACGGCGTACCCTATATTGTCCAGAAGGGCGCCGCGGCGGTGTTCTCCGATGAGGGGCAGAAGCAGATCCATCAGGTGATCGGCTATTATAAGCAGAATGCCAAGGTGATTGCCGACGCTTTGAAGGAGCTGGGCGTTTGGTTTACCGGCGGCGAGCATTCTCCCTATATCTGGCTTCAGTGTCCCAACGGTATGGCCTCCTGGGATTTCTTCGATCTGCTGCTGAAGGAGGGCAACGTAGTGGGAACCCCCGGCGCGGGCTTTGGCAAAAACGGGGAGGGCTTCTTCCGCCTGACCGCCTTTAACGACCTGGAAAACACTAGGAAAGCGGTGGAACGGATCAAAAAGGCTCTGTCCAGCCTTTAAGCTATATAAAAACCGGCAGCGGCATTCGGAGATTTTCCAGCGGCCTTGTTTGTGTACCCGGCCAGAAGCCCGGGCAGAAAAACAGCCCGCCCTGCCGGCAGAGGCT
>OGOO01003449.1_pt1 | contig 10149 bp, 12 predicted proteins | sample 1552651 | NCBI WGS metagenome assembly OGOO01 (sample SAMEA2580118, study PRJEB22360) | human gut metagenome | biome: human gut; feature: human-associated habitat; material: faeces | place: Denmark | collected 2008/2010 | reverse complement strand
GACACTAAGGAATATTGCGCATGGGCGCATGAATTTTTTCACTTTGGTTCCTCCCCAAACTACTTTTGTTAACCTTCCTTATTTTTTGATTTTATACTTGTTTACTGAATTTTCAATTCACTCTGGATTAACCGCAAATCACCATCCTTTTCCTTAATAAACGTATTTCTAACTTTATCCATTCAGATCCTCCCTATCAACTTGCACGCTAAATTTCACTATACGACTTTCAACTTAATTTTTGTACTTCTTACTATGCAAACAGCTCAAAAATTTTATTATAAATTTCCTCTGGTGTATTATCTCCTACATATATGAACACATCAACAAATCGAGCTAAATTTTCAATTATATTTATTGAATCAATAATTATTGCATCAGCAATACCTACGTACGGTATTAGATTATTGATTGAATTTACTCCATTAATATGAAATTGCATACTAGATATATCAGTTTTAATATAATCTGACATAAATACGATTTCATATTCATTTTGCACAAACAAAGATATGAGTTGTTTGTAAATATTACAAGCCCCATATAGATAAATTAACGGATTTTTAAAACTCATGAATCTGTTTTTACCTTCATCTTTCAACTTTGACTCTTTTAAGCAATCAAGTCTACACACATTAAAATTATACTTATATAGTTCGGACGCAACATATGGAACAGCCATACTTGATGTTCTCGTCATAAAAAAAGAATTTCTAATACTTAGTTTTTCTAACACTTGTGATTTAAAAAATCCTGTAGCTATATCACATCCATCTTCAGATTTATAAATTCTCTTAATTCCACTTATATAAGGCATGTACTTTACACCAAGCACCCACGGATACGCAGCAGGAAAAGTTATTTTTTCATCATTTGATCCAGAACTTATAATCTGGATCCCATCAGAAACTATTCTTTGTGTTATATTATATAATGCGTGTAGATGAATCCAATTATGAATTCCTATACTCAAACAAATACATTTAAAATTACTTTTTTCAAATAACTGAAATGCTGAGCATACCTCTTCTAAAGAGATTTCCATATGTGAGTCCCCTAAAGAAACTGCTGTAACATTTGCATCTTCAAATTTTTCTGCCAAAATAGATGCACACACTGTTCCGTGGGTCATTTCAGCCCACTTATATTCTTTGATTGAATTCCCATGAGCATCTATGACGGTTATATCTTTACCAATTAGATTTGCAACTTCATTTTTACTTATATAATTATCTATAATTGCCACTTCTACCCCACGATTTTCACCTCCATGCCCTCATACGGCATTTCATTTTCAGATAAATGTATCTCAAACGCCACGGGGTTCGTTTCTCGGCGCAATGCACCGATGAGCACTTTGCCTTCCTGCTCGGTCGAAAAGATCTTTTCCGATTCCACAACATGCAAAAAATACGCCTTGCCGAACGCGCCGTCCTCCTGCTTTACGGTGTAAACGCGGTAGCCTCTCTGCCGATTACCATAAACGGCTTCGCGCGGCACAACGCCGTCTTCCACACGCATCAGCGTTACGGTAGGTAATGCGTTTATGTGCGTGGTCTGTGCGTAGACCGTCATGCACAGCACAAACAGAAAATATACCGCGCCGAGCGCGCAAAAGATTTTCACGCGCAGCTTCACTTTTCGCTTCATTTTGCACCTACACTTTCAGCTCAGAGAGCACAACGCCCTCGATCAAATGATCCTGCCCGAGGAAAAACACCAGCAGCGCCGGTATAAGATAAAACACGGAGACCGCAAAGAATATGCCTGGCGCTTCCGACACCACGTTCGCAAGGTACACGGAAAGCGGGTTTTCATACGTTTTGCGAATAAACACCACCGCTTGGTCGACGATATTCCAGTTATCCGCAAAGAGCAAAACGGTCAACGCCGCCACGACCGAGGACAAATTGGGCCGCACGATCAGTCTGTACGTTTGGTACGCCCCCGCGCCGTCCAGCGCTGCAGCTTCTATGCAGGAGGTCGGAAAATTTTTCAACTGCTGCCGAATGAGCACCACGCCAAGTGGGTGAAACACCGCCGGTAATATAATCGCGAGCACATTGTCCCGAATATGCAGCCAACCCGCCACCACGAAGTTCGGCACAAGCAAAAGCTGCGCCGGCATCAGCATGATGACGATGTACACAAGAAACAGTGCTTCCTTGTGCTTCCACATGACACGCTCAAAACCATACGCCGTCAGCGGCGCCAAAATCGTTTGCCCAAGCAAAACCGGGATCACGATTGCAACGGAATTCCAGAACATTCTCAGGTACCCCGGACTTTTCAAAAACAGCTCGCGGTACTGCCCTAAATCGAACCGTTCGGGGAGAAGTCCCACACGCACAAAATGCACACCGCGCGAAGCGAAATCCTCTTCGTTTGCGGGCAAAATCTCCGCCGAATACCGACTGATGATCTCCGCACTGCTCATAAATGAGTTGGAAATGACAAACAGCACCGGAAATATCGCTACACCTGCGAGTAAAGCCAAAAACATGTAGGAAGGAATAGAATATTTTTTCATGCTCGCCCCCTATTCCAGCGCGTCCGAAACGCGCTTTTGCAAACGGAACACCACGAGCAACACTGCGCCGATGCACACGAATAGAATGTACGCAATGCTCGAAAGCCGCGGCAGGTTGAGCGCCGCGAACAGATTGTTCATGTAGTGCTGGAGCATGTAAATATCCGGTCCCGGGTACGCGCCGAACAGCATGTAAATTTCTTTGAACACCTTAAACGCGTTGACGACCGACATCAAAAACACCACGAACGTCGTCGGCGCAAGGTATATCCACGTCACCTGCCGAAACTGTGCCAAGTGTCCGCCGCCCTCCAGCGCCATCTGCTCGTAATACGTCTTCGGGATCCAGTTGAGTCCCGACCAGAACAGAATTGTGTTGTAACTCACGGTCTTCCACAAAAATACGAATACCAAAATCGCCATGCGCCCGTTTAATTGTATCAGCGATTCATGCGGCACGCCAAACAGCACCAGCGTGCGGATCAAAAGCCCGTTTTGGTCGAATAAGATCTTCCAAAAATACGCGCCCGTGCCGCTCGGCACCACAAGCGGTAATAATAGGCACAGCGATAAAAGCTGCCGCCCGCGGCTGATCTTCCGCAAGCAAAGCGCCGTCAAAAGCGCCAAAGCCATGCCGAGCGGCACCGTCAGCGCCATGAAGATCAGCGTATTTTTCGCCGCCGTGCGGAAAAGATCGTTTTGCAGCACGTCGATAAAATTTTGCAGCCCCACAAATTGCCCGGAGCCGATGTTGTCGATCACCGCATAATACGCCGCATAGAGAAACGGAACGCAGTAAAACACCGCAACACCGAGCAAACTCGGCGCCAAAAACAACCAGTAGATTTTTCGATTCTTCTTCATGTTCTCTCCCCTTTCGGGCTGTGTCACTCCGCAAAATACTGCTCTGCACTCGCCTGTAATTTCGCCGCCGTTTCCTCCGCGGGCGCTTTGTCCGCTGTTAGGTACGCATTCACCGTTTCGTACAAGGACGCATACAAGCGGTCATCGATCGTCGGGATTGCATTATATTTTTCCATAATCGCATCAAAGTTTTCGAGCGCGCTCTCGGCTTCTTCCTCTGTGAAATTAAACTGCCGCTGCAGCATCAATACCGTCAAATTGCGGTCATAGGCGCGATTGATGCTATATGACCACGCCGTGACGTTATCGATATACTCCGTGAGGTCGCCCGTTACAAAATCGATATACGTCCACGCGTTTTCAGCGTTTTTACTTTCCGTCGGGATCGCAAGCGTGCAGAATTTTTCCAATAACACGTCGCCATTTTCAAGTGCAAACGGTTTTGGGTCGTTCACCGTCTCTTTCGGGTACCCCACCGGGAACGCGAGAGACGGGCTCGGCACGCTGTTATACACCGCAAAATAATCGCTGAAATTGTCCGAACCCGAAGTCGTGTAGTCGCTGTCCGGCGCAAACGCAAAATCGTACATATTTTCTAAAAGCTGCACACATTCCGGTGTGTCGAAGCGCGCCGTTTTCTCATCAAAATCCAAGAACGCGGAAAGCTCGTTCATGACCGCAGAAGCCTTGGGGTACTCTTTGATCATGTAGTATTCCGAGCCTTTTTCTGCTTGCTGCGTCCAGTCATTCAGCGTGGAAAAGCTCAACGTTTCCGGCAACTCTACACCGAGCGACTCTGTCATTTTCTTGTCCGTCCACACCGCCATCGGCAACACCGTGACCGGCATTTCATAAAGTTTTCCGTCCACGCGGTATGTGTCCACCATGTTTACATAATCTTCTTGCGCATTATTGTCGTAAAACACGCCGAGGTCACGCACCAGCCCGCTGTTTGCAAGGTCGCGCACAGATAAAAGCTGTGTGTCCAGCAAATCGATCTCCTCGCCGCCCACCAGCGCAAGCTGCACCTTTTCGCGGTAGCCGTTCTCTGGGTACGTCACCGTCTCCACCGTCACGCCGGGAATTTCCTCCGCGAACAGCCCGCTGAACCGCTCGTAATGCACGGCGGAATACTGCGGGCACACCAGCGTCCATGTGCCGGAAAGTGTATTCGCGTCTTCGCTTTCCGCGCTTTCTGCAGAAACGCTCGGCTTCGGCGTCGCCGCCATATTTTTGCTGTAAATATCATCCGCATTTGAAGCACAGCCCGCAAGGCAAAGCAAATTAATAGCTACTAGTATGCTTATAATCTTATTTTTCATTTATATTGTCTCCATAAAGTCACAAATTTGTGGCGCTAAAAATTCATATGATAAACTGGCTATCCGCGGTTCGATAGCCAGTTTATATGCTATATTTTAAGCAATTAGATGTTTTAGAATGTTGGCGTTCCCGTAATAACAGCCTGAGTATTGCTAGTTGTTGACTGTGTACTGCTTACAGCAAAATTATTTGGGCTACTACCCGAAACAGTTCTGCACGAGCAAGAGCAATCACACACCCCACACGCACAATAGCGTAACACATAAAAAGTATCAAACTTTTTTGTCTCTGGGTTTTTATTTAATTTTTTCACTTATTTATTCTCCTTTCTAGAAGCCAAACTACAATAACGACCGCACTAGTTTTCTTCCAAGATTTATTATCATATGGATTTACCATGATAACTCAACTAATCAACCAATGACATGTAAAGCAACTTTACAATTTCTTCAATAGTATATTCTTGTAAATTACTCAAAAATACATCCCAATTGATATGAAATTTTTGATCGATCTGAACACACATATACGCCAAATCTCTTGCTCGCATTAAATAAGGTTTATCAAACACATTTGTTTTCTTATCAATCACTTCTATTCCCGTAATTTGGCGTATTAATTTTTCTACCGTAGTTTCTAATTTCATTGTTTCACCTAAAATCTTGTTCCATAGTTTTTATCATTTTTTGAGTAAGTTCATTTACTTCACGTTTATCCGATATGGAAAAAATTATTTTTGGGTTGTCAACAGCTTTCCTATAATCATCAATAAACTTTTTTGTATGAGAATACGGTAATGTTATATGTATCAATTCTCTCGTATCGTGATCAAGAGACAAATCTACATTTGACATTCCAAATGCTAATAGACTGATGTTATACTTGTACAAACAGATACTTTCGAGATGCGCAAGATATTCAGTAGTAAGATAATTTGCCGGCAAACAAAGCAAACCTAGATCAGCACGAATTGACATCGCGATTAAATACGCATATTCTCCCCATTCAGAAAAGTTGTACGGGTTTAGCTTCATTATTCCACCAGGAATATCTATGATCACAACATCTGGCTTTTCTTTATTTGCAAGGTTATACATCCATTGATTAAGTGATACAATTTTCTTTGACGGGTCTATATTGTCAAATAGTACATTTGGAAATCTAACACACCCACATGTCTCTCCAAAACTCATATTTGATACTACTACAGCGCGATAAGTTTCACGGCTAAACTTTTCTCTCAATTGTAATGCTAGCAAATTTTTACCACACCAGTCATCAATTCCTAAAACAAAAATTACAGGCACCGGCATTTCCATTAATTGACATTTATCAGCAGTATTTATTGCTGCATATTCACTATTTAAAAGTACCTTTCCGTTCTCTGGTAATAAATCTTTATACTTAAAAAACATAGCCTTTGTAAAACAAACTTGTATATATGAACAAAACACTTTTACAATTTTGATATAATCCTGAAGGGGAATTCTCTCGTCATAATCTATAATTATTTCATCAATATCATTACTGTTAATTACATTTATTAATGAATGTACGACTCTTTTTATAGGTACACCTCCATCTAAAGCACTTGCATCTTTACCCTCTAATCCATGACTGACTGGTGCAAACAATTGAACATCTTCATATTCCAAATTCCATCCTTCTACAATGCTTCTACATAACCAGGTAAAACGAATATTATACGGATATATCGCTAACTTTTTCATTATAAATAATTCTCCCATTTGTAAAATCGACTTCTTGTGCTTTTAAAAATGCAATATCTGCTAATTTCTGAATTGCCGCTTCTTTCATTGATTTACACCAACTTAACCTCTGCTTCCGAGATACATTTCCATTATCGTACGCTGCTGCAACACAGCTACTGCATAAAGCAAATGCCCAACACAATTTACATTCATTTTCTGTTAGCCGAGCAATATTCATCAATTCTTTAACTCTATTAATCTCAAAGCCTTCGTATATGTTTCCGATACACATACTAATGTTCTCGCAAACTTTTTCGCATGGATATATATCCCCTAAAACAGTAACAAAGGCTCTTTTTTCTCCTATCACACATGGTCCACCTGGATGTCCATATAGTTGTAAATGTCCATTAAATTCTATTTGGTTATTTATAGTTTCAAGATCATCTATATACCCATCATAGAGCATTGAATGATGACGCTCGCTTCCTAATTTTAGAAGCTCCATAAATAATTTAAAATGCTCTTCCTCCTGCACAAGTTCAACCAATTTGTTGTATGTCAGTTGATTTTTTCTTCCGTATGGAGATATGATAGACATTTGTGAAGATAGGAGTCCAATTAAAGCATCTGTATCAAAAAAGTTCTTCGCACAGTTTATATCACTTTCCGGGCTAAGCACAGTATTCGTTCTGCATTTCTTGTAAAATTGCGGATATCTTAGTTTTATTCTTTCCAAATTTTGCATAACTATGTCGTAAGAACCTTTGCCATTATAGAATCTTCGATTCATATCATGAATTTTTTTGGGGCCATCAATACTAAAAACCAGCTGGAATTCTTTTTCAACTAAATAATCAATAATTTCATCTGTGAGCAGTGTAGCATTTGTCGTCATATTATATCTAACAGCCTTACCAGAATATTTTTCTTCAATATATGCTATTATCTTTTTAATTAGGCTAAAATTTAGTAATGGTTCGCCACCATAAAATCCTATTCCTACTTCTAATGCATTAGTAGAATGATCAAATAGAAAATCCACTGCTTTCTTTGCAACTTCAACACTCATATAATTAGCTTCATGACTACGATTATAGTAATTTCCAGAATATGCACAATATTCACATCGCAAATTACAACTTTGTGTTACTTGCAAAACGAGATAGTGCATATTTGCTGCTAATCGTTCTTCTAATGTATCTGTTGCTGGATGAACAATCTTTTGGAGCTTAGTTGGAAAACACACACCATATTTTCTGAGCTTTTCTTCCATTTTAGCCTTAGTTTCACTGTCTTTACTTGACAATGCAACCACTTCCTCAGAAGTTAATGATACTAATCGACTGCTTTCCCTATCAAACAAGTAAAAATCCATAACAGATTTGAATACAATGTACGACAAACATATACCTCCTTTTAATTTTAGATTTCAAAAAATTTCTGAAACTCTTCCATTTTCCAATCTATATACTCGATCCATCCCTTGTAGGTTTTCGTAATGATGCGTAATCATAATCACCGTTTTATTTTTCATCTCATTAACAATTATGTTATGAAGATATTGATCCGATTCAACATCAAAATTAGCTGTCGCTTCGTCCAGAATTATTATCGGTGCATCTTTAAGCAGTGCACGAGCAACTGCTATTTTTTGTTTTTCCCCACCGGATAATCGTGCACCATTTTGTCCAATTTGTTTTTTGTCTTCATCAGACATTCTTCGCATAAATTCCGATACACCACTCGCTTTCATCGCAAGAGATATTTGTTGCTGATTGAAATTTTTTGACAAATTAATATTCTCCTCTATTCCTCCTAAAAAAAGATATGGATCTTGACTAACTACTGAAAAAAGATTTCTCAAATCCTTTAGCTGGATTCCCCTAATGTCAATGCCGTCAACAAGAATTGCGCCTTGATTGGGTTCATAGAATCTCAACAACAAATTCAAAATAGTTGTTTTTCCGCTTCCGTTTTGTCCTATTATGGCAATCTTCTCACCCGGATTAGCAAAGAAGTTAACATCTTTCAAAATGCAACGCGCTTTATCATAAGAAAATCCTACGTTTTTGAATTCAATTTTAGATGAATTTTTCTCTAGTATTTTTGCACCGTTATCTTCTTCTACATCCATATCTAAAAACTTAAACAACCGTTTTGCTGACGGTATTAGTCTTGCAAAATACATTTTCAAATTCAATAGTGCAGATACAGGTCCGGTTACATATCCCGAATAACTAATAAAAGCAAATGCAGCTCCAATGGTTAAACTCCCGGTGCAAATCAGAGCTCCGCCTAATATATATAGAAGAATTGTAACTCCCCATTCTAAAATTGACTCCCAAAACACATTCCATGCATCAATCAGTGTTCCTTTTTTTTCGGAGTTTAAAAGCTTTGATTGCTTTTCTTGAAATTCTCTGTCTTTTTCTAAGAATAGATTCCATAGCTTAATTTCGTCAATTCCATTCAAATTGTCACCAAACCAACGTGAAAAAGCCCTACTGGACTCTATCATCTCATCTGTTGCCAATTTTCTCCTCTTTGATAGATAACTCACCAGTAAGAACTTGATTGGAACCATCGCTAAAACAACTAGTGCTAACTTCCAACTAATAATACACAGACCAATGAGTCCACTGACAATCCGGAAGATATAACTTAAACACACTACAACATATCGATCCGTAATTGAGGCAACCTGCAAAACATCCATCTGTAAAAAGTTCAATATTTCAGTTGTATTTTTGTCATCAAAGTAACTTCTTTTGAGATGTATAAGCTTCTGAAACGTTTGATGAAATATTGAATACAGAGATTGGTTATGAATCTCAACAAATATTTTTGTTTGCAGCATCTCTATTAGTTGATTCAAAATAACTAAAAATCCCAAAAACACAGCCGATTGAAATATGGCGTTCATGTTTTTCTGAACCATACCTATGTCTGTAATTCTCTGAATAACAAGTGGCTGTAAAAAGCCTATGCTAATTGCAATTATTAAAATAATAACTGCAAAGAAAATTCTTTTTTTAAACGGAACTAAATAAGATAGTATTCTACCTACTATATTCATTGAATTATTCCTCGGAAAATCACTCAATATGGTTACATATTATAAAATTTTATAAAATTGATTGTTAACTTTCCCTCATTCTCAATACAGAGATTTTCTGTAATGTAGTTTTTCTTATCACAAATACTCAAAATACACTTTCTCTATAACCGTTTATAATACGATATACAGTCATGAGGATATCAGTTTTTAAATTGCGCGGCCTTATCGCGCTGCGTACAGCGAAGCATGTAATAAAGCCGTAAACTCTTCTCCGCGCCGTCCGCTCGCGGTTGCGCAAAACAATATAGTTGTTTTCTTTTAAAATCACCATATGGATTGCTCCATAAACTAAAAGAAAGTCGAAACCTACTCGTTTTTTGATATCGAATTTCATCACACACTGAATTGTCTTCAAAGTCAAATGACGCCCTTAGCAAAACCTTAAATTTCAAAATTCTCATACACTTAACTTGTTGTTAAAATATCTTATTATCAGAAACAAGTCAATATATTCATCCCGAAACGACAAAAAAACACTTATTTTGGTTAATTTATTGGCAAATTTGATTTTTTAGAAGCAAAGAAAGACCAGCGTTAAAAACGTTGGTCTTTCTTTGCTTAAACTTCAATATCTATTAATTGAACCTATGCTAAATTTC
>OGOO01003415.1_pt1 | contig 10219 bp, 10 predicted proteins | sample 1552651 | NCBI WGS metagenome assembly OGOO01 (sample SAMEA2580118, study PRJEB22360) | human gut metagenome | biome: human gut; feature: human-associated habitat; material: faeces | place: Denmark | collected 2008/2010 | reverse complement strand
GATTGCGACAAGACCGGCCACAACGCCCTTAAGAAGAAGCATGCCCGAAACCTTCTTTTCAGGTGCCTTTTCGGCCAAAACGCACCTCCTTTCCTTCATCGTATTCGTGAGCCTTACAGGCGTTTCTCAACCTGTTCGATAATCAGGTTCACCGTATTCATCTCTTCACGCTCAACTTCGGTAGGAGCAATCGAAACGCCGAATTCGTCTTCGATATCGACAAGCAGCTCAACCGCCGCCATAGAATCGAGGAAGCCGAGCTCGAAAAGGTCTTCATCGCGATGATCGCGAACCTCTTCGTCACCGCATACCTCCTCGAGCATGTCAAGCATCTTCTCTTCGACTTCCTCGTGAGTCATCGTTGCCATTGCTGTCTCCTTTCTAACAACGCCTCGCGGCGTTTTCACTCTTCAATTCGCTTCACACTCAACGTCACGCATCACGCACCACATGCGAGACGCGTGATTTGCCCCGAAAACAGTGCAAAGCCGAAAAATACCGCCTGCATCGTCACGAACCACGATACGCCTCGAAACCACAGTTCCTTCTTATGCGCTTTATAGAATTTCGTTTTCTGAAACGCTTCCGTCGCCGCGAGCAACACGCCTTGGAACAGGCCATACAGCAAATAATTGGCAGATAGACCATGCCATGCGCCCATAAGAAGCATGTTTACCATGAAACCGCATTGGGCAACACGCAAACGTTTTTTAAACAGCTTATGCTTCAACGCGAAACGCGAGAAACGCATGAACACGAAATCACGCAGCCAAAAGGAAAGCGTGATGTGCCAACGATTCCAGAAATCTTTAATATCGACCGCCAAAAACGGGGCGCGGAAGTTGCGCGGCGTGCGAATACCGAAGCAATAGCTCGCGCCCATCGCCATAAGACTGTAGCCCGCGAAATCGAAGAACAAATACAGGCCATATTGATAGGCGATGATGACCTGCTGCCACAGCTCAACGCCAAGCCCCGCATTTCCCCACCCGTGAGGGTCATAGAGGCGGAAGATATAGGCAGCAATAACCATTTTGTAGACCATGCCAGCCGCAATGAGCACTATGCCTTGAGCGAGAAGCCCAGCATATTCGTCGCGCGAACGCGTCGCATGAAGGTCCTCGACAAAACGACGGCTGCGGTCAATCGGTCCCGAAGTAAAAACGGGGAAGAACACGATGAAGCACAGCCAATCGCTTGGACTCATGCGTTCAATGATGCCATCGTGCACTTCAATAACAACCTGAGTTGCTTTAAACGTCAAATATGAAATGCCCGCAAAGCCAAGCAGGCTCGCATCAAACGCACCGCTCACCTTGCATACGACAAGCGGGTACAGCGTAAACGCAAGCGCTATGCGAAAGCTCCATTTCGATTTCGGTGTGCGCATGATTAGGGCGCATCCCGCGGCAGATGAAGCCAAAAACAGCACGAAGCAGGCAAGTTGCCGCACGTCGTTCATGAAAAGCAGAGCCACAAAGAACAATGACGCAACGAGGCCATACCACTTCAGGGGTTTTTCGAGCAAGCCAAGCACCGCCGCGCCCACGACAGCAACGGAAAGCAGGACGAAAAAACTGGGGTCAGCGTAAAACGACATAACAACCAGCTTACACGCGCTTGCTGCGCGAAGATCCCGCAAGCACTTTACGGTCGATTTTCCCATTAGGGGTCAGAGGCATTTCGTCAATAAGGGCGAAGCGACGAGGAACCATGTATTCGGGAATGCGCGCAGCAAGCGACGCCTTTAGCGAGCGCTCCAGGTCGAGCTTTGAGGGAACCTCGACCTTCCCCTCCCCGTTGTCGCAGCAACCAGCGCAATCCGCCGCATCGGACTCGAGCTCCTCATACGCCGGCGTTCCGTCGGGATGCTTTTGCAGAACGATGAACGCCTTCAAATACGCGATACTTTCCTTATGCACCACCGGCACGACGCACGCTTGCTTCACGCCCCTGAGCGCGCGAATGTTTTCTTCGACATCTTCGAGCTCAATGCGGAAGCCGTGAAGCTTGATGAGGGAGTCGAAGCGACCTTCGCAATGCAAAACTCCCTGTTCATCCACATGCCCCGCATCGCCCGTGCGATACGCGCGCACCTGTGTTCCATCACAGAGCGACGATTGTGAAAACGACTTTTGAGTTTTCTCGGGATTGCGATAATAGCCCTTTGCCACGGTGTCGCCCACGATAACGATTTCGCCCGAATCGCCGGTCGCACACAACTCTCCCGTCTCCGGGTCGCAAATGCGAATTTCGGTACCAGGTCGCGGCGCACCCGCCGGCAGAGGCGCGTCGCTCGCAAGTTCGGCTTCCCCAATCTCGCAATACGTCACGGCCACGGTCGATTCCGTTGGGCCATACGTGTTCGCCACGATGGCATGCGGAAAACGCTCGCGGAGCGCGGCGGCCGTCGCATGGCGCAACGCCTCGCCGCAGAAAAGAAACAGCTTCACGCTCGGAAGCATGCTTTCGGAAAACGAAGGATCGACCAGGCACAAATCAGCGAACGAAGGTGTCGAAACCCATACCGACACGTCAGATTTCGCCAAATCGGCGAACAACGAGCGCGTGTCAGCCGTGAGCTCATGGGAAACGGCGTGCAGGCGGCCGCCCGTCGAGAGCGCGCCGACCAATTCGTATTCGGAAAGGTCGAACGAATACGGCGGCTGGTCGAGAAACACCTGGCCGCCCTCGCGAACTACAGGAAACGTGCGCACCCATTGCATGAAATTGCACACATTGTTCGCCGAAATCTCGATACCTTTCGGCTTGCCTGTAGAGCCCGACGTGAAGATGATATATTGCGTTTCCTCACCGCTCACCCATGTATCGTTCGCAAGCACGTCGCAGCCAGAAAACGCGTCGATAAGCGCGACGGGGTCAGAAAAGCCGGATATATCGAGCACGCGATCGGTGGCGACGTAGGGAGCCAACGCTCCAGACAAAGGCGCAGCGCACACGACGAATGGGGAATCAAGCTGGGATAAGATATCGCCAATACGCGATGCGGGAAGCTCCACGTCGACGGGTACAAAGGCATGGCCACTTTTCAAGCAGCCAAGGAAGCTTGCAACCATGCGAAAATCCTTATGGCCGAAAACCACGACCGGGAAGCGATCAGACGTCATTTCGCGAAGCTTTGCGGCAATGGCGTTCGACGCCGACGAGAGTTCGCCATACGTCATGCAGCAGGAATCGGCCTCGAAAGCAATCGCCTGGGGCGCTATGGCCGCCTGTGTTTCAACCGATTCGACGAAAGCGTTCGACACCATGCATTCCCCCAACAAACGAGACCTTTAATAGAGCCACTTTAATTCTGTTGCAAGAATGTTTCTATGCCCGTTATCGTTTCGACGCATGACGCACAAAGCGCCACCACACCGGCACCGCATAAAATCAATGCTCTATGCATGAGGAATTCAATCGAAAAAAGCAAAGGTACGCTCGTCGACGCACATGGGAAAAATTGCCAAGTGTTATTCAAGGCTCCCAAACGAATCAAAGCGTCAGCGCGCCCGTGCGCTTAACAAAGCGAAATGACGAATTAATCGATAAACTTCGGCGGCATAGTGCCAATTCCAAGATATTCCGCAGCGAGCGACATGGGCTGAATTGTGGGCGAAGCAAACAATTTCGACGTACCATATGCGATGAGGGTTCCTTTTTCGTCGGTGATACGCCCCTCGGTAAGACTTATAGTTCGGCCGTGCTTGATAACTTCACCCTCGGCATAAATGATTCCGCTCTGGGCGGAGTGCATGTCGTTCACCGTAAGGTCAATGGTGGTGTAGCCCACGTCTTCAGGCATGCAGCACAACAGGCACCAATACGTCACAGAATCGAGCAGTCCAGCATTCACTCCCCCATTAATGCCACCGAACATGTTCGTATGCTTTCGGTCAAGCTCCATGCGACAACGATAATGGCCTGCATCAAGCAGCTCGGTCGTGGTGCCAAGCAACTTGAGATAAGGGCTTTCATCAATCATCTTCGATGCGACTTTGACATATTCAGGATTAAGTTTCATGATTTCCCTCTCATCTTCCCTTGACCTACGATACACGAGGCATCAGCTAGCCCATATTCGAAAAATCTTTGATCCCCTGCAAAAGCAGGTCAACCTCTTCAACCGTGGTATCAAAGCCAAAGCTTACGCGAATCGTCGATTTACCGAGCTTCAAGGGAATTCCGGCCGCCTGAAGGCTCAAGGGGTGCTTCGGACGCCACGTGCCTTTAGGAACGGTCGTATGGTTTTCGGTACATGCGGAAGCTTTAGATATGAAAATGCCCCGCTCGCCCAAGAAGTCGAGCAAATCTTGATTGAAGAGGCTCGGCAGCGACACGTTCACGATATACGGCGAGCCATCATCGCGGGAGTTTACGATGGCATCAGGGGCGGCATCGTGCAGCCCTTCGACAAAACGCGCTTTCAATCCATAGGTGTGAGCGAGATTCGCCTCGCGATTCTCACAAGCCTTTTTTGCAGCAACGGCAAATCCCGCAGCCAAAAACACCGGCTCAGTGCCCGACCGCAGGCCCCGCTCCTGGCCCCCACCAAAGGCATTGGTGAACATCTGCGTGCCGCGTTTCACATAGAGTGCGCCAATACCGCGCGGCCCGCCGATTTTATGGCCGGCAATGGTGAGCAGATCGACCCCCCAATCGCGAGGAGGAGTTGACAGCTTTCCGAAGGATTGCGTTGCATCGCAATGAACGAGCGCGCTCGGGGCGAGCTCGTCGCGAGCAGCGACGATTTCGGGAACGGGAAGCAGCCAGCCGAGCTCGTTTTGAACGCGCATCACAGAAATAAGCGTCGTGGGCTTGAGCAAAGCGCGATGCAGCTGCTGCATATCAAAATCGCCCGCGACGTCTTCAATATGCTCAACATCCCAACCCTCGCGTCGCATGCCGCGAACCGACCTTGTAACAGAAGCGTGCTCGAGGGAAGACGTCACAATGCGCCGCGATTCGCTCTTACGCGCCATGCAAGCCCCGCGCACGGCGAGGTTATTCGCCTCGGTCGCACCGGAGGTAAAGAAGATCTCGTCGGCGTCGACGCCAAGGCATTCGGCGATCGTGACACGCGATTGTTCGAGCACCTCTTTCGCGGCATAGCCCACCCTATGAGACGAAGATGGATTGCCCCATGCATGGCGCAACACGTCATTCATCGCTTCAATCGCCTCATCGATAACGGGTGTGGTTGCAGCATTATCCAAATAAGCATTGCAAACAGGCTCTTGCATGGTAATCCTTAATCGAATGCGCAAAGCAAAGCATCGCGCCACGGTGTCGAATTTCAGCAGCAAGCATAATTCATTTCGGCAAACAAAAAGCCGCGATAGCCAATCGCGGCTTTCATTTCATTTCAACGGCAGTTATTCGGTAAACAGCGGAGTAGAAAGGTAACGCTCACCCGTGTCTGCAAGAAGGGCAACGATGGTTTTGCCCTCGTTTTCGGGGCGCTTGGCAAGCTCAATCGCAGCCCAGACGGCGGCGCCAGACGAAATGCCCACGAGAACGCCTTCGGAATGGCCAACCAGACGGCCCGTCTCGAACGCATCGTCGTTTTCAACGGCAACAACCTCATCGTAGACGCTCGTGTCAAGCGTGTCGGGCACAAAGCCTGCGCCAATGCCCTGAATCTTGTGGGCGCCAGCAGTGCCCTTCGAAAGCACAGGAGAGCTCGCAGGCTCAACGGCGACAACCTTCACATCGGGGTTCTGAGATTTCAAATATTTGCCAACGCCGGTCACCGTGCCGCCCGTTCCAACGCCCGCAACAAAGACATCAACCTTGCCCTCGGTATCATTCCAAATCTCGGGACCCGTGGTTTTGATATGGGCCTGAGGGTTTGCAGGATTGGTGAACTGGCCCGCGATGAAGCTGTTCGGAATCTCGGCGGTAAGTTCTTCCGCTTTCGCAATAGCGCCCTTCATGCCCTTGGCACCATCGGTAAGCACCAGTTCGGCACCGTAAGCTTTCATAAGCAAACGACGCTCGACAGACATGGTCTCAGGCATCGTGATGATGAGTCGATAGCCGCGAGCCGCAGCAACCGAAGCCAAGCCGACGCCCGTATTGCCGCTCGTAGGCTCAATGATCACAGAATCTTTGTTCAGCTTGCCCGCAGCTTCGGCATCGTCAAGCATCGCCTTCGCGATACGATCTTTCACAGAACCCGCGGGGTTGAAATACTCGAGCTTTACGAGCACCTTCGCTTTCAGGTCGAGGTTCTTCTCGATATTGCTGAGCTCCAGAAGCGGCGTGTTACCAATAAGCTGGTCAATGGAAGTGTATACAGCCATGGGGATCTCCTTTTATAAAGTGGGGTGAAAACAAAACGAGCGCGAACTTACCGTTCGCTGGCACGCAAACATCGACATCGCTCGCCGGCGCACGACGCCACGCCATCCCTCTTCCAATGCCTCATTTCCATATTCCCACCTTTCCTGTAGGTATAACGGTATTTTACGATATGGGAAACGGGTGTCAAGCACCCACCCGAATTTTTTCTATCGACTAAAGGCATCTCAACATTTTTCATATAATCCTATCAACCCTGTATATAATAGGATTAATACATGAAACGCCACATTCACTCTACGCCCGTAAGGAGGGCTTGCCATGATGGTTTCAACCAAGGGCCGCTACGCCCTGCGCGTTATGATCGACCTCGCGGAGCACCAGACCGACGGATACATTCCACTGAAAGAAATTGCGTCACGTCAAAACATTTCCGAGAAATATCTGGAAAGCATTATCAAGTCGCTCGTGAAGAGCAATATGCTCGTTGGCCTGCGCGGCAAAGGCGGCGGATACCGCCTCACTCGCGAGCCCGACCAATACACCATAGGCGAAGTGCTTCGTTTGACCGAAGGTTCGCTCGCACCCGTCGCCTGCCTCGAGGCGAACGCCGAGTCATGCCCCCGTATGTTTGATTGCCGCACGATTTCGTTATGGAGAGGGCTCGATGAGGTCGTGAATGAATATCTTGACGGAATCACCGTGGCCGACTTGATTGCGCCGTACCAATCGGGCGACAATTACGTTATTTAGGGCGTTTTACGCAAAACCAGTCTCTCACGATGTCCAATACCGAACTATGCCTCCATCCACGTCTCTCGCAGAACGCGGATGGAGGTTTTGCTTTTATGAGTAAAACCAACGATATGGCATAATGACTTGTTGGGTATTGGAGGGAACATGGAACACAACGCAATGATGCCGAACCCGATTCGCCACATTCGATTTATTGGATACGGCCTCACGAACGCATGGTCGTTCATGCTGCTGTTCGTACCGCTTTTTGGCGCACATGATTCAACAATCGTCGTAAGCGGCTCGATGCTTTCGGGAGCGCTTTGCGGCCTTATACTGCTGCTCGTTTCGCCCAAACTGCAAACGATCGCGGGCCGCAAGATGCTTTCGTTCCTCTTTGCACTGGGCGCTTCAATCGGAACGCTTCTCTACGCGTATCCTATGTTTCCATCGACGCCCATTGCACTGTTCGGCCTGTTGCTTTCGGGCTTTTGCTTTATCGGCATCGTCACTTCGTGGTTCGAGAATTACGCTTGCTTAAGCACACGCGATGTGGTGCTTCTTGCGGGATGTTCGTTTCTTTTCGCGGCGATTTTATGCCTCGTAATAGCAGCGGTTCCGATCGACATCTCTGCATTGCTGCTCGCAGCGCTTCCGATCGCGTCGTTCGCGCTTATGCCCCATTCCCTTGTTGAAAAGCCCCTCGCCGCAACAGGCGAACAAGAAACCGCGGCACAAGCGGCCCATTCGCTCATCGACAATATCAAAGCATCCGTGAAATGGCGAACGCTCGCCGGACTTTTCGTCACCTTTTTCGCACTGGGATCCATCGGGGCCCTTATGCCGACAAGCGAGCCGCCGTTCGATTTCGGAATCAAATTCCTCATTATTCCCGTTATCATCTTCGTCTTCTTCGCCGTAAGCGCGCTTACGCTGCGCAGCAAGGTCGATATGACGATTCTCTATAAGGTGATGCTCGCAAGTTTTGCAGCACTCGTCTTTTTGTTCTCCAATTCCGAAAACGTGCCCCTATCGATGGTATTCTCGGGCTTCATCACGGCAGACGTGCTTATGTGGATCATGCTCCTGCTTATCGCGAAGAAAAGCCCAGCGAAACCTATGGTCGTGTTCATCATTGGCTGGTTTGCGGAATGCGCCGGCAACGTTTCGGGACATATCGTGGCGCCGCTTTGCGCAAGCCAGTCGACCATTTTTGTTGCTGTGGTGCTCATGTTCATCGTTCTGACCGTTGGACTCATGTTCTCGGAAGGCCAGTTCGTGCTCGACTTCGACATCGAAGCAGATGAAAGCAGCGTGCACGTCGAGGAAACCCCCGTTGAAGATTCGCGCGACGCCATTCGCGAATTCTGCGAGCGCTACGGACTGTCACCCCGAGAATCGGAAGTGTGCGAAATGTGGCTCACGGGCCATGGGCTGAAATACATTCAAGAGAATCTCTTCATTTCAGAAGCGACTGTGAAAACGCACGTGCGCAATATCTACCGCAAATGCGACACGCATAATCGTGCTGAAATCCTCGCCCTCTACGAAGCGGGATTGAAAAAATAAAGACCTAGAGAGTGCCTGCATGTTCGAGCTTGGCGTTGGCGCGGGCCAACGCCTATTTTTAATGGAAACGTCCATTCGGGTCGAGAAAAAAACCGCAGGCATTCCCAATGGCGGGCACACCTGCGGACTTTTACCGAATTGGAAAACCGATTAACGAGTTACTTCTTACTGGAGCTTTTCCAGAACAGACTCGGTCGTTGTCACGCGCGAGTCATAACAGCGCGTAAAGTATTCAAGGCCGCCTTCCTGGGTTCCAACAAGGAACATCGCGGTGGCGTCGGCGGGAACGATGGTCTTATACCCGCGGAAATACGCACCAGCAAGCGTCTGCAGCACACAGATATTCGTGTCGCAGCCAACAGCGATAAGCGTATCAACGCCCAGCTCACGCAGCGTCAAATCAAGATCGGTCTGGAAGAAGCCGTCATAGCGGCGCTTCGAAATAACAAAATCGCTTTCCTGCACGTCGAAATCAGCCAAAGGCTGTGCCGCGTCGCTGCCCACAATGCCATGCTCACCCCAAAGTTCCAATTCCTTATCAATGCCAGGAATATGGGCATCGCACGAAAACACGACAGGCAACCCTTTTGCGCGAGCAGCCTTCACGATTTTCACGCTGTTCGACGCCATATCCTCAAGGCCTGGTGTCGCTCCCCCTTCGCCGCCCAAAACATCGATGACGAGCACGGCCGTTTTCGACATATCGAACTCATCGGTTTGCTGCCAGGGGGTGTTTTGCGCTACGGGAATATAAGCCATCATGTGTTCCTTCCTGCGAGGCTTACGCATTTAACGCTGATGCTTGCCGCGCGTATCGCGGCCGCGGCTCGATGCGTTCATCGAAGGCCACGTATGCACAACTCGCTGGCGCGATGCGTGCCTGCCGGCGAGCGCCTGCGTGTCGTCTTCATATTCTCTCACTTCGGAAGCGCGCTGCTTCTCTTTCGCAGCCTGCTCCATAAGCTGGGCACGAACGCGCGCCTTTCGCTCGCGCTCGCGCGCCTCGGCATCGGAAGAAACCCTCGACGAGGCGACGGTAGCTCCCGAAACGCGCACGTGCTGCGAGACCCGCCCGTTATGGCCGCGCACACGAGTCGTTCGAGCTGGCCCATCGGCCGATTCCGCATGCGACACATGCGAGCGAACCACGTTCGTTTTACCCGTTTTAACCTGCTCGCGGGCGCTGTGCATAGCCTTCTTTGTTTTCTGGCGAATTCGCAGCGCATCAGCCTGGGAGATATCAATACGACCCGACATGGCAGGATTCACGGGCAACGTCGGCGTGCGGCCCGAAGCTTCGTCATCTTCTTGCCACACCGCGCCATGGCTGAATTGCACGCGAATCGTGATGTATTCCATGGCAAGCAGCGAGAGCAGAATAGCCATAACGATGAGGTAGCCGATTACAGCACCTGGCAAGCCCGTGAAATTAATGAGCAAGATGGGCACGAAAACCGAGAAGCCGAACGTGATGAAATAGAGCTTCGTGACATCGCCCTGTCGGCGCAACACGGTAATGACCTGATAGAGGAAGTCGACCGCCGCAGTCACGCCACCAGCTGCGCCCATGACATAGGCCAAGCCTCGATACGGCTCGAAATCCAAGCCG
>OGOO01003413.1_pt1 | contig 10224 bp, 9 predicted proteins | sample 1552651 | NCBI WGS metagenome assembly OGOO01 (sample SAMEA2580118, study PRJEB22360) | human gut metagenome | biome: human gut; feature: human-associated habitat; material: faeces | place: Denmark | collected 2008/2010 | reverse complement strand
GGAACATTAATATGCACGGGACCTTTCCGGCCGTGTTGGGATAGATTGATCGCTTCGTTTACCAGACGATTGGTATACCAGCGATCCTCGTTGCACGTGATGGCTGTCGGGAGCTGAAAGCTCTTTTTCACGAAGTTACATAATACACCTTGCTGTTGTATAGTTTGACTATCATCTTGATCTATCCATTCGGAGGGACGGTCGGCCGAGATCACGAGAAGGGGAATACCTTGGTAATAGGCTTCCGCCACGGCAGGGGAGTAATTCAATAAGGCGGTTCCCGACGTGCAGATAAGGGCAATCGTTTGTCCGGTTTGTTGTGCTATTCCCAGTGCGAAGAAAGCGGCCGAACGTTCATCCACGATGACGTGATGTTTCAACCTTTTTTCCCGGGCAACAGACACGAGTAAAGGTGCATTACGGGAACCGGGAGACAGAACGACTTCCTTAATCCCTTTTTGAACGAATAGACTGATAAGAATTCGAACGTTTTCAATATCAGAATGTGATTTTTCCATAATTCATTTGACGTATGAGGTTTAGTAAAGTATCGGCTTTCTGGCAAGTTTCCTGCCATTCGGTTTCCGGGTCGGAAAGAGGGGTAATACCGCCTCCGACATACAATCGTAGAGCATCATCAAAAACTTCCATGGTACGCAGGTTGACAAATAAGTCAAATGCCCCAGAGGCTTGCAATGGTCCTAGGAATCCGGCATAATATCCCCGATCCCGTTTCTCGATCTCCGTGATGATTTGCATGGCTCTCTTTTTAGGTAAACCGCAGACGGCCGGAGTCGGGTGAAGTTGTCCTACCAGTTCGTCAATCTGGTCGGCAGGGAGCTGTTCGTCACTTCTGAAAAAGGTACAGAGGTGAAAGACATTCCCGGCCTGTAACGTGATTGGTCCCTCGACTTCGAGATGGCGAGTAAAGAAATGTCTTAACGTGTCTTGGATGTAATCGGTCACGATTTGTTGTTCTTCGATGTCCTTGTCTCCCCATTCCGGTGGATTTTTTGCCGTTGCTACAGGTTGAGTTCCTGCCAGTGACATCGTGAAGAACCCGTTCCTGTCGTATTTGAGGAAGGTCTCCGGTGAGGCTCCCATCCAAGCGCATTTACCCGGAATGGCGGCAAAGAACAGGAAGGCGTGGTGGTATTGTTTCATTTGCTCGAAGATCGCTGGCGATAGCCGGAGTGAATCGCAGGGAATCGTGATGGTTCTTGATAGAACGGCTTTTTTCATTCCTTCCCGTTTCAGCGTGTCGATCATCGTGCGCAGTTCATCCAAGTATTCGAAATGCTCGCAGTCCTGTTTGGTGAAAATACGTTCCGGGGTATTGAAAACGGTGTTTTGTAAATTCCGAATCGCCTCGCCGTCAGTTAGGTAGTCCGTAAATGAAAGATCGGCCTTGATGAAGAAGGGGAAACTCCAGGAGGAGTGATTGAAGGGTGTGATAACAAAACCTTTTTCTCCTCGATGTTTTTCGAATCCCTTGAATATTCGGGTATCGTTGGAGAGTTGAGCCCCGAAAATAACTTCACGAGAACCGGGTAAACGGTACGTGTAAAACGGGATGTTATTCCGTAAGCAGATATTCTGCGCTTCTGCAACCGAGAGTCTGTTTTCTGTTTGTTTTATCATGGCATAACCGTATTCTTATCGCGAAAATAGGCAAAATTATTCGCTGGTGATTCAAATGATACAAAATGTAAGTATTTTTGTGGGGAGAGAGACTATATGCTATGTTGTAGGTTACAGGTTGGCTGGTTACGAGTTATGAATTAATAAGATTATTTTGTTTTAATGAAATGAATAAAGATGGGAGTGGGTATAGGTTTTTAGGTGGTTGGCGGGGACTTCGGGAATTATTACCGAATAACTCGGGGGCTTTCATACAGGTATTCGTTTCCTTGAAGAGTTATAATTTCCGTCTTTATTTCGGGGGACAATGTATTTCATTGATTGGGACGTGGATGCAACAGATTGCCATGAGTTGGCTGGTATTCCGGTTGACCGGATCGGTGTTTTTGTTGGCGACAGTTACTTTTATGGCACAAATACCGATTCTTGTAGCAACACCTTATATGAGTGTTTTTGTTGATCGGTTTGATAGGCGTAAGTTGTTAATGTTGACACAATCGCTTTCGATGTTACAGGCTCTGTTAATGGCTGTACTCACGCTGACCGGGTTGATACAAGTGTGGCATATCATGATTTTGAGTTTGTTGATAGGCCTGATTAATGCTTTGGACAATCCAACCCGACAATCATTTTACCCGAGTTTAGTCCCGAGGGATAAGTTAAGTAACGCCATTGCACTGAATTCTGCTGTGATCAACGGTTCCCGTTTGATTGGGCCTGCGGTGGGAGGGGTGTTGATTGGTTTGTTGGGGGAGGGTATTTGTTTCTTGTTGAATGGAATCAGCTATATTGCTGTGATTATTGCTTTGCTGATGATGCGGGTGATGCCCCAACGGGGGAAGGGTGTAAAACAAAAAGTGTGGGAAGATATGCGGGATGGTTTCCAGTATGTGGTGGGAAATATACCGATTCGTACATTGTTGCTTTTGATGAGTGTGATCAGTTTTTTCGGGTTACCTCTGATGACGTTTATTCCGGCTTACGTGAAAACGATTCTGCATGGAGGGAGTGAAATGCTGGGGTTATTGCTTTCATGTATCGGTGTCGGCTCCTTTATTGCAGCCTTATATCTAGCAGCCCGGAAGAGTGTGCTGGGCTTGGGAAAAGTGGTGATGCTTTCTGGGGTTTTGTTGGGAATTGGACTGTCGGTGATGTCATTTGTCTCGATCCCTTGGGTCGCTGCTGTACTTTGTCTCCCTATTGGTTTCTCGGTTATTGCAGCTGTGGCTTCAATCAATACGCTTTTACAGACTCTTTCTAGGGAAGATAAACGGGGTCGAGTAATGGGATATATGGCGATGGCTTTCACTGGAATGGCTCCCGTGGGAAGTATCATTTTGGGGGCATTTGAAGAGTTTGTTGGTTTACAAGTTATTATTTTGCTATCAGGAATTTGTTGTTTTTTGGCTTCGTTGATTTTCGAGTATTATCGTCCCGTGGTGCGTAAATATGCCCGTCCCATTTATATTGATAAAGGAATTATCAAGGAGATCGTTGTCGGTATTGATTCTACGGAGGAACAACAGGTCTGAATTGTCGTTTTGAATATGACAGACTTTTATTTTTTTACATACTTTTGTATTGGACTGGTGTAATAATAGTGTAAAATGATAATGAAAAGAAACAACTTGGATATTCTGTTTCAACAATACTACGAACGTCTTGTGTTATTTGCAGAAAGTTACGTGGGGGATATGATGATAGCAGAAGATATAGTACAAGATATAGTACAAGATGTGTTTTTGACAATATTGTCTCGTCCTGATTTTGCAGATGTAGGGTATGCGTATGCCTATTTTATTGAAGATCGAGAGTATTTTAACTCTCCCTCTGTTTATAGAGGGAGTACCCCGAAGGGGGGAGTTCGTTTGCTGTAAATTTGTATATAAGTTCCAAAGATTATTCTTGTTATAAAGATGACATTTTTAAGATTATAGTGAAGGATTAATTGTGTGTGTAGGTCGTCTCAAATAGGAAATGAGGCGACCTTTTTATTCTTCGTTTCCTTTTAATACAGGGAGGCTAATATGGTATTTTACTGCAATGACACGGATAAGGATAACACTTCCTGCCGTGATGATTTGTGTGGTGATATGTCCTACTACAAGGGAATCACAGGTATAGTAGATAAGGCCTCCAAGGATACAGGCAATAGCGTAAATGTCCTTGCGAAAGATTAGGGGAACTTCGTTTATGAATATATCTCGGATGACACCGCCGACAGCTCCGGTCGTCATACCCATGATGATGGCTACCCACATGGGGAATCCGGCGAGTAAGCTCTTTTCAATACCGACTACGGTAAATAATCCAAGGCCGATGGCATCGAAGATAAAGAAGGTATTGTTCAACCGGATAACATACTTGCCAAATATGATTACAAAAAACAAAGCTAACCCTGTAACAATTAGGTAGGAGGGTTGGTGCATCCAAAAAGGTGTTAAGCCTAGCATCAGATCCCGAGTTGTTCCTCCCCCAATGGCAGTTGCAGCTCCAACCACGTACGCACCGAACCAGTCGATGCCAAACGTATTCCACTAATAGCAAATGCGAATGTACCGATGTAATCAATGATTGTAGTGAAATCAATATTCATATTCCTGTTATTTTTTGAGCCTGCAAAGCTAATAATAAAGGAATATCATTGGATATGTATTTTGATGTTTTATAGCATGATAATAAAGTTCATAAACCTATTTTATACCCATTCTTCGTTTTTCACTTCCCCTTCTACGGCGAGTACGATCTTTTTGATCGGGATGTTACGAGAGGCCATTTCTCTCGCTTTTAAAGCTATTTGTAAGAGGCCACCGCAACAAGGAACTTCCATGATGAGTACCGTGAGAGTATCGATCTGAGCGTTGTCAATCATGTTACGGAGTTTGTCCACGTAAGAATCGGTATTATGATCCAGTTTCGGACAGGCAATAGCTAGAATCTTACCTTTCAGGAAACGTTCGTGAAAATTCCCGGAGGCGAAAGCCGAGCAGTCGGAGGCCAGTAATACGTTTGCCCTTTGGAAATACCCGGCTTGTGGGTTTAGCAGGTGTAACTGCACGGGCCATTGCCGGAGTTCGGAGTTACTGGAATATGGGGTTACCGTGGGTTTCATGACAGGTTTTAATTCTCTTGCCATGGAACCGGGACATCCACACCCCAGTTTCGGTGTGGGATGTAATTCTTTTAGGTTTATGGGGATGTTATGATGTTTCAAATAGTCCAACCCCTGTTTCACCAGCTCTTTTTCTCCGTGGTCTTTTAAGTGACGTAAATGAGCCAGGATCACGTGTTCTCCTTTGGGTATAATACGTTTCATAACAGCCTCTTCACTATATGGTTCTGCTACCCGTTCTTCTAGCTCGATGGCACCGACAGGACATTCTCCGATGCAAGCGCCCAGTCCGTCGCAGTACAAATCGCTTATCATGACAGCTTTCCCGTCTATTAATTGCAAAGCCCCTTCGTGGCAACCTTTCACGCATAGCCCGCAACCGTTACATTTTTCCTCGTCTATTTTTATAATTGTCCGTTTCATAGTCAGTTGTTTTTGGTTTTGTGACAAAGATACACGTGAAAACAAGGGAATTTTGTAATGAATATTACAGGTAGGACTCAAAAAACAAAAATAATTGTTTATGAACTTTAATAGAGGGGGATGATGTGTAATCCTAGGGTAATGCGACCTTTTTTCTAAGATTAAACTAAACTATCTTTCAACCGTTTCAATCGACTTATCGCTCCGTTTCGTTCTCGCCATGTGATAGCGGGGTAACGGTTTTGAAAGTGACTTGAAACGTCCGAGAGATAGTTTAACCTTGGTATCAAGGCTATATAACTATGGGAAAACCTTATTTGAATGCTTTTTTCAAGCGTTCAAGTCCTTCTTTAACGGTATCGAGCGGACAGCCAATATTCATGCGGAAAAAACCTTCTCCTTCGGGGCCGAAATCCATGCCGCTATTTAAGCCGAGTTTTGCCTCATGGAGTAGTTTTTCCTGAATTTGCTTGTGGGATAACCCTGTTGCCCGAAAATTGAGCCAGAGTAAAAAGGATCCCTCTGGGAGTATTATTTTTACCGTGGGTAATTCTTCTTGTAGAAATTGATCGGTAAACAGAATGTTCTTTTCGAGGTAACGAACCATTTCGTCTAGCCAAGCGTCCCCGTGCTTGTAGGCAGCCTCTAGGGTGACGTGTCCGAAAATGTTACCCAAATCTAGGTGTAGGCATAAAAGTTCTTTCTCGAAGAGGCGACGTAATTCCGGGTTGGAGATTACGACAACTGAGTTCATCATCCCGGCGATATTGAACGTTTTACTTGGGGCCATCATGGTCACGGTAATTGCTGCAATCTCCGGTGACAGAGAGGCCATTACCACGTGCTTGTGTCCGAAAAGGGCAAGGTCGGAATGGATTTCGTCAGAGAGAATCGTGACCCCGTATTGTATACACAACGTTCCGATTTGAGTAAGCTCTTCTTTGGTCCATACTCTTCCGACGGGGTTGTGAGAATTACTCAGGATCAGTAATTTTACCCCGTTTTTCAGATTTTTTTTTACATCTTCCCAGTCGATCCGGTAATGTCCGTTTTCTACTTTCAAAGTACTGCATACGAGTTCCCGATTGTTATCTTTCACCACGGTATGGAATGGAGGATAGACAGGAGTAAAAATCATGACTTTGTCATGTTCTTGCGTGTAAATTCGAACCCCTAATGCTAGGGCCGTGACGATTCCGGGGCTACTTAACAACCAGCGGGTATCCACTTGCCAACCGTGGCGACGTGCCACCCAATCGGCAAATGCCTGCTTGGCTTCATCACTTCGGAACGTGTACCCGAAAATTCCTTTTTCACAACATTCACGGGCGGCATCGAGAATTTCTGGGGCTACCTGAAAATCCATATCTGCTACCCACATAGGCAGAATATCTGTGCTGCCAAATACATTTGCAAGATTGTCGTACTTTACACAACTGGTGTTCCGACGGTCTATTATCTGATCAAAATTGTACATACTTTTTTTATTTTATCGAGTAGCAAGTTATAAAACTCTTTTAAATATTTATACGGGAATGAACGAGAAATATGGAAACATTTATTTCATATTTTGGCAACCGTTTCTTAACAATACAATTCTTCCTTTGTATAAGTAATTTGGGAATGAATATATGCCTAAGAAACAGCAACATTACAAAACAATTATTCTTTCGGATATCCATCTCGGTTCTAAATGGTCGAAGACGAAAGAAGTTACCCGCTTTTTGAAACAACACTCTTGCGATACCCTTATTTTATGTGGTGATATTATTGACGGGTGGTCGCTTATGCGGGGAAAGAACAGTAAGTGGAGTCGTCGCCATACGAACTTTATCAAGGTTTTACTGGACATTTCGCATAACACCAAGATTATCTACGTGCGGGGAAATCATGATGATTTTTTGGATCGGGTAATTCCTTTGACCTTCTCGAATATTTCCGTGGTAAAGGATTACATTTACACGAGTGGGGATAAACGTTACTATGTGCTTCATGGGGACGTGTTTGACAAAGTGACTTCTTCCATGAGGTGGTTGGCAAAGGTCGGGGATGTGGGATATTCTTTTTTGTTGTGGTTCAACAAGATTTATAATCGGCGTCGGTTAAAAAAAGGTTTGCCTTATTATTCGATAGCCCGTGAAATCAAATTAAAAGTAAAGGCATCAGTTTCCTATATCAGTGATTTTGAAAAGCATATTGTGGATATTGCCGGAAAAAAGGGGTGTCAGGGGGTCATCTGCGGACATATCCATTATCCGGAGAAAAAGATGATCGGAAATGTACTTTACTTAAATTCGGGAGATTGGATGGAATCTCTTTCGGCCTTGATAGAAGATTACAATGGAAACTGGGATGTGTATATTGAAGAGAAAGCTTTGGCAACTCGGCAGATGGAAAAGGAAACTATATTACACACGGAATTAGCGTTATGAAGTATTTATTTATTGTTCAAGGCGAAGGGAGAAGCCATTTGACACAGGCTATTTCGCTTTCACAAATGTTACGTCATCACGGTCATGAGGTTGTGGAAGTACTGGTTGGGAAAAGCAGTAACCGGGAGATTCCCTCTTTCTTTTTAGAGAAGATCGGGGCAAAGGTAAAGACTTTTGCCAGCCCGAATTTCTGTTATGGAAGAGATCATAAGAAGGTAAAACTGGCAAAAAGTATATTACTTAATATTACGGTGAAGAAATTACGGGAATATAGGAAGAGCGTGAATTTGATTCATCGTCATATTCAAAAGATGGAACCAGATGTGGTAATTAACTTTTACGAGATTTTGGCCGGACTAGTGAATCTGCGTTTCCGAGAACACGTTCCTTTTGTTTGTATTGCTCATCAGTTTCTGATGAAACATCCTGATTACCAATACGGGAACAGGACGAGAAAAGAGGAGATTTTGTTACGTCTGAATAACACGTTGTGTAGTATTGGGGCGACGAAAACATTGGCTCTTTCGTTCTATCCTTTAAAGGATTTTTCCCAGGAAAGAATGGCTGTTGTACCCCCGCTTTTACGGGAAGAGGTGTTACAAGCTGATCCGCAGGATAAGGGATATATCTTAGGTTATATGTTGAATCCCGGTTATGCTGACGAGGTAAAAGAGTGGCATAAATCCTATCCGGATCAGGAGGCTCATTTCTTTTGGGATAAAAAAACTGCTCCACCCGTTTTTCGGGTGAATGACCATTTAACTTTCCACCGGATTAATGACGTGAAGTTTTTGGAATATATGCAAGGTTGTTCAGGGTATGTTACAACTGCCGGGTTTGAGTCGGTCTGCGAGGCGATGTATTTGGGAAAACCTGTGATGATGATTCCTACCCACGTGGAACAGGAAATTAATGCTGTCGATGCTGCTGGAGCTGGAGCAGGAATAGTGAATACAACTTTTGATGTTTCACGCCTTATGGAATATATTCCGATCTACAATACTGATAACGTATCTTTTAGGAATTGGGTACAATCTGCCGAAGAGTTATTACTTAGGCATTTGACGACGCTGGAATAATGAATGCAGATATGAAATAGAGGATGCGTTTAAACTCCATGTTTAAACGCATCCTCTAATGAAATAATCTTGTTATTTTTAAAAAACTTTAATTTTACCTAGAGATACGGTATAGTAAAAGGAATTATATGCCAAATCACTGACAGTAAATTTTAAGTAGCGAGCAGATTGTGGTATTGGAAAATTGATGATAGTGGTCTCCCCGCTAGTATTTCCAAGCCTATTTTCTATTACGTAGGTTGCATCTTGCCAGTTTCTTTGGTCCATGGATGTTTTTATCTGTATTTTTTGAGCGATACATTTTTTATAATTTGAAGTAATTACTTGTTGTGTAATCTGTACGCCATTTATTGTTCGAGGAGCTTGCATATCTACGGTTATTTCATACGTTAATGCTGTTTGATGTCTTGTCGGTTGCCATCCTTCTGTTGAATTTTCGTCAAATAACGCCTTAATTCCTTCTCCGTGTTCATTGTTTGAGCAAGAGTAGGTCCAATTTGCACTATTGAGGTAATTTAGGTTGTCTGGTATTTGGGGATTTGCTAAATTTTCAATGTAAGATAACTCTCCCTCAGGGATATAATGTTTATTATAGCGTTGTATTTTTGCATCCAATATTTCATGAACCTGATTTAATGCGAAAATACTACTTGCAAGATTTGAAACTTGACTTGCATCTTCATACAGGTTTAATTCTTCTGGGTTTAAATACCGGTTTTTGCCAAGAATTAGTGTTTTTAAATTGGGAAGATTCATGATATCCTCGAAAGAATTCATGTCGTAATCAATTTCCAATTCCGTAATAGAATTTATAAATGTTTCCGTTATTTCCGATTGACCGTATTTTTCTTTAAGTAGTTGTTTGAAATCTGGTGTATAGATTTTATTTTCACGTGTTAATTCGTAGGGGTTAAATACAATTAAGTCTGAACATCCGGCTAACCGTCCACTTCGATTGATAACCACTTTGGTTTCAGCGTCAATCTTGTCAGGAATTAAATAGTATTTATTGTTGGTAATAAATACGCTGTCTAATTTTTGTTCTTTTAATTCTCCTCCAGAATAATAGTTTAGACTAGCTGTTTCAATGTTTTTTTGCCATTCGCCAAAAAACAATACTAAACGATCTTTCATCCAAAAATGTTTGTCAAATAACCGTGTGAAAGAAATTATATTCTCGTGTTCTAAAGTATAGGGACGTTTATAATCTAAAACAGGTAAGGAGCAATTTCCAGCTTTATCCACGTTTTGTACGGACACTTCATAAGTCCTATTTTTTAGGTTACGAATACTACATTCCGTTGTACCTTTTTCCAATAGCGAATCGCGTGTGACTCCATCTAATGTCCAACTGACTTTAATTTTATCAATTGCCGGGTCAACGTGATTTGTCCATTTTACTATTAATCTTTGCCATCCTGGGCTAACGGACAAGTCTTTGCATTTTCCTAAATAACGAATAGTACCGTTTCCTGTATAATCGCTATATGTTTCTTCTAGATTTTCACATCCTCCAATAATGAAAAGGATGAAAAAA
>OGOO01003411.1_pt1 | contig 10226 bp, 8 predicted proteins | sample 1552651 | NCBI WGS metagenome assembly OGOO01 (sample SAMEA2580118, study PRJEB22360) | human gut metagenome | biome: human gut; feature: human-associated habitat; material: faeces | place: Denmark | collected 2008/2010 | reverse complement strand
TATCTTTTTCCATTGGATTCGTTTTCGGTCCAGGGGTTTCCTGTATCCATAGGATACCCGATTACGCATCCTTCCTACAGTGACTTTAACACATTTTGACCGAAAAGATAAGTGTTAATTTTGGTTTTTTCTGTATCTGCTAAAATTTTTTCTTTGGCACATACTATGGCCACGGCTTTGCGCCGTAATTTCACGAAACAGCAAGGGAGGGAATGCCGTGCGCAACTGGATTGCCGCCGCGCTCATCCTCGTCCTGGGGCTGTCGCTCACCGCCTGCGGCAACGACAATGCTGGCACCTCGGCCAACCGTTGGAACGACGCTGCCCAGCAGCAGGCCAACGCCCGTGGTCCCATAGGAGACCAAAGCGACGGGACTTACCACGCCGACGAACACGGTCAGGTGGATGGCTTTGACACCCACAGCGCCGACGGCGAGGCCGACAGTGCCGAAGAGAACCTGAAACAGGCCGGAGACGACCTGGGCGACGCCGCCAAAAACGCCGGCGAGGCCGCCAAGGATGCCGCCGCCACCGCCGAGGAAGGCGCCAAGGAGACGGCCGCCGAGGTGAAGGAAGCCGCCGGCGAGGTGGCGAAGGCCGCCGAGGGCAAGAAGGACGAGAAGTAAACCATGGCCAAGCGATACGGCACCATCAATGAAATCGTAGGGAAGCGCGTGCTCCTCGATAAGAGCACGCCGAAGAAGCCTGAGGCAGTGAAACGGCTTGGGAAGGTGCGCCACTGCGTGTTCCATCCCACCCAGCGCCGCTTCGTCGGCTTCATTGTGAAGCGTCCCGACTTGCTGTGGATGTTCCGCCGTAAGGACGTGTTCGTGGCCTACAACGGCTACGACGTGGTGGACGGCCGTATCGTGGTATCCCAGGCCCCCGAGGCCACGGGCAAAGGCGCCTGCAAGGCCATGGGCGTGAACTACGACGACTGCGTGCTGTGGGCGGGGCTGCCCGTCATGGGCGAGGACGGCACCGTGTACGGCACCGTGGGCGACGTGTCCTTCGACCCGAAGACCGGCGAGGTTCGCTCGCTCACGGTGACCCAGGGGGCCACGGCCAACGCACTGCTCGGCGTTCGCGAGATCCCCGGGCACCTCATCCGCGGCTTCAAGCGCGGCATTGGCACGGCGCTTTCCGTGAACGGTCAGGACGAGGGGGAGGAGCCGATTTTAGGCGCTATCCTCGTGTCCGACGAGGTGGCCGAGCTTTCTGTCGAGGGCGGTCTGGCCGCGAAGGCCGGCGAGGCCACGGCCGTGGTGGCCGATCGCGCCCGCGAGACCGTGGAGGCCGTGAAGCCGGCCGTGTCCACTGCCACCAAGGCTGCGGGCAAAGCCGTGAACAAGGGGGCCTACGCCACGGGCCGCCAGATCAAGCGCGCGAGTGGCATGTTCTCCGCCTTCAAGGAGGAGTACGACAAGGCTCGCAAGGAAGAAGATTAGGCCGCGCGCCGCGGGCGGGTGCTGGGCGCCGACGTTTTGGGCGCCGAGGCGCCGATCTGCGCGCTGCGGGGCTGCGCTTACGATTTCGTCACTAAGGTAAAGAGTTCCTGAAAGCCGCCCCCGTCGTGGGGCGGCTGCATTAGACTGGAAGCCATGGAAAAGCACCCGAACAACCACCACCATTCCGAGCGCCTCGAGAAACTTGAGGCGCAGGCCCACGAGGAGAAGTCGGTCGCCGGGCATCCGATGCCCGCGGCGGACATCTTCAAATTCGTGGGGCTCATCGCATTCTTCGTCATCATGATCGTGGTGGTCGTGCTCATCTGGCCCATGATCCACGAGCTGTTCGAGCCCGGCGGCGTCGATCGCGTTACCTCCGATATTCGTAACGCGGGCCCTTGGGGCTTCCTCATTCTGCTGGCCATCCAATTTTTGCAGATCGTCGTGGCCTTCATCCCCGGCGAGGTAGTGCAGGTGGCCGCCGGCATGATCTACGGGCCCTGGCTGGGCGCGCTCATCATCTGGCTCGGTTGCGTTATCTCCAGCTCATTTATCTTCGCGCTCGTGCACAAGCTGGGCGCTCCGTTCGTGCAGGCCATGGTGCCCGAGAAGTACATGGGGAAGTTCCGCGAGTGGGAGACCTCCGAGAAGTTCAACGTCATCGTGTTCATCTTGTTCCTCATTCCGGGGCTGCCCAAGGACGTGTTTACCTACATCACGCCGCTCACGCACATGTCCATGAAGAACTTTGTGCTCATCTCGAACTTCGCCCGTATTCCCGGTATTGTGCTTTCCACCTACGCGGCGGCCGGGCTCGTGTCGGGCAACATTGTGGAGTCGGTCATCATCTTCGCCGTGACCGCCATCGTGGCCGTGGTGGCGCTGCTCATCTACAGCCGCATGACCAAGAAATAGCCCCCTACTTTCTTTGTGAAAGAAGGCGCGGTCAGGCTTTGTTTCTGTACAATAAGCGCGTTATTGCAACGACTCTAACGACTCTCTAGGAGGAAACCCATGCCGAAGATCACCCGGGAAGAGGTGCGCGTTCCCGCCGACGTCATGCCCGAGGCCCGTGACGAGTACATCACCAACTACCTGAAGGCCACGCGCGAGACCGGCCGTCTCATGCTGTTCGCCTGCGATCAGAAGATCGAGCACCTGAACAAGGACTTCTACGGCGAGGGCATCGATATCGCCGACCTCGACCCGGAGCACCTGTTCAAGATTGGTTCCGAGGGCGTCTGCGGCGTGCTCGCCGGCCAGCGCGGGCTGGTGGCCCAGTACGCGGCCGACTATCCGGAGATCAACTACCTCATCAAGATGAACTCCAAGACCAACCTCGTCGGCACCAAGCAGGAGGACCCCTACTCCCCGCAGCTGTACGATTTGGACGCCGTGCTGGCCATGAAGGAGGCTGGCGTGAACATCGTGGGCCTCGGCTACACGATCTACCTCGGTTCCGAGTACGAGGCCACCATGATGGCCGAGGCCGGCGAGCTCATCGCTCAGGCCCATGCCAACGGTCTCATCGTGGTGCTGTGGATCTATCCCCGCGGTAAGGCCGTGACCGCCGAGAAGGATCCGGACCTCATCGCCGGTGCCGCCGGCGTGGCTCTCTGCCTCGGCGCCGACTTCGTGAAGGTGAACCCGCCGAAGCCCGAGGACGGCCGTACCCCGGCCGAGGCCCTGAAGGTGGCCTCCACCGCCGCTGGCCGTTGCGGTCTGGTGTGCGCGGGTGGCTCCACCGTGGATGCCGAGACCTTCCTCACCCAGCTGTACGACCAGATCCACGTGGGCGGCGCCGACGGCAACGCTACGGGCCGCAACATTCACCAGCGCTCGCTGGATGAGGCGGTGCGCCTGACTAAGGCTATCTCCGCCATCACTCTGGCCGACTGGGCCGTGGCCGACGCCCTGGCCGTCTTTGCCGGCGAGAAGGACTTCACCTTGGCCGACATCTAGTCCGGCCTCGGAGCTTGTTGGCGGCATCGCGCCCAGAGCGTCTGCCAACCTCGCGTTCGATCCCGTAGGGGGCGACCTCGGTCGCCCCTTTTTGTCGCGCGGCATTGTGCCGCTTGCGGAGGGCTGACCAAGGTCAGCCCCTACAGAAATTGCCCCCTGCGAATATCGATTCTTCTGAATATCATGGAAAGAAAGCCACTATGAGCACACTGGACACATTCGCCTTGAAGGTCACTCGTCCCTACCGGGAGGAAGACTTGCCGGCGATGGCGGAGATCTGGAACGAGGTCGTGGAGGCGGGCAACGCCTTTCCACAGACCAAGTCGCTGACGCTGGAGGAGGCGCGAGCCTTCTTCGCCGAGCAGTCCCATGCGGCGGTGGCTACTGTGGGTGGGCGCATCCGCGGGCTGTACACTCTGCATCCCAACAATATCGGGCGCTGCGGCCACGTTGCAAACGCGAGCTTCGCTGTGGCGGGGGCCAGCCGCGGCGAGGGCATTGGGCGCCTGCTCGTGGAGGACTGCCTGCGCCAAGCGGCCGCATGCGGCTTCCGCGGCCTGCAGTTCAACGCCGTGGTTGCCAGCAACGAACGGGCCCGAGCGCTCTACGAGAGCCTCGGCTTCGCGCGTATCGGCATGATTCCCGGCGGCTTCCGCAACAAAGACGACGTCTACGAGGATATGTACATCTACTATCACCCGACGGTTTAGCTTCCTCCTTGAACTTCGTTCTTGATCCAAGCTCTCCGCCGCAGCCTCCTTTTTTGGCGGTTAGCTAGAAGATACGCAAGGCGGCATAAGCCTCTCTTCGTAAACAAAGGGCCCTATGGGGGCATTGCAGGTTGGGGTACGGCTATTGAGGCGTTGGGATCGCATTCGCAAGAGCGCCCAGCCATGGGTATCGTATTAGCCCTGTAGTCCTGCTGCGTTTCCGGGCGGTTTCATCTCGAGGCGGCCTAGGGTGACCGGCGATATGTCCCGGTTTCCAAGCAGACTGTTTTTTTGCACCAAACTCCGTTAGGTAGATTGCCGGTTTCGAAAGCTCGCGCTAAAGCAGCCCAAACAACTCGAACGTAAGGCTAGGTTTGTCAGAAAAAGGCTTCCGAAACCGGCTCCTGTCTTTCCGGCAGGACTCATGAATCTGCATAACAGAGTTTGATGCAGAATTTTTGGCTTGCGAGAAGCTCGGAGAGTCGCTATTGGCGGCATAGCGCCTTTTGCCCAAGGGTTTTGGTGGCACTGAGGATCGCTTTCCTGGGGATGCCCTTGAAATCGCGATGTCTGCGCGTAAAAGGCAAGCGATAACGCGCGACAGTATGAGTCGAATTATGTGCGATGGCCTCAGGAATGGAGGCTAGATCGATTCTTCGATATTGCTTGTACGTACAATCTGCGGATCGGTTATGCTAGCGGAATGAATATCTATCCTAGTCATACACTCGCTTTGGGTCTTTGGCGTGCGTGGTCGTTGGCGCATCCTGTATCGCTGTCGGCTTTTCATGCATCGAGCAAGCGGAACGGCCTGCCCCTTCCCGTCCATGCGCTGCCGTCCTCATCAGTTGTAAAAGCCGCTGCCTCGAAGTGGGCCGATGTGGTTGCGGCCTTGTCCGCGTTGCCGTCAGCGCTGCTCGCGGAAACTATCGAAGATGCGCAGAATGAGAGAAGGCCTCTTGAGATTCTTGTTGGGACAAAACGCGGCGCGCGCAGCACGAACTGCATTCAACGCCACCAGTGTCAGTTGCGCTTTCCCCGTAATGCGTTTCTTGAGATGGTGCCCGAAGTGTGGGTGTCTGCGCCAGAGCTTGTCTTCGTGCAGATGGCCTCGCGACTTGAATACGGGGCTTTGCTTGCATTGGGCTATGAGCTGTGCGGCTGCTATCCTCTTGGAGAGGGTTCAGGGTTTCAGGTGCGCGGTCCTCTGACGACCCCTGAGCGTCTCGTGGCGTTCTCCGGGCAGCTGGGCGGTGCGCGGTCGGCGAAGCTGGCGCGTTCTGCGGCGCTGCAAGTACGAAGGAAGTCCGCTTCAATTATGGAGACCGAAGTGGCTATAGCTGCTCTGACGTCTCGGAGGCGCGGCGGCTTGGGCTTGCCTCCCGCGCGGCTTAACGAGCCTTTCGCTTTGGGAGAGAAGGGCCAGCGCATCGCCCATCAGAAGAGCGTGGTGGGCGACATTTGCTGGTGGGACAAAGGTGCTGTGGTGGAGTACGACGGACGTGAGAGCCACGGGAGCCGTGAGGCTCAAATCAGAGATTCGCGTCGGCGCGACGCCCTCTTGGCCGAGGGGATCGATGTCACGACGATAACCTCCTCGCAATTCGCGAATGTCTGTGAGTTCTCAACGCTTATGGGTGAGGTGTCGCAAAAAGCAGGGAAGGTGTTTCGGGGATGGCGGCCAGGCCAGATTGAAAAGCATATGAAGCTGCGGCAGGACGTTCGCTCTTTTCATCGGGATTATCCTTCGCGACGTTGATGAAGCGACTTCGGTGTGCTTCTTCGCTGCTTGTCGATTCAGGGGGGCGATACCCATCATGGCGAGGGTGGCAGATCGGCTTCACGCTGAAGAGCATGTCGAAAGGTGGCGTAGCGGGGAGGGCGAAGAAAGGTGGTTTATGGGCGAGGGACGGCGCGGGCGTGACGCGTGAACGTGACGCGCGAGGGCAAGCGCGCGAGAGGGCGCTGCGAGGGCTCATAAGGTGAAAGAGCGGTGCGGGTATGTCGTGTGCGAGAGCTATGACGGAAAATGCTGGTTTATAGAAAATCGTTGTCTGCGGAATGCCGGAAAATGGAACGAGCGCTTGAAAGCTCGGGTATGGTTTCTGAAAGAGGCTATTTGATGCACCAAACTCCGTTTTGCAGACACTGCAGCGCGGGAAAACCGCTGCTCGTCTGACTGAGCGATTTTGACTGGATCAGCGACCTGCGAAAATGCACTGCATTAGCGTGTAGGGCGTCAGATTAGTTTAGATGAGTGTTCTGCGAAATCTACAAAATGGAGTTTAGTGCGGTGGCGTTGGTTGTAGAGGAGCGCGAAACAGTTTCGGACGGATCGCGCAGCTGGTCATAGGAAGCGCGGACGATTTCGCGCGAGCAGGACTATCGGCCACAGGGGAGCGCAAAACGGCCCCGAGGGGACGGGGCCGTTGATTTTCGATGGTGCCCGAGGCGGGATTTGAACCCGCACACCTTTCGGCAACGGTTTTTGAGACCGTCGTGTCTGCCGTTCCACCACTCGGGCTCAGGGGCACCAGTGCAGTATAGCGGAAGGGCTCGCCAACGTCGAGGTGAAATCGGCGACGCTTAGGGAATTCCCCGAACTACGCCAAGCCGCTACGCCAAACCGCTATGCCAAACCCGCCCACATCATGATCTTCGGCACGTAGCCCATGACGAAGATGAGGATAATGAGTGCGGGCAGCCCGAACGTGAGCCAGCCGCGACTCCAGCGCGGGAATTTCACGCCGTTGCCGGCGTCGGCCTCGGCGAGGAAGTTGTCCCAGCCCCAGCCCCTGCGCGACACGCAGAACACCACGTACAGGAGGCTACCCAGCGGCAGGAGGTTGTTCGACACGATGAAGTCCTCGATGGATTGAATGTCGCCGATGCCCGGAATGGTGATGCCGGCAAGCACGTTGAAGCCCAGGGCGCAGGGCAGGCTCAGCACGGTGACGAGTCCGGCGGTGCGCGCAAGGGCGCGTTTGCGGTCGAGATCCCATTTCTCCATGGTGAAGGTGATGAGGTTCTCGAAGACGGCGATGATGGTGGAGAGCGCCGCGAAGCTCATGAACACGAAGAACAGCGTGCCCCACAGCTGCCCCAAAGGCATCTGGTTGAACACGTTGGGCAGGGTGACGAACACGAGCGAGGGACCCTGGTCGGGGGCGACGGCGAAAGCGAAGCAGGCGGGGAAGATGATGAGGCCCGCGAGGATGGCCACGGCGGTGTCCAGGCCGCAGATGCGCAGGGCCTCGCCCGTGAGCGAGTTCTGCTTGCCGATGCGGCTGCCGAAGACCTCCATGGCCGAGATGCCGAGCGATAGCGTGAAGAACGCCTGGCCCATGGCGGCGTACACGGCGTCCCCGAAGCCGGACAGGCCGCCGGCGAACATCTTGCCGAAGTCGGGAACCAGGTAGAACTCCAGGCCCGCGTCGGCGCCGGGCAGCGTGACGGCGCGCACTACGAGCAGCGCCATGACGCCGAGCAGGGCGATCATCATCACCTTGGTGATGCGTTCGACGCCCTTCTGCAGGCCCAGGCTGCAGACGAAAAAGCCGATGACCACCACGGCGAGCATCCAGCCCACCATCTCGGAGGGGTTGGCGAGCATGGTGCCGAAGACGCCAGCGACGCCATCGGGATCGAGTCCGACGAAGGTGCCCGTGGCCATTTTCGCCATGTAAGCGAGCATCCAGCCGCAGACGGTGGTGTAGAACATCATGAGTAGCATGCAGCCGATGTAAGCCCACCAGGAGAACCAGTGCCAGCGCCGCGAGGGCTGCAGGATGTCGAAGGCCTGGGCGGCCGAACGCTGGGAGGCGCGGCCGACGGCGAACTCCATGACCATGACGGGCAGTCCCAAGATGACGAGGAAAATGAGGTAAAGCACAATGAAGGCCGCCCCGCCGTACTCGCCGGCGATGTAGGGGAAGCGCCACACGTTGCCCAGGCCGATGGCGCAGCCGGCCGAAATGAGGATGAAGCCGAGGCGGCTCGCGAAGTGCTCGCGGGGCGCGGTGGCCGACGCGGGGGCGTTGGCGTTGCTGTCCGAGGCGCAAGCCGGGGAAGTGGAGGTGGTGTCGGTGGCCATGGGAACCTTCCTGATGCGGGATTTCCAAGCGTTTTGAACGAAATTGCAGCGTCATTGTAGCGGAAGATAAGCGGGAGGGTCATGGTGATGCGAGGCAGCTTTGGCAACGGCTCTGTGTCTGGTGGGGGAGGCGACCGTGCGGCTTAGAGCGGCGCCCTCATAATGCAGTCATGAACGATGTGCTCACATACTTGCAGAACCAGCTCGCCTCCTTTGATGAGGTGCCTTTCAATGCTGTGGATTCGGCGCTGCTCGCGCAGTTCTGCATGGTGCGGGGCGAGGGGATTATGCCGCAGGTGTACAGCGGGGAGGCTTCGGAAGCTGCGTCTTCGAAGGCACGTGAGGGCCGCGGGCCTTTAAGCGAGCTGCGCGGTCTGCTCGGGCGGCTGCGCAGGCATGCGAGCGAGCGTGCTTCGGAGCCTTCTGCGGCAGCCGAGCGCGATCGGGCGGAAGTGGCGCAGGATGCGAAGGCCCCCGTGGCTCCCGTGCGGTTCGCCGACCTTATGCGGGCCGAGCTGTTCCCTACGATGTTCTCCGGCATGCACGCGGCGCAGATGAAGCAGCAGCTGTTCTGGATGGCCGCCAGCCCGCGCTTTCGTGATCTGCTCATCTACGATCATGCAGCTGCGTTCGACGAGGCACGCGATTTGCAGTTCGCCGCCACGACCTACGTGTGCCCCGGGCACTTCGCTTACGTGGGCTTTCGCGGCACCGACACGACGCTCACCGGGTGGCGCGAGGACTTCAACATGGCCTATCGGGCGCCGGTCGAGGCCCAGGCGCTGGCGGCCCGCTATCTGGCGGCAGCGGGCGCCGATCCGCGTCTTCCCAAGACGCTCCTGGTGGGCGGCCATTCCAAGGGCGGCAACCTGGCCGAGTACGCGGCGCTCACGGCGGCGCCGGAGGTGCAGCAGCGCATCGCGCGCCTGTACAATCACGATGGTCCCGGGTTCAAAGCCGGTTTGTTCACGGCGGCTGACTACGAGCCGCTTGCGGGCCGCATGACCAAGCAGGTGCCGGCCGATTCCATGGTGGGCATCCTCATGGAATCCTTCATGCCGGTGGAAGTGGTGCAGGCCACCGGGCGCGGTTTCGAACAGCATTCGGTGTTCCGGTGGGTCGTAGAAGGCGCGGACGGCGAATCGGGGCGAAGCGATGCGGAGAGAGCGCGCGATACGGGCGAGGTGCGGGATGCAGAGACTGCGCGAAACGTGAGCGGAGCGTTGAAGGCCTTTGCCACGCTCCCCGAGCTTCCCGAGCGCACGCAGCGTCGCGCTGAGGCGCTGGATCGCTGGCTCGCCTCTCTGGATAGCAGCGAGCGCGAGGCCATGGTGAACGCGCTGTTCGCCGCTTTGAAGGCCGCCGGCATCACCGATGCCTCCCAACTCTTCGAGGGCGGCCGCGAGTGGGCGATTTTGCGCGACGGCGTGATGGGAGCGCCTGCGGAGGACCGCACGATCATGTTGAATGCCCTGCGCGGCCTCACCCGCGCCTTCAGCGACGTTACTGCCGAGCGTAACAGCGCCCGTCGCGATGCCCAGCGTAAGGCCAAGGCCGAGTGATGCTAAATCCAGTGCACGCGCGTCTCGTCGTAGCGCGTGGGGCCTTTGGGCTCCGGTTTGTGCTCGGGATGGCCCACGGCGATGAGCGCGAAGGGCGTAACGCCGCGCGGGCTTCCCAGGGCCACATCAACGGCGGCCATGCGATCCTTCTCCGGCGCGATGCCGAGCCACACGGCGCCTAGGCCCAGGTTGGCGGCCTCGATGAGGATGTTCTCCACGGAAGCGCTCATGTCGTAGGAGGCGTCTTGCGGCGCGCGCAGGCCCTCGGTGCGCTGGCACGCCACAATGACGCAGGGGGCGAGTTTGGCCGGCGTGCCGTAGGGGCTTGAAGCGGCCAGAGCCAGACGCGTGGTCTCGTCCCGCGCGATGTAGAATTCCCAGGGCTGCTGGTTCACGGCGGAGGGGGCGGCCATGGCGGCCCGCCACAATGTTGTTAGCTTCTGGAACCGTAA
>OGOO01003404.1_pt1 | contig 10236 bp, 8 predicted proteins | sample 1552651 | NCBI WGS metagenome assembly OGOO01 (sample SAMEA2580118, study PRJEB22360) | human gut metagenome | biome: human gut; feature: human-associated habitat; material: faeces | place: Denmark | collected 2008/2010 | reverse complement strand
CCCGCCGGTTTCGACGCGGCGCTCGCCAAACTGGTGCCGCTCGCCAAGGAAGGCGTGCTGCACATCGTCGGCCAGTGGAGCCATCTGGCGGTCGCCGACGCACCGGACGTTCCGGAATTCGTTGCCTCCACCGACATGCAGGTCGAAACGTTCAAGGACTTCACCCGTCGTATGGAGGCGGCCGGCATTCCGCCGGAAATCCGCCACCTCGCCAACACCGCGGCGACGCTGTCCCGTCCGGAAATCCACTTCGAACTGACCCGTCCGGGCATCGGCCTGTACGGTTACGAAGCCGATCCGGCCATGGGCACGCCGTCCACGTATAGCCTGAAGCCCGCCATGACCCTGCAGGCGCAGCTCGGCACCGTCAAGGACGTGGAAGCCGGCCATGGCATCTCCTACGGCCGTACGTATCTGACCCCGTCCGACACCTCCACCGCGATCGTGCCGCTCGGCTATGCGGACGGCATCCACCGCTCCGCCTCCGGATTCGACATGGAAGGCGCCAAGCACGTGACCAAGCCCGGTGGTCCGGTGCGCGTGATGACCGCGGAAGGCCCACGCCTGTACCACGTGTCCGGCCGCGTGTGCATGGACCAGTTCATCCTCGACCTGCACGGTTCCGCCGCCGAACTCGGCATCCACGAAGGCGACAATGTGGAACTGTTCGGTCCGGGCCGTGGCGAGGATTACGCCGAACCGACCGCGGACGATTGGGGTCGTGCCGCCGACACCATCAGCTACGAGATCTTCACCTGCCTGCGCAACCGCATTCCGCGCCTGTACGAGCATGTCACGGACGTATTGTCCGCCGAGGACCTCGCCAAGCTCGACCCGGCAAGCATCCTGTAATCCCGTAAAAAGCCGCCGCACCCATAGGAAGGCGGTGCATCATGACGAGCGAAGGATACAGCGCGTTCGACGAGGAGCGTTGGGCTCCGGAACCACCCAAATCCAGCTCCCGCACCGCCTTCCAACGCGACCGCGCCCGACTCATACACTCATCGGCATTACGTCGTCTCGGCGCGAAAACGCAGATTCTGGTGGCCGGCACGGACGATTTCGCACGTACACGGCTTACACACACGTTGGAGGTCGCGCAAATCGGTCGACAGATCGGCACTTCGCTCGGTTGCGATCCCGACGTGGTCGACTGCGCCTGCCTTGCGCACGACCTCGGCCACCCGCCGTTCGGCCATAATGGGGAACGTGCGCTTGCCGAAATCGCCGGCAATATCGGTGGTTTCGAAGGCAATGCGCAAACCTTGCGATTATTGACGCGCCTCGAACCGAAAATACTGTTTCCCGACGGACGTTCCGCAGGCGTGAATCTGACGCGTGCCGCGCTCGATGCGGCCGTCAAATACCCGTGGACGCTTGCCGAAGCCGCCGCGCATCCGAAAGGGGAGCGCAGTACGAAATTCTGCGTCTATCCGGATGATACGGACGTGTTCGCCTGGCTCAAACAACACGCGCCCGACACCACCCGCCGTCCCGTCGAATGCCAGGTGATGGACCTGTCCGATGACATCGCCTACAGCGTGCATGACGTGGAGGACGCCATCGCCACCGGCGCGTTCAATCCGGGCGAACTGCACGAAAACGGAGTGATCGACGCGGTCGTCGAGGACGCGCGCGCCTGGTATGGTCCGCAATGGGACGCCGACAAACTGGTGGACGCGTTCGCACGAATGCACCGGCGCGACACATTCCCCGGCTATTTCGACGGTTCGCGCCGCGCGCTCGCCGCATTGAAGAACATGACCAGCAATCTGATCGGCCGATTCGCCGGTTCCGTGGAACAAGCCACGCGGGACACGTACGGCAACGAGCCGCTGACCCGATACAACGGCGATCTGGTGATTCCCGAGGAAACCAGTTACGAAATCGTGGTGCTGAAAGGCATCGCCGTGCATTTCGTCATGGAGCCCGGCGAACGCGAGCCGATGCACGGCGAGGAACAGCGGATCGTCGGCGATCTGGTGGACGTGTTCATGGCGGACAATCCCAAACCGTCCAGCGCGTTGGAGAACGTGTTCCTCGACGATTGGCGCGAGGCCGGCAGCGACGGCGAACGCCTGCGCGTGGCCATAGACCAGGTGGCGAGCCTGACCGACACGTCCGCCCTGACCCTCCACTCCCTTCTCTGCTGACGCGTATACCCCCGTTTCCTGTGTGGCGAGTCAATGAGATTCATAAGTGCCGCGTAGCGCCATGTATGTTGTCCGACCGTAGGCTTGGCCGAACGGCCTTGAGTGTGTCGGATGACATACATGGCGTGGAGCGGCTGGCTGTGTGCCTAAGGCAAAGTTGAGTGTGTCGCGCGTTGCATACGCCGCGTAGCCATAACCTATGGCATCGCTGGTAGGCTGGACCGTATGCCGGGAATGATCAAGAAGGAAGACATAGAAAAGGTCCGCGCCACCGCCGACCTGTATGACATCGTATCCGCGACCGTCACGCTCAAACCCTCGGGAACCGGCACATACGTAGGCCTATGCCCCTTCCATGACGAGAAAACGCCAAGTTTTTCCGTGCGCCCGGCGCTTGGCGTATGGCATTGCTTCGGCTGCGGTCTCGGCGGCGACGTGTTCGGCTACGTCGAACATCAGGAGAACATCGACTTTCGTGACGCGGTGGAGCTGCTCGCCGACAAATACCATATCGAACTGCATTACGACAAAGCCGACAACGTGCCCGCGCACACCGGTTCGAAACGCGCACGCCTGCTCGAAGCCAACGAGGCGGCGCAGGAATACTTCGTCTCCCAGCTGATGACCAAGGAGGCGCTCGCCGCGCGCAAGCTGTTGGACGGCCGCAATTTCAGCCAGGCCGACTGCCAGCGGTTCGGCTGCGGCTATGCCCCTCAAGGATGGGATAACCTGGTGCGGCACCTTGCCGGCAAAGGCTTCACCCAGCAGGAGATGCTCGACGCGGGACTCGCCCGTCAGGGCCAGCGTGGCGTATACGACTATTTCCGTGGCCGCGTGACATGGCCGATTCGTGATTCGACCGGTCGTACGCTTGGCTTCGGCGCGCGCAAGCTGTACGAGGATGACACGATCAACGCGAAATACATCAACACGCCCGACACGCAGCTGTACCGCAAAACACAGGTGCTGTACGGCATCGACCTTGCCAAATCGGCGATTGTGAAGAAACGCCAGGCGGTGATCGTCGAAGGCTATACCGATGTGATGGCCATGCATCTGGCCGGCATCGACACGGCGGTCGCCACGTGCGGCACCGCATTCGGCGTCGAGCATGCGAAGATTATCCGCCGATTGATCGCGGACGATTCGTTGGGCGCCGTGCAGCTGGTTGGCCCCCTGAAGGTGGAGGGGCAGGCGTTGAGCTCGCGTGTCGTGTTCACATTCGACGGCGATGCGGCTGGGCAGAAGGCCGCGATCCACGCGTTCGGTTTGGACGCCGCGTTTTCGACGCAGGCGTTCGTCGCGGTCGCCGAAGACAACCTCGACCCGTGCGATCTGCGCATCAAACGCGGCAACGAGGCGGTGCGCGCGCTGATCGCCAATGCGCGGCCGCTGTACGATTTCGTGATCGATTCGGCAATCGACCGTTTCGACACCACGTACGCGACAGGTCAGATGGGCGCGGTCAAGGCGGTCGCCCCGCTGATCGCGCAAATCCGAGACCGTTCGCTGCTCGACCTGTACTCACGCAAGGCGGTACGTCGCATCGGCGTCGATCTGGACATCATGCAACGCGAAGTGGCGTACCAGCGTCGCAAACTGAACATGCGTGACGAGGACGCGTACGCGCCGAAACGTCGATTCCAAAACAATGCGGGGCCGTCGGCTGAACCAGCATATGCGGAACGTGGCGCGAATCCGTATGCGAATCCCGCCGCACGCAAGGCGTTGGAGCATCGCGACGCGGCCGACCAAAGCTACTATCGCATCGACGACGCCGTGTTCATCTGCGAACAGCAGTTCATGGCCACGCTGATCCAGGTGCCGTTGGCCGTCGATCCGACGATGTTCGCCAGCCTGACCTTGTCGAGTTTCATGACGCCGGTGTTCCGCACGTTGTTCCAAGCGGTCGCCGCGGCGGGCGGGCTTCCAGGGGAAGACGTGCCGCAGGGACTGTGGATGCACAATCTGACGAAGGCGGGCGGTCCGATGCTTGAATCGGTCATCAACGAGCTGGCCGTCATGCCGCTGCCATTGCCGCCGAGCGAAGCGGACACGAACCGCAATACAGGCGAGTCGCAGGAACAATCGGCGCAATTGCGCAAGCCGACGCAGGAGGAGCGGCGGTACGCGTCCGAACTGATCGTCAGACTGCTTGATACCGGCATCATGCGCAAGATCGGCGCGGCCCAGCGCCGCATGGCGCAACTGTCGGACGGTGCAGAGAAAATCGAACTGCTCGGACAGATCACCAAACTGGAAACGCTGCGCAAGGACCTGCAGTCGCGTGTTTTCGGCAACAACGTTGCGTGACACGCCCATATGGTGAATCGAAGGCGAACGGAAGATGATTTTTAGACAAAATCTTGGCGCACGCGGGGTTAATTTGTGAAGATTTGCGGGCCTTGTTTTCGGTTTCGCCGGTTTGCAAAAGCATGCGCCAGTAAGCAATAGTGGATGAAAATCGTTGGAATGGTCGGAAAAGCAGCACGCCGAGGGTTCGTGCTAGTCGCATTTTTGGGTAAAGTGGTCTAGGTGTTTGCATGAAAATCGCTTGGGTTTTGCAAGGTGTGCAAGGCGGTTGCAAACGGGATTGACGGAGGAATGCATGCGGCGATTGGTCGTCAAGGTCCTGAAGAACGAGACCATTCTCGTAGTCGCTTCCATACTCGCACTCATATCGTGCTTCATCGTGCCGCCAGACAAGGAATACGCCGGCTACATCCACGCCAGCACCATCTCGCAGCTGATCTGTCTGATGCTGGTGGTGTGCGGCTTCCAGCGCATCGGCGTGTTCCGCATCATCGGCTCGCGCCTGCTGCATCACGTCAAAACCGCGCGTGGCCTGGTGCTTACGTTGATCGCATTGCCGTTCTTCTCCGGCATGCTCATCACCAATGATGTGGCGTTGGTCACCTTCGTGCCGTTCGCAATCGCGGTGTTGACGATGGCGCACATGGAAGAGCATGCGGTGCTTGTCGGCACGCTGATGACCATCGGCGCGAACGTGGGCAGCATGCTCACCCCGATCGGCAACGCGCACAACCTGTATCTGAAAGCGTTGACGGGCATGCCGACGTCCGAGATGATCGGCATCATGGCCCCGTATTCCGCTACCGCAGCCGTTCTGCTGATAATCATCACCTGCGTGATTTTCGGCAGCAAACCGGTTTCCGAATTTTCCGCGATCGATAGTTCCGGCATCGAACAGAACGTACTCGCCCCGCATTCCGACCGGCCGCAGCCTGACGAGATTCGCGTGACTGGCTACGGTGCCGGTTATGGCGGCTGGCGTACGATCGTATACACGGCGTTGTTCGTCGTCTGCTTGCTGGCGGTGAGCGATTTCATTCCGCTGTGGTTGATGTGCGTCATCGTGTTCGTGGCGTTCCTGCTATGCGACCGCCGCGTGTTCCGCAACGTCGATTGGGGACTGCCGCTCACGTTCTGCATGTTCTTCATCTTCATCGGCAACATGAAACGCGTGCCGGAATTCTACGAGCTGGCCGCCTCGCTGGTGGGCGCGCATCCGCTGGAAGTGGCCGTGGTGTCCAGCCAGTTCATCTCCAACGTGCCGACCACGCTGCTGCTGTCCGGCTTCTGCGACCAGTGGCGTGAACTGATCATCGGCACCAACCTGGGCGGCTTGGGCACGCTGATCGCGTCCATGGCGTCGCTGATCGGCTACAAGAACGTGACGCGCGCCTACCCGGACAAAAAAGGCCGTTATCTGGCCGTCTACACCGCGGTGAACGTGCTGTTCGTCATCGTGCTCGTCGGCCTGAGCTGGATTATCGAGTAGCGTTTGGCCGTCGACCGGTTTCCCTGACCGATAATCTCAAGGTCGCCGGTTCGCACCTTTTGCTGGGATTGCATGAAAACCCTTGGAATCATTGGATTTCAAGGGTTCATTGTTACGTCGGCTGATGGTCTGGTGCTGTGATAATCTGTGCCGGGAAGCGTGTGCCGAGAAACGTAGGAAGGCTGAACATGCTGCAAGGATTGCTGGGAATTTTCTCCGGACTGATCACGCCGGTGCAGACCGCGGTGAATACGCGGCTCGGCCGTTCCATCGGCTCGCCGTTGCGCGCCTCGCTGGTGTCGTTCAGCGTCGGCCTCATTGCGATGCTGACTTTGACGCTGCTGCTTGGCCCGTATCCGCTGATTCCCGCCACCGCGGCGAACGGTCCATGGTGGATGTGGTTCGCGGGCGTGTTCGGTGTCACTTTCCTGACCGGCAATGTGCTGCTGCTGCCGAAACTGGGCAGTCTCAAAACCGTGATCATGCCAGTCACCGGGCAGATCGTCATGGGCCTGCTGATCGACGCTTTCGGCTGGTTCGGCACTACCGCGCAGCCGATTTCCCCGCTGCGCATCGCAGGTGCGGCGATCACGCTGGTCGGCTTCCTGCTTGCCGTCGCCGGACCGAATCTGCGATTGAGGCCTGCCATCGATCGCCCGGCTGGCGGTTCGGAAAATTCCGGCGATTCCGAAAAATCCGAAACTGACGGAAAAGCCGTACATGTGCCAGGTTCCGCGACCGTGCTGTGGAGTTGCGCAGGCATCGCGTTCGGCATGTGTTCGGCCGTGCAGACGGCGTTGTTGGGCAAGCTGGGCGTCGCGTTGGGATCGCCGGTGAAGGCATCGCTCGCCTCGTTCGCGGTCGGTCTGATCTCGCTTGCGATCGTCGTCGCATTCGTCGACCGCACCTACAGCCTCGGCGACGCGCTGAAGAAAGGCAATCCGTGGTGGATGTGGGTAGGCGGATTACTGGGTGCGACGCTGGTGATGTGCAACGCGTACCTATCCGCGCATATCGGCACCGGCATGACGGTGATGCTGGTATTGCTCGGCCAGGTCGGCGGAGGATTGCTGGTCGACCGTTTCGGCCTGCTTGGCGTGCCCCGCAAGCCCGTGGCCGGCATCCAATACGTCGGCGTGCTCGTAGCCATCGTCGGCATTGTGCTCAAGGCGATGTGATTGCCGTGTCGAGTTGGCAACCGTGTGCGAACTGACTATACTGTGTTTAGTTTGGCCCTGTAGCTCAGCTGGATAGAGCATGTGACTTCTAATCTCAAGGTCGCCGGTTCGAGCCCGGCCGGGGTCACCATCAAGCCCTCGCGTCGTTTCATGCGGTGCGGGGGCTTTCCTGTCCATTGAACGGCAAGCCATTGGCTTGCGAAGATAGGGGAGACCATGAAGCGAATCGTCGCGGGCATTCTGGCGCATGTGGACGCGGGCAAGACCACGTTGTCGGAGGCGCTGCTGTACGCTACCGGCCAAGTACGCAAACTCGGCCGCGTCGACCACGGCGACGCCTTCCTCGACACGGACGCCATGGAACGGCAGCGCGGCATCACCATCTTCACCGAGCCGGCCGTCATCGCCACGCCCGACCTCACCATCACCCTGCTCGACACTCCTGGACACGTCGACTTCTCCGCCGAAACGGAACGTACGCTCGCCGTGCTCGACTACGCCATCCTCGTCATCTCCGGCGCGGACGGCATCCAAGGCCATACCGAAACGCTGTGGCGACTGCTCAATCGCTATCAGGTGCCCACATTCGTCTTCGTCAACAAAATGGACTCGCCCGGCGCCGACAAAACGCAACTGCTCGCCCAACTCAAGAAACGCTTCTCGGACGGCTGCGTCGACTTCACCGAGCCGATTGACGGCGAACGCATGGAGGAGATCGCCATGCAAAACGAAACGGCCATGGACGCGTATCTCGACACCGAAACCGTACCGGACGAAACCATTCGCGCCATGATCGCCCGCCGTGAGCTGTTCCCCTGCTATTTCGGATCAGCGCTGAAAATGGACGGTATAGAACAGTTCGTCGCAGGTTTCGAACGGTTCGCGCAAGAGCCGCAATACAATGGCGAATTCGGCGCACGCATATATAAGGTGTCTCATGACGCGCAAGGCAACCGTCTGACCTGGCTCAAGGTGACCGGCGGCGAACTGAAGGCCAAGATGATGCTAAGCGGCACCGCGCACGCCGGCGACGCGGATGCGGTTGCCGAAGACGGCCAATGGCATGAGAAAGCCGACCAGGTGCGCGTCTATTCCGGCGCGAAATCCACCACCGTCGACACGGTCCCCGCAGGCACCATCTGCGCCGTCACGGGTCTGACGCAGACATTCCCCGGCGAAGGCCTCGGCATGGAGCGGGACGCCGGCAGTCCGGTCCTCCAGCCGGTGCTCACGTACACGCTGGAACCGGGGGAGTGCGACATTCACAAATGTCTCGTCGCCCTGCGCGAACTGGAGGACGAGGATCCGCTGCTGCACGTCGTCTGGCAGTCTCGCCTAGAGGAAGTGCACCTGCAGTTGATGGGCGCGGTGCAGCTGGAGATCATCCAGCAGATCATGCACGACCGTTTCGGCCTGGACGTCACGTTCGGACCGGGCAGCATCCTGTACAAGGAGACGATCGCCGCTCCGATCGAAGGCATCGGCCATTTCGAGCCGTTGCGTCACTACGCCGAAACGCATGTGCTGCTCGAACCGCTGCCGCAGGGCTCGGGCATGGCATACACCACCGTGTGCAGCGAGGACGTGCTCGGCCGCAACTGGCAGCGCCTCATCATGCAGCATTTCCAGGAACGCGAGCATCTGGGCGTGCTCACCGGCTCGCCGATCACCGATATGAGAATCACGCTGCTGACGGGCCGTGCGCATCTGAAGCACACGGAAGGCGGCGATTTCCGCCAAGCCACCTACCGTGCGATACGCCAGGGCCTGATGGAAGCGAAGAAAAAGGGCGATTGCCGTCTGCTTGAACCTTGGTACGGCTTCCGTCTGGAAGTGCCGCAGGACATGGTCGGACATGCGATGGCCGACATCCAGCGCATGTCGGGCACGTTCGACACGCCTACCGACGACGGCGAATACATGGTGTTGAACGGCACGGCGCCGGTATCCGAAATGCGTGACTATGCGATGGACGTGAACGCGTACACGCACGGCCGTGGCCATTTAAGCTGCGTGTTCGCCGGCTACCAGCCGTGCCACAATGCCGACGAGGTGATCGAGAACATGGCTTACGATCCGGAATCCGACCTGGAGAACACGCCGGATTCGGTGTTCTGCGCGCATGGCGCCGGCTATCCGGTCAAATGGTACAAGGTGCCCGAATTCATGCATCTCGACTACGCGTGGGATGGCATGCGCGAATAGAACCGAAAGACAGACGGGTGGGAAGCGCCGATTGCTTCCCACCCGAGGCCTGTTGTCGGATACCGACAAACGGATAAACGAAAAGCCCCACCGAATCGGTGAGGCTTCATGCTGGAGCGGACAACGGGACTCGGACCCGCGGTCTCAACCTTGGCAAGGTTGCGCTTTACCAACTAAGCTATGTCCGCAATGTCACCTTGACAGGCAACAGGGGAATACATTACCCGACCGCCTGTACAAACGGGACAAAAATCGCGACACGCCTGAAATTCCACGGAATCGGTCACCGCTCTTTGTTGCTGATGAGCAGCCCCCCTCCAATGGTATTCACGAACAGCAGGTTGCACACACCGAACGCCACGGTGTTGGCCCGTGTGCCCTTGTAGATGCCCCAACTCATCACCGTCATCGGGATCATCCATGCCAGCGGGAGCAACGTCCATCCCAACGCGACCATCGAGATGATGTTGAGGATGAATGCAGCGAGACGCAGGTTGCGGTCGCCATTCGTCATCGGGTACGCGCCCGGCGAATACGGTTGCCGTCCGGCGTCACCTGCTGCGCCGGCGCGAAATCACCGGCCCATTCCTCGCCATCCCACCAACGCATCAGCGAGGGATCGCCCGATGGGTCCGGATACCAGCCCGGCGGCATGTTCATGATTGCTCCCGTCCGGCTCGGGCCGCTTCGCTCCGGCTCATGCCGCTCGCCTGCATCTCGCCCGCGCCTCGCCTATTCCGCCCGTCACCTTCATCGGCCACGAATCACCGCGCCGCGCCACCGAAGGCGCGATACTGGCAAACCTGCCTCCATCGTACAGCCCCGGCCACGCGCGACGCACATAATGCGACATCATCGCGCCGCATGCTCGCTTTCCCTCCCCGACCCCTCCGCCCCC
>OGOO01003394.1_pt1 | contig 10280 bp, 7 predicted proteins | sample 1552651 | NCBI WGS metagenome assembly OGOO01 (sample SAMEA2580118, study PRJEB22360) | human gut metagenome | biome: human gut; feature: human-associated habitat; material: faeces | place: Denmark | collected 2008/2010 | reverse complement strand
CCAACCGCTACGGAACGCGCCGTTCACCTTACGGTCGGACACGGCGGTGCGGAAATCGTTGAAGGTCGGGTACGGGTTGGTGGCGGCCACGCCGGCGCCCAGCACGTTGTTGATGGAGTTGACCACGGCGGTGTAGATGACTTCGTGGCCACCATCGGCGTTGTAGGCGAAGGTGAACTTGTCATCGGAGGTCCACGGGCTGATGGCGTTGGCCTTCGCCCACAGTTCCTTGGCCTTCTTCTCGTTGTACTTCAGGTTGCCGGAGCCCTTGAGGGAATCGGAGTAGCCCGGGGTCAGCGGGGAGGTGAAGTCGGCGGCCGGGGTGCCGGTGCCGTTGAGCACCTTCTTGCAGATGTTCTCGCGGTTGATGGCCATGGAGACGGCCTGGCGACGCAGGGTGCCTTCCTCGGTGTCGGCTTCGAAGTGCTTCAGCTTGGCCGGGATGGTGAACTGCTGGATGACGGAGCCGGCCTTGTTGTAGGCCTGTACGGTGGAGTCCTTCTGGAAGGTCTTGGTGGCGGAGGCCGGGACGGACTCCATCACGTCGAGGGAACCGGACTGGATGTCGGCGTAGGCGGCCTCATCCTTGGTGTAGACCTTGAAGGTCACGCCGTCGTTCTTGGCGACGCGGTTGCCCTTGTAGTCGGGGTTCTTCACCAGCACGATCTGGTTGTCGTGGTCCCAGGACTGGAACTTGTACGGGCCGTTGCCGACCGGCTTCTCGCCGAAGGCCTTCGGATCCTTGAAGAAGGATTCCGGCAGCGGAGCGAATGCGGTGTAGCCGACCTTGATGGCGAACACGGAGTCGGAACGGTTCAGGTCGACGGTGAATTCATGGTCGTTGACGACCTTCAGGCCCTCGAGCTGTTCGTCGCCCTTGAGCTTGTCTCCATCCTGGAGCTTGTCGTAGCCCTTGATGGTGGAGAAGAAGGAGGAGCCGAGCTGTGCGTTCTTGGCGTTGGCCGTGTAGCTCCATGCCTTGGTGAAGGATTCGGCGGTCACCGGGGTGCCGTCGGTGAACTTCCAACCATCCTTGAGCTTGATGGTGTACTGGGTGGCGTCATCGTTGGACTTGATGGACTCCGCCACTTCGTTGGAGGCGTTGCCCTTGGCGTCGAAGGAAATCAGACGTGCGAACAGCAGGTCGAGCGGCTTGCCGCCGCCGGTCTCGTTGCAGTCGCCCGGGATGAGCGGGTTCTGCGGTTCGGAATTGTATGCGGTGATGACGTTGGAACCCTTGTCAGCGGTGGAGTCACCGTTGGAAGAGCCGCAACCGCTGAGCAGCATACCGAATGCGCATGCGGCCGCAGCGAAAGCCAGAGCTTTCTTCTTCATGGAATTCATATTCTCCTTATCCATTATTTCCAGAGCCGTAAGACCCTGCTCAAAAAGAAGGCGGGCGTCAATACCGTGGCATCAACGTCCGTCTTCGTTCTGATGATGGGTTCATTATCACTCGATTGAGGGACAACCGCTCCATATCCGAGGGAGGCCCATGCAAAATAGCCAAATCAAAACTCATCATCTGATAAAACAATCCGTTTTCCCTCTTATCGCCGGAACAACTTATCCGCATCGTGTGTATGGACGGACGCGGACATATCCGTTCGCTGTCAGCGTACTTTGCCAATCCGCGTCACGCCCGTGGAAACGCCTGCCCGTATCGTGCCTTCAACTGTTCGATGGACACGTGTGTGTAACGCTGCGTGGTCTTCAGCGAGGAATGCCCCAGCATCTCCTGCACCTCACGCAGGTCCGCTCCCCCGTCGAGCATATGGGTCGCCGCACTGTGGCGCAACGCATGCGGACTGATGTCTGGCACGCCGGCCTCCCGTGCCCGGTCGTGCACCACCTTGCGCACCATACGTTGACCGATCCGCCCGCCCTGCGATCCCAAAAAGAACGCGTCGTCCGACATGTCACCGCATAGTACGGGACGACCATGTTCCAGCCAATCGTGCAAGGCCTTGTCGGCTGGTGCGCCGAATGGCATGACACGCTGCTTGTCGCCTTTGCCGGTCACTTTCACCGTGCGGTTGCCGAATGTCACGTCGGCCACGTCGAGTCCGACCAGTTCCGCCACACGCATGCCGGTGGCATAGAGCAGTTCCAGCATGGCCGCGTCACGCAGCGCGATCGCCTGTTTTTTCATATTCGGTTCCTGCGATCGCGCCTCCATGCCGTCCTCATCAACGCGGTCCATCAGCTGCTGCGCCTGCGTTTCGTTCAATACCGCCGGCAGCGTATCGGGGATTTTCGGCGTCTGCAACGAAGCCGCCGGGTTGGCGGACGCCATGTCATGGTCGTACGCCCATGCGAAGAATCCACGCACGGCGACGGTTTTGCGCGCCATGCTGCTGCGTGCGTGATTTTTGGACGATTTGGCCATCCACAGGCGCAAATCCTCGATGGTCACCTCATTCAGATCCACGCAACCCTGTTTCCGCAACGCCACCAAGCATTCCTCGACATCGCTGCGGTACGCCCTGCGGGTGTTTGCGCTCAACCCTCGGTTGGCTTTCAGATAGGCGTCGAATCCGTCCAACGCATCATCGAAACACATGCAAACCACCTTCCGGTTCGTCTGAAATGAACAGACACCACGCAGACACCGTATAAATGCCATTCCGCAGCGCGATCGAATGTCATCTCACGCGATGGCACGATTCCATTATGTCCCCATACCGATAGACTGATGACGATTAGGCATCCTACGAACAGGCGGTATTATGACTCGTCATTCCATTCATGACGTACAGCATCCGACAGCCGAAAACCCCGATGATGGGATTGTGGCCCGCGCCATCGACCTGACCAAGGTCTACGGCTCAAAAGACAACGAAGTGATGGCGTTGGATCATGTGAATGTGGAATTCAAGCGCGGTGAAATGACCGCCATCATGGGCCCTTCCGGTTCCGGCAAGTCCACGCTCATGCATTGCATGGCCGGGCTCGACACCCCTTCGTCCGGCAAGGTGATCGTGGAGGGACTCGAGGTCTCCTCCATGAACCAGAAGCAGTTGACGGACCTGCGCCGCGAGCAGATTGGCTTCATCTTCCAATCGTTCAATCTGGTGCCGACGCTGTCCGCCGAAGAAAACATCCTGCTGCCGTTGCAGATCGCGAAACGTCCGATCGACCGCGAATGGTTCAACCAGGTGGTCAAGGTGGTCGGTCTCGAAAAGCGTCTTACCCACCGTCCAAGCCAGCTGTCCGGCGGCCAGCAGCAGCGCGTGGCCTGCGCCCGCGCCATCATGGCACGACCGTCCGTGATCTTCGCCGACGAGCCGACCGGCAACCTCGACTCGCGCTCCAGCCGTGAGGTGCTTGGCTTCCTGCGTGATTCGGTACGCGACTACGGCCAGTCGATCGTCATGGTCACCCACGATCCGCGTGCGGCCTCCTTCGCGGACCGTGTGCTGGTGCTCGCCGACGGCAACATCACCCGCGACATGCAGCATCCGACGTACAACGAGATTCTTGAGGTGTTCGCCGGCGACGACGACATCGACGATGTTTCCAAGTACGCCGCCTCCACCGCCGTTCCGACCGTGACGGAGGACTCGCAGGCATGATTCGCATAGGATTGCGCGACGCGCGCAGCCATTTCGGCCGTTTCATCATGTCGATCGTGGCCATCGCGCTCGGCGTGAGTTTCGTGGTCGGCTCGTTCTGTTTCCGCGAAATGCTCAACAACCAGGTTTCACAGATGATGTCCACCAATGCGGACCATGACGTGTACGTGCGCGGTTCGCAGGAGAAGAAAAAAGATTCGTCGGCGATGTCGATGGGATCGACGAAAAGCTACAACGATGTCGACGTCGATCTGGCGGGTACGATAGCCAAGGTCGACGGTGTTTCCTCGGCACGCGTCGTGCACATGCTGTCCGGCGTAGTGCTGCTCGACAAGCATGGCGATGCGGTGACCACCATGGGGTCTCCGACGCTCGCCATAGGCATGGGCAAGTCGTCGCCGTGGCGGTCCGCCAAGTTCACGACCGGCACGTGGCCGAAGAACGGCGATGAGATCGCCCTTCATTCCTTCGCCGCCGAACAGTCGGGTCTGAAGGTCGGCGATAAGACGAAAATCGTCTATCCGGACGGCGCTCATAAGGTGACCGTCAGCGGCATCTTCACCACCGATGCCAGCCAGGCAGGCGCCATCATCATCGCCATCGATCCCGTAACGGCCAAGGAACAGGCGAACAAGCAATCGGACGATCCGGACAAGACTGCGTTGATCAGCGTCTACGGCAATAAGACCACGCCGCTTGACGACAACGCGCAGCAGCAGCTGGCGGACCGTATCAACAAGGCGCTGCCGAGATCGGCGAAGGCGCATGCCATCACCGGTGACGAATACCGTGACGAATCAACCAAATCCACGCAGGACGCGCTCGGCTTCATCCAACCGCTTATTCTGATTTTCGCGGTGATCGCATTGTTTGTCGGCTCGTTCATCATCGCCAACACGTTCTCCATGATCGTGCGCGAGTCGATGCGCGGCTATGCGCTGCTGCGTTCCATCGGCGCTTCTCCCCTGCAAGTGTTCTCCACGGTGATCGTGCAAGCTCTGTTGCTGGGCCTGGTAGGTTCGCTCGCAGGTATCGGGCTCGGCTGGGGCATGGTCAAACTCATCGCATCCGGTTTGGCGAATATGGGTATGCCATTGACCGGCGCCACCAATCCGACCGTTTCCGACATGCTCGTCGGCCTTGTGGTCGGCATTGTGGTGACGTTGATCGGTGCGGCCCTGCCGGCGCGAAATGCGGCGCTTGCCCCGCCGATTCAGGCGATGAACGAAACCGTCAATCCGGAAAAGCCTGTCCTCGCACGTGGCATCCTCGGCACCGTCATGGTGCTGTTGGGCTTCCTGAGCTGGGGTTTCACCTACGCTTTGGCCGCCGCGGATGGTGACGGCGGTCCGACGCCGTGGAAGGCGCTCAACAGTATCGCTGTCGGCTGGCCGCTCGGTATTGGCGCGGCGCTGGCCGTGATCGGCGTGATTGTGGCGGGACCGGCATACGTGTCCACCGCGGGCGCGGTGCTCGGCTGGCTGCCATCGAAGGTCTTCACCGTGACCGGGCGTCTCGCGCAACGTAACATTTCTCGTTCGAAACGTCGCACGTCCAACACCGCAGCCGCCCTGTTCGTGGGAGTGGCGATTGTCAGCTGTCTGGGCGTGGTGGCCACGTCAGCGAAGGCTTCGGTCAATTCGCTGGTGGATACCGGGCTCAAAGCCGATTTCGCCGTATCTTCGGCTTCGGCCGGGCAGATTCCCGACCAGGCCATCAAAGACATCAAAAAGGTCGATGGCGTGAATCATGTGGTGTCGAACCGTGTGGTGCTTGGTGTGAAATATGACGGCAAAGCCATCAACGGGTTCACGTTCGCCACACAGCCGGAACTGTTCACCAAGATCTTCGCCGCCGAAACCACCGAAGGTGATGCCGCTGCCGCGTTGAAGGATGGCAAGCTGCTCGTCGGCAAGACCATTGCCGACGATCGTGGATGGCATGTGGGTCAGAAGGTCAAGGCCACGGCCGAGAACATCGTGGTAGACAAGGAGGCCACAGCCAAGGCGCAGGCCGATTACCAGGCCAAGGTGCAGGCGCATGTGCAGGAATTGCAGTCGCAGGCCCAGCAATTGGCCGCATCCGGCGACTTGGCAGGAGCGCAGGCCAAGGCTTCGGAAATCGAACAGTACACGAACGACGCCAAGAACGTCGATCCGAAAACGCTGGTCAAGACGAAGAAGGTCACCACCGGAAAGACGCTGACCATCGGCGCGATCGTGTCGAATTCCGTATACCGCGATTTCGCGATCGTCAACGACGATTTGGCCGAGCAGATCGGCAACAAGCAGACCATGTTCGTCATGCAGGCGTTCGTCACGGACAAGCGGGGCGCCGACACGGCCCAAGTCAAGAAGGCCCTGAAGAAAACAATCAAGAAATACTACACAATCGTCGTGTTCGATCGTGACGAGTACAAGTCCACGATGAGTTCGATGATCGATCAGATGCTCATGGTCCTGTACGCGTTGCTGGCTTTGTCCATCATCATCGCCATTTTCGGCATCGTGAACACGCTGGCGTTGAGCGTGTCGGAACGCACCAAGGAGATTGGTCTGCTCCGTGCCATCGGCACGTCACGTGGCCAGGTGCGTGGCATGCTTGGCATCGAAGCGGCGATCATCTCCGTGTTCGGCACGGTGTTGGGTTTGGTCGTCGGCGTCGCCGCGGGAGTGGTGATTCGTGCGGTCTACGCGTCCGAAGGTTTGGAGACGCTGGCGATTCCGTGGTTGCAGCTGCTCGTGTTCCTGCTGCTGTCGATTGTGGTCGGTCTGGTGTCCAGCATCTCCCCCGCCTCCCGCGCGTTGAAGCAGCCGGTCCTTGACGCCGTGGCGAGCGAGTGAGACAGTTGGAGCGGAACATCGAAAGGAGGCAGCAATGCCTATTCCCAATGAGATTCCAGTAGGAGCGCGCATCGTGGTGCGCACCTTGGAAGGCGTCGATCCCACCGATCATCGTATGAAGTTCCGCGATTACGTAGGCCACGTACGTTCGTGGGACGGTCAGAAACTGGAGATGACGCGCGATGCGGCGGCGAACGGCTCACGTCCCGAGCAGCGTGTCACGATTCCCGCCGACGAAATCGTGACGATCAAGCCGGTGCCGGAACGTTCCATGACTCGGCCACGTCCGTAGTCGCATACCTCCCCCTACCGCGCGCAAAGACAAGAGCGCCGCAATCGCACTGATTTTCTGCGATTGCGGCGCTTTTGCATAGCGATGGCGTCAGTCGTCAGACCACGGAACGCGCCTGCGCGATCGCGGTACGCTCGCTGTCGAATCGCACGATATGCTCGCCTCTGCGGGCGGATTCCAGCAGCGTGCGCTGCCAATCGTTTTCGGGAATCGACAGTTCGACCGTCGCGCAATGTTCGGCGTACTCCGGCTGCCTGCTGGCGGCCTTGTAGTCGCGGAACGGTTGGCCTTGGGCGAAGAAACGGTCCATTTGCTTCACGTCGCCTTCCGTGGGGCGCACGCCGGTATCGGCCATGTCATGCAGCACGTTGGCCACCAACGTCAATCGGTTGGCCATGTTGCGTAGCAAAGTCTCCACGTTGGCCGCGTCCTCCTCCACCATGGCACGTGTGCGGTTCGGATCGGTCAGCGCCACGCGCGTCATGTCACGCCAGGACCCGGCTGCGAGCGCGGCCGCGATGTTGCGGTTCGGGTTGGCCACCAGCTCGTTGATCATGGCGGTGGCGATGACGTGAGGCATATGTGAGATGAGCGCGGCGCAACGGTCATGGGTGGCGTCGTCAAGTACGATGAGCCGATTGCCGCAACGGTTCACGATCATGTCGGCCACGGCGCGGAACCGGCGGTATTCGGTGTGTTCGTCGACGGTGATGGCCCAGAGCGCGTCGTCATAGAGTGTCGGGTCGGATGCCTCCCAGCCGGACAGTTCGTTGCCGGCCATCGGGTGTGCTCCGACGTAGCAGCCGTCAAGACCAATGGCTTTGACTTGGTCGCGGACCATGCCTTTGACGCTGCCCACGTCGGTGAGCGTGGTTGTTTCCGTGTCGATCAATGGTTTCAATGCGCCGAGGATTTCGGGCATGGCCTTGAGCGGGTTGCACAGTACGAGCACGTTCGGTTTGGTTTCGGCGAGTGCCGCCAAGGTGGGTTTGCAGATGATGCCGTCGGCTTCGGCGGTGGCGTAGGGGCGGTCGTTGTGGTTCCATGCGGTCACTTCGCAGCCGGCGTTGACGAGTCGGCGTGCCAGTGATCCTCCGATGAGGCCGAGTCCTACGATTGCGATGCGTGGCTTCACCACATCAGCTCCCTTCTGACGGTTTCGTCGTTCTGCCAATCGTCCGGCAGGTGGCTGTCGTCGAGTCGTACGCCGCCTTGCGGCAGCATCCATGAGGTGACGGGCGGGTTGGGGCGTTCCCTGCGAGGGTAGACGGCGAGTGTTTTGGCCCAGTCGCCACAAGCGCGTCGCGGAAACGTTCCTCCCAAGGGGCGGCGTCGAGGGTGACGATGAAGCTGTATGTGCCGGTGCGTCCTTTGATGGGCCGTGAGATGAAGCTGGTCATGTTCAGTCCCGCGTCACGGAACACGTCGAGCAGGTTGGCGAGCACGCCTGGGCCGGTGACGAGCGGGATGAGCGCCAATACCGATTCGTATTCGACGTTAGCTTCGGCGCGTGGCGCGAGCACGAGGAAGTCGGTGGCGGCTCCTTGGTAGTCCTGGATGGCGGTGCCGATGCGGGTGATGTCGTACAGTTCGCCGCAGATGGCGGGACCGAAGGCGATTTCACCTGGGATAAGGTCCCGGCAGGCCGCCGCGTTGGATGTGGCCGGCTGTGTGGAGAGCCGATGTTCGGCGATGAATCGTTTGCATTGCGCGAGACCGTGCGGATGGGCGGTGGCGATGCGCGCTTCGGCTGGATCGGCTCCTTGCGCCACGTATGCGTCGAATTCGACGTTCACACCGACGCGTGCGAATCCGACAAGGTCCTTCGCGTCGATCAGGGCGTCGAGGTTGGGGACCACGTACCCTTCGACGTTGTTCTCCCAGGCCACGATTCCCCAGCCGTCGCCGTGCTGTGCGGCGTCAAGAATCTGCGGCACATCGTCCATGGGCATCAGGTCGAAGCCTTGCGGTTCGAGCCGTGCCAACTCTTGGGCGGCATTGACGGCCGCCTGATGGGTGAAGGTGCCTTGTGGCCCCAGATAGAACAGCTTGCGTGCGCTCATTGCCGCCTGTGCCTCCTTGTTGCGGGTCATCCTAAGCACCTTAGCGCATTCGCGAGGCTGTGGAGGGGTCTAGTCCACCGGTTGGGCGGTGTCATGGTCCGGTTCAGACGATTCGTTCTGGTCATATTCCGTGGAGTCATCCTCAGTGCGCGGCGGCATCGTGAACCAGCTTTTGGGCAGCGCCAGCATGATCAATGGAATCAGCACCACGCCGTATAGCCAGAAATAGCCGGCGTTGTTGCTGAAATACGGCAACGTCGCCGTCTCGCCGAATCCGACGGGAATCATGGCGTCCCCGCCCGGACCGTAACCGGCCATGACGGTCCAGACCACCAGTGACGAACTGATCAGATGCAATGCGAGGCCCGATACGCCATCACGTGAACGCGCCGACCATGTCGAGATGATGACCAGAGCATATGCGATCACAAGACCGTAGGGAATATTCGCCGACGCGCCCATGCGGTGCGCCATCGTGCCGATCACGCCGACGACGGCACCGGCGAGCAGGTCAACCAAAAACCGCGCCCATACCGGTAGACGATGCGACCACGGCAGCAGCCTGCGGTCGATGCCGTCCTGTGATTGCGATTGCGGTTCCGGCTGTGTTTCCTGCGTGCGTTGCGTCATGTCTTCCACTATGCCCTACGTTCCTTACAAAACAGCAAGAAAGGCAAGAGATACGCGGAAAACCGCCGACATCTCTTGCCTTTCTTAAGCGTTTAGCGCACTAGCGGAACACACTACCGTGCCCGCGAAGCGCCAAAACAATGCGAAGAATCACTTGTTATTCTGAGCGTTGTTCTGGCGACGCTGCTTGGCGCGCCACTTGTACCAATCCTCACGGCTCAGAATGATCTTGCGCACGCGGATGGATTCCGGGGTGACTTCCACGCACTCGTCCTCGTTGGCGAAGTCCAGGGACTCCTCGAGGCTCATCTTGATCGGCGGGGTCAGGGTTTCCAGCACGTCTGCGGTGGCGGAACGCATGTTGGTCATGTGCTTGGCCAGCGTGATGTTCACATCCAGCTCGTCCGGCTTGTTGTTGATGCCGACGACCTGGCCCTCGTACACCGGGGACTGCGGCTCGACGAAGAAGTTGCCGCGTGCCTGCAGACGCTGCATGGCGTATGGGGTGGCGACGCCCTGACGGTCGCAGACCATGGAGCCGTTCTGACGGGTCACGATCTGGCCGGCCCACGGAGCGTAGCCAGCGGAGATGGAGGAGGCGATGCCGGTGCCGCGGGTGGCGGACAGCAACGCGGTGCGGAAACCGATCAGACCACGGGACGGCACGGTGAACTGCAGACGGACCCAGCCGGTGCCGTGGTTGGTCATGTTGTCCATGCGGCCCTTGCGGTCGGCGAGCAGCTGGGTGACGGCGCCCATGTACTCTTCCGGCACGTCGATGGTGGTGTTTTCCATAGGCTCGTTGATCGCGCCGTCGATGGTCTTGGTAACCACCTGCGGGCGGCCTACGGTCAGCTCGTAGCCTTCACGGCGCATC
>OGOO01003392.1_pt1 | contig 10281 bp, 6 predicted proteins | sample 1552651 | NCBI WGS metagenome assembly OGOO01 (sample SAMEA2580118, study PRJEB22360) | human gut metagenome | biome: human gut; feature: human-associated habitat; material: faeces | place: Denmark | collected 2008/2010 | reverse complement strand
TACAATGGGCTGATACACAATTCCTATTGGAGAAGAGGCTGACCGAAAAGTAAAATTTTCGGTCAGTTTTCTTTTTTCCCTTTCTCACTTCTTTCTCTTTTTTCTTTCTTTATGCGGCTCTTTTTAATATTATTTCCTGCCCGATGGTCCTTTTTTTGAACAAACACAAAAAACAGGGCGAAGTACCCTGTTTTTCATCATTTTAAGTAAATTATGTGCCATGGCAAGCAATCCAAACTCAATTTCAACCTTCTTGATCCCTTTCATACTGAACCTGTTAAACATTTTGTTTTTCTTAAGCTGCCCGAATACAGCTTCCACTTCCACGGGACGTTTACTTCTGTGCCTCAGTCCTTCTTCACTCATGAGTAATTCTTTAGCCTTCCTTCTGTAGGCCAATAATTTATGATTCAATTCAATCATTCTGTTTCCTTTCGCTTTATAACATTGCATTCTCAACGGGCAGTCCTGACAGTTTCCCGCCTGGTAAAGTGAAGCCTGTGACCGGTAGCCCAGATCCGAGATATTATTTTTTGTACCGGTAAAATTCATTTTTTGTCCTGACGGACAGATGATAAAATCTCCGTCGGGATTATAAACCAGGTTCTGAGGTAAAAAAGGATTGTTTACGTAAGCTTTCTTCTGTTCCTTATGAAAATAGTTATACTTTACATAAGCGGTGATTCCTCCCTGTTCCATATATTCATAATTCTGTTCACTGCCATATCCGGAGTCAGCAACCACGGTATGTCCGCAAAGATCATTCAGCCCATAGCGCTGTTTAAAACTTTCCAGGTAAGGAATCAGTAATGCGGTATCACCCGGTCGCTGATAAATGCCGAAGTGAGTTATGATCTGGTTTTCAGTTGATATCTGTACGTTATAGGCCGGCTTGAGCTGTCCGTTTTTCATGTGGTCTTCCTTCATGCGCATAAAGGTCGCGTCGTGATCCGTTTTGGAGTAACTGTTGCGCTCGCCGCAGATATCCAGTTTCTCCTCATATTCCTGCAGTTTGGGTAAAAGTTTGGTTTCCAGTTCCCGGCAGGCTTTCTTTACCGGAGCGGATGGCTGTGGCAAACGGGAAGTCAGACGCGCCAGACGTTCCCGGAGTTCCGTGCTGCTCATACCGCTGAGCTCACTCTCCAGTGCGGAGGTATTATCCTCGGTGATTGCCTGTTCAATCAGGTCAAATACTTTGCGGATTTTCTCTTCAAGGCGGGATTTGTGAGTCTCTACACTCCGCCGCCACACGAAAGTATAACGGTTGGAAGCACTTTCAAGTTTGGTTCCGTCTATATACTGAGTTGTCAGGCTTACAAACCCCTCCTCTGCCATTAATTGCACCACTGAGGTGAAAAGGGCATTGATACGTCCTTTCAGACGTTTGCTGCGAAAGTCGTTGATGGTGCGGAAGTCAGGAGTCTGACGACCACTTAGCCACATAAAATGAATATTCTCCGTTAACTGCTGAGCGATCCTGCGGCTGGAATAAAGGTTGTTCAGATAACCGTAGATCAGGATTTTTAACAACATGCGGGGATGGTAAGCACTCGTACCGCCTCCCTTATATTCACTCAGAAGATCACGGATATCCAGCTTATCAACAATCTCATTGACGATTCGTACTGGATGTATGGCTGGAATATTTTCATCCAGACGGCTAGGAAATAGAACTGACTGGTTCTGATTGTCAGATTTAAATTGTATATTTGCCATCGTTATGCTGTTGATTACTATTTAGTTGTGCAAAACAAATATACAAAATCATTACAACATAACAAAGGCTTTTTTGTTGATTTTCAATGAGAAAGCCTATTTTTTTAGGAGGAAAAAAGGAGAAGAACAAAAGAAAACGAGATCCATTTTATTGAATCTCGTTCCATGTTATTTAGAAACTGTCTTAATTGGACAACCTCTTTTTTTTATTTGACTACCCGAATCTTATTATTTTTTCACAACCTTTTTGAATACGATGTAAAATCCTCTTTCTCTTTTATTTATCTTTGTCGATTCATGATAATGTGGTGTTATCATAAAAACGGGAGAAAAACAACATGAAACCTTTAAGGAATAGTATCCATAAATTCCTGAAGTCAGCGGAAGTGACCTTCTTCGAAGGATTATACCGGGATTATTTCACGCGTACCCTGTTTTTTGCACAGCAATATCTTCCCGATCCGGAAGAAGCCCGCGAAATTGCTCAGGAAACGTTCGTTACATTATGGGAAAAAAGAACTGAAATCCGTCCGGACCTCAGCGTACAAGCTTTTATTCTAACCATTGCCAAACACAAATGCCTGAATGTATTAAGAAAAAAGATCGCAGAACAAAAATATAGCGATAGCCTGACGGCCCGGGAAACCATGGCTAATTATTCGGCTCTTTCCGACGAAACTTTCGATACCGTTCAAATGCAGGAACTGGAACAACTGATCGGACAGGCCCTCTCTGAGCTACCCGAAAAAACGAGAATAATTTATAAAATGAGCCGGGACCAGGAAATGACCTATGAAGAAATCGCACAGGAAATCGATTTATCGGTCAAATCCGTCGAATACCACATGACTAAAGCACTCGCTCACATGCGGTATAAACTGAAAGACTACCTGATACTTTTGTGTTTCGGATTAATCCCTTTACTCACTTAAATCAAAAAAATCCAAAATTTTATTTAGGGTAGTTGTAGATTTAAGTGTATATTTACCAAAAAGATTCCCAATAATTATGAATGAAGAGTTATTACTCAAATATATAACGGGACAAGCGACAGAGGGGGAGAAAATAAGGATCCTGAATTGGCTGGAAGAGCATCCTGACAATCGACTGAAATTCAATCGATTAAAAAACACATGGGTCATAAGTAAGTTACCCGAGACCAAAGCTCCGGAAGCGAGCGTACTACAATACTCCCGCAAAATCCGCCACCGTAAACAAAACCGGCGAATCCTGGGTTATGGCATTGCCGCTTCATTGATCCTGCTTCTTTCCTTTCAAATATTCCATCAATTCAATGACTATCGGCAAGAAATCCATTTTCTGGAAAATCAGCAATTAGCCCAATTGGAATACCATACCAATAAAGGAGTAAAAGGACGGGTCACGCTCCCTGACGGAAGTATCGTTTGGTTAAATTCTGACAGTGAATTGAAATGCCCGGCACAATTTTCCGGAGACAGCCGGGAAATCAATTTCTCGGGTGAGGGTTATTTCGATGTAGTAAAAAATCCCGAAAAACCGATGATCGTTAAATTGGAAAACGGAATTCAGGTTATCGTCAAAGGGACTAAATTTAATCTGACCTCCTATAAAAACGACGATAATGTCTCTGCCCTATTACTATCCGGTAATATCACCGTCTTGCGGACCAAGCATTCGAAACAGGAAGAAATCAAAGTCAAACCCAACGAAAGAATTTGGATAGAGAAAAAAGAGAGGCAAAAAGTCAATCTGACTGTCCCGGCCGAGACTTTACCCATCCTAGGTTGGAAAGACGGTTGGTTGATTTTCGACGAGACACCGATAGCGGAAGTCCTGAAAAAGCTGGAACGTTGGCATGGCATGACCTTCGAAGTGAAAGACCCGGAAATTCTGGATCAAAAATTTACCGCCCGTTTTCACGAGGAATCCATTTCCCAGATACTGGAAATCATGCATAACGTCGCCTTGCTCCGGTTTGAAATAAAGGATAAAACAGCCGTTCTGTATAAGTATTAAGATTACAGGACTCAATTTTTTGAAAAAAATGCGAATATCGATTTAGGGTATTCGCATTTTTATGTGTATTCTATATACATTAAACAAATTAACCAAATTTATATGAAAAACGATGTATCAGCTATTCCAGCCGGAAAAAGCAACTACCTGAAACGGCTTTTATTCCTGCTGGTATGTGTGCTAATGTCAGGGAATGCGGTGTGGGCGCAGCAACCTACAATCACCATTCATGCTAAAAATCAATCTTTAAAAGAGGTATTGAAAGAAATCGAGCAGCAAAGTAAGCACTCGTTTATCTATTCCTCGAGTACCATCAATGTCAACCAGAAAGTTAATCTGGAATGTAATGGTGTATCTTTAGACAAAGCTTTGGAACAATTGGGAGCCATTGCCGACATCACTTACTCCATTTCCAATCATCAGATTATGCTGGCTCCGGCAGGGAAACAACCGACTCCGGCAGCAGTAGCCGGCAATCAGAAAGGAGCTAAAGCCGGACAAACCATCCGGGGGGTTGTGAAAGACGAAAACGGAGATCCGATTGTAGGAGCCAGTGTTTTCTTTAAAGGTACTACAGTAGGTGTCGCTACAGACGTCGATGGGAAATTCACGCTAAAAACGACAGAAGCGGGCCAATTGCTGGTGGCCTCCTTCATCGGTTACAGCAATGCCGAAGTGAAAGTGATGCCTAACCAGGAAGTCTACAACTTCGACCTGAAACCGGAATCGAAGATGATCGAAGAAGTCATCGTCACCGGTTACCAGACCATCTCTAAAGAACGGGCAACCGGTTCGTTCGCCATCATCTCTCCCAAAGATATGGAAGGGAAATTACAAACCAACGTTATGGATCGTCTGGAAGGGAAGGTGGCCGGATTGACTTCGAACCGCGGGAATATTCAGATTCGAGGAGTCTCTACCTTGAATGGCGACAAGACACCGTTATATGTAGTAGATGGTATTCCGTTTGAAGGAGAACCGGGCAGCCAAACTACGCCATTGGATGTGCTTAACCCTTCGGATGTTGTGAATATCACAGTATTGAAAGACGCTACAGCTGCTTCTATCTACGGAGCTCGTTCCGCCAACGGTGTAATTGTTATCACAACGCGCAGCGGTTCAACAGGCAAACCGCGTGTCAACTATAACGGAAGTATCAAATTGCAAGGCCTCCCCGATAGGGATTATGCAAACAAAATGTCCAGTTCGGAATTGGTGGACTTCCAAAAAATGTTGATTCAAACTTTCCCGAATGTAAATCGTTATGATGCCAACCGTTTCCAAAACGATGTGCAATTGTTATTGCTGGATTGGAGAGACGGCAAATTAAGCGAATCGGAACTTGAAACGAAATTGAAACCCTACCGTACACATGACAGGTACAACCAAGTGATTGATGAATTCCTTCGTAAAAGGGCTATCACGCACCAACACAACCTTTCATTTAATGGTGGTTCGGACATCTACAAATACAATTTTTCTATAAACTACACCGGAACCGCTCCATACGAACGAGAACAGAAAACGAAACGTATAGGTTTTAATATCAAAAATACGTTTAATCTCTTTAAGTGGTTTACTTTGGATGCAGGCATCATCGGCAGCAATAAGTCCGAAGATTACGACAATGGCGTGTTGGGTATGAACTTGTTGAATGCGGGTACCTCTTCCTATTATATGTTGCGTGACGACGAAGGCAATCCGCTCCAGATGTACAATACCAAATCACAGGCAGAAATCGACCGTTTGAAAAGTATCGGGTTGATGGACGAGACCTATATTCCGGTCAATGAAATGGCATCTCGCCACTATACGGCAAAAAGCCGTTACCTGAACTTGAATTTCGGAGCCAAATTCAAGATTATTGACGGGCTGAACCTCGAATTGCGTTACCAGACGGAAAATACCACCGGATTCACGAAGCAATATGACACGAAAAATGCTTTGGATGTAAAAACTATGATTAACGATGCTGCCGTATTAAATCCAAACGGTACGTTAAAATACAACATCCCTGTCGGAGGACAGATTGTGCAGACCAATACGGACAATAATTCCTACACGATGCGTGCCCAAGTGAACTATAACAACACCTTTTCCGAGCGTCATGACTTACAAGTGCTTGTCGGCGCAGAACGGCGGAAAGTCGTTACCTCTCAAAACGGTTTCTACCGTTTGGGATACGATGATCAGACATTGGTGTACAGCGAAATCAACGCGCTTGACTTGAATCAAATGCTTCGGGGCACTCAAAGTATATACGGAACATTCTCATTCAACAACAAGACTCCGGGTTTCTCGCATGTGGACAACCGTTATGTATCATTTTATGGAAATGCATCCTATACTTTAGACAACCGTCTGACCGTGAATGGAAGTATCCGTATTGACCAATCAAACCTTTTCGGTACAGACCCCAAATATCAGTATAAACCTTTATGGTCTGTAGGTGCCCACTATGTTCTGTTTCAAAACAAAACCAATTGGTTAGATCGTCTTGTGCTTCGTGCCACTTACGGTATCAACGGTAACGTTTCTAAAAAGAACGGTCCTTACCTGATTGCCGCAGCAGACAGGAACAACTACTATACCAATGAAAGCGCATTCTATATCAAAAGTCCGGCAAACCCGTCATTGCGTTGGGAAAAGACCCAAGTAACCAACATCGCAGTAGATTTCAATTTATTCCAAAACCGTTTGAACGGCTCTGTCGAATTCTATAACAAAAAGAGTAGTGATCTTTTGGGAGACTTCTCCACCGATCCGACCCTGGGATGGAGTTCCATGTTGATGAACTTTGCCAGTTTGTACAACCGAGGTGTAGAAATCGTATTGAACAGTGAGAATATCAAAACGAATGAATTCTCATGGACTTCTAACTTCATATTCGGATACAACAAAAATAAAGTGCTTGAAGTCGAGACTTCTGATGAATCGGCTTACAGTTACTATAGCAAACTGAACACCCGTAAAAATTATGCCATGAATTCCATGTTCAGCGTTCGTTATGCTGGTTTGGATGAAAACGGTATTCCAACCGCCTATAACAAGAATGGAGAAATTGTAAAATCTGCCGACCTTTTGACCAAGGAAGATTTAGTTTACTCGGGTACTTACGAGCCACGTTTCAATGCATCATTTACTAACCGTTTAAGTTATAAAGGTTTTGATCTTTCCTTCATGTTTATCTATGCCGGCGGTCATGTAATGCGCGATGTAAAAGCAGGCAGGTTGATTGCACAGCATCCTATTTACCGCACCTCCAATGCCGACCGCGACCTGATGAATTACTGGAAAAGCGCAGAGGATAACAACAATCCGGACATCAACCCGGCTTTTGCTTTCCAAAACCAGGCAGCCATGAAAGCAAAAGACCTTTGGAGTGCAGCCGACAAACATGTACAGAAAGGCGACTACATCAAATTGCGCGATGTGACTCTTGGTTATACCATTCCCCCACATTTGTTGAAAAAATACATGATTCAAGGTATCCGCCTGAATGTACAGGTACAGAACCTTTGGTACTGGGCCGCCAATAGGGACAACTTAGACCCCGAAGTATGGAACGGCAGCAGCCTTTCACCCTCACGCGGCTCTCACCTCCCGGCAAATGTGACATTCGGTTTATCAGTTAATTTCTAAAATGAGAACAATAATGAGAAAATACATTTATCCGATACTCTGCACCCTACTGATAGTAAGTCAAGGATGCGACCATTTTTTGGGAAACAAACCGAAAGGATATGCGATTCCCGAAGCTTTTGAAGACTATGTGAAATTGTTGGCCAGTCAGTCTCTCAATAGCTGCATGAGCACAGATGCATTTTATCTGACAGATGACGTGCATTTATTGGACGATACCGTTTCTGCTGCCGACCTGGCGTATGCAAACCAAGATGACCACGAGCGCAATCTCTACTCATTCAAAGGCGGACAGATTTACACGCCGGGGTCAGATGACAACTTGTGGAATGCCGCTTATGAGCGTATTTACACATTCAACACTATTATCAACAACGTGCTTTCCTCTACCGATGCCACCGATGCAGAAAAACATCGCCTGCGCGCCGAAGCGCTCTACCAGCGTGCTTTCGAATACCTGGCATTGGTCAACATCTACGCCCGCCATTATCACAAAGAAACGGCAGCAACCGATTATGGCATTCCTTTGATCACAAAGGATCTTGTAGATCAAACATACACCCGTGCCACTGTTGCCGAAGTATACAAACAAATAGAGGATGACTTAAAAGAAGCTTCTAAAAGCCTGAAAGAAGTCCCCATTAACTTATTCCATCCCTATTTAGGCAGCCTTCACTCTTTTTATGCCCGCCTGTATCTCTACATGGGACGTTATGACGATGCTCTCACCGAAGCAAAAGAGGCACTGAAACTGAACGACAAATTGCAAGATTTGTGCCCTTATCAGACAAAGGATAAAACTACCTGGGGACGTATCGTCTTGCCCGATGGTACACCAATGCTCGAAAAGGATGACAATCCGGAAGCCGTATTTGTCCGTCTGCAAAGCGGACGTGTAACCATTCCGGTCAGCAAGGATTTTCTTGCAACATTTGAGCGTAACCTGCCTGCAGGAGCGACAGACCAGCGCCGTGCTTTGTTTTATGCCGACGATACCGTCAACATGGGACGTACCGATTATTTTTACGGGGAGACTTGCTATATTCTATATGCTTATCAGAACGTAGGTTTCTCCACTGTCGAAAACATGCTGATTGCCGCAGAATGCGAAGCCCGCGTCGGCTCCAAAGACAATGCAATGAGCTATGTGAACAAACTGCGTGACAACCGCATCAAAAACAACGTAGCCCTGACAGCAACCGACAAGGACGAAGCGCTCCGCATCGTATTGGACGAACGTCGCCGGGAATTTGCCTTCACGGGTTTCCACCGCCTGATAGACCTGAAACGTCTCAATTATGAAGACAAATTCCAAAAAAACATCACCCATACGGCAGACGGTGAGACCTTTACCCTTGCACCGAACGACAATCGGTACATCTTCCCGATTAATCAAATGATTTTGAATTACAATCCGGGAATGCCGCAGTACGAGAGATAAAAAGTTTTAAAGGTTACAACGGTTAAAAGGAACGACTAAACCGTTGTAACCCCTTTAACTGCGATAATTTTTGTAACTCTGAAGTAAAATGAAAAAATTAATTTTCCTGTTCAGTCTCTTTATCGCCTTCCAGGCAGTTGCCCAAGAAGGTATCCGATTCCGGCATTGCAGCTGGGAAGAAGCCAAGGCTATGGCGAAAAAAGAGAAAAAACCGATTTTTATCGATTTCTATACCCAATGGTGCGGCCCCTGCCTGAATATGGCTGAAAACATCTTCACCTTAGGAAGTGTAGGTAATTTTTACAACGATCATTTTGTATGCCTGAAGATTGATGCAGAAACAGGCGAAGGAGTCGAATTAGCCAAAAAATACGAAGTAGCTTCCTTCCCCACCTTTGTTTTTGTAAATCCCAAAACCGAAAAAGCAATCCATATCTCCGGTAGTAATCAAGACCGGGAAACTTTCCTTTTCACCGGAGCTTCGGCCCTGGATCCGAAAAAGACCTCTGTCTATCTGATGGAACAACAGAAAGCAGGCAATACCAAACCGGAATTCCTACTTGATTACGCTTATTATGCAGCCTCCCGCTATAACCGGACAGAAAGCGAAAAATGTGCCGAACAACTGATCACGATGCCGGGTTATTCACTGGAAAATCCGAAAGTATGGGCCTTATTTGTGAAATCCATCCACGGACGGGACAACAAACTGTTTAAAATGCTTTGTTCCGATATCGACAAATACCGCAAAATTCACGGAACCCAGGCAGTAGACAGTAAATTATTCAAAGAATGTAACTACTGCCCGGATGCCGCCGAATTGGCAGCCATACCTGATTTCGAAGGAAAAACATTCCTTACCCGGAAAAACGAGGCCGACCGACTGATTAGTGCCGAAAAATACGAAGAAGCTGCCCGGCTCATCGACCAAATGGTAGCTGATCCCGGTGCTTTCCGTGAAGAACTTTGTATATATTTTCGCTTTATGACCCGTTCAGCCACTTATAAAGATTATCCGGAATTCTGGAAAGAAAAATGCCTGGAATATTCGCGGTATATGGCTTACAACATGCCCGACCGGGACGAAGCCATCACCTACTTCGATTACCTCAGCCAATTGGAACACTATCTGAATACCCATCCAGAAATTCAGCAACAACTACCCGATTGTCTGAAAAACAAACCCAAATACGGAGCTCAGGAATTGTCCATGCGCCCCGCTCAACTCAAACAAAAACCCAAAAAGAAATAATAAATATTAGTGACCGCACTCAAACGAATAGCGAGTACGGTCACTGTTTAAAACCTGACAGCGTTTACTTCAACCGATTCTTTGTCTTAATAGCTTCATTGACCAACTGCAGATTTTCATTGGCCCGGATAAGCTGCTCACAAGCGGCAATAATTTCCGGTCGTTTTACAGAATGCGTATACCAGCTTAATCTCTCCACTGTTGTAATCCTAAGCTGCATATCGCGGGAGCT
>OGOO01003365.1_pt1 | contig 10357 bp, 6 predicted proteins | sample 1552651 | NCBI WGS metagenome assembly OGOO01 (sample SAMEA2580118, study PRJEB22360) | human gut metagenome | biome: human gut; feature: human-associated habitat; material: faeces | place: Denmark | collected 2008/2010 | reverse complement strand
GGGTCTCGCCCTCCTTGATGGTGGCGAGCACCTGAATGTCGCGGATCTCGCGCGGGTCGACGGCCAAGGGGTTGCGGTCGAGCACCACGAGGTCGGCCAGCTTGCCCGCCTCCAGGGTTCCCTTGTCGGCCTCCTCGCCGTACTGGTAGGCGCCGTTGTAGGTAATGGCGCGCATGGCCTCGTACGGCGTCACCTTCTGGTCCTCGTCCAGCTGGACGCCGGCCTTGGTGATGCGGTTCACGGCGCACCAAGCGGCCTCCAGCAGGTTCGGGCGCAGCACCGGAGTGTCGGTGTGCAGGGTGAAGGGCAGCCCGGCCCGCTCGGCGTCGCCGCAGGCGCTCACGCGGCCGCCGCGCACCGATCCTAAGTTCCGCAGGTGCGCGTCGCCCCAGTACCACACGTGCGAGGAGAAGATCGAGGGGATCATGCCGATTTCCGCCATCTTCTCGTACTGGTCGGTGCGCGCCGTCTGGGCGTGGATCATCACCGGGCGCAGGGCCATCTTCTCGGGGTTGTCCGATGCGTCCCGCGCCGCCTCGTACACGCGCAGAAGCTGGTCGGCCGCCGCGTCGCCGTTGCAGTGGCACAGAAGCTGGTGGTTGGAGTCGATGGCCATCTTCGCGAAGGCGATGGCGTCCTCGTCGGTCATGGTGCTGTAGGCCACCCAGTCCTTCTCGCCGTCGGGGCCTTCCACGTAGGGCTCGGTCATCCAGGCGGTGAGCCCCTGGGGGGAGCCGTCGAGGAACATCTTCAGGCCGCCGAAGCGGAAGTGCCCGGTGTAGTGCTGACTATCGAACTCGGCATTGTCGGCGAGCGTGGCCATCACGTCCGAGCCCCACATGGGGTAGCTCACGATGTCCATCTTCAGAAGGCCCGCCTTTGCCAGGCTCACCAGGACGCCGGCCATGTCGGGGGCGGTGGCGCCATCCTGGCAGGTGGTCACGCCGTGCTCCAGGTAGATGCGCTGCATGTCGGGCACCATGGCCGCGAAGTCCAGCCCCAGACGGGGGGTCGTCACGGCGTAGAGCGGGTTCATGGCCGCCGGCTCCTCGGCGTAGCCGTCCAAATCGCCCGAACCGTTGATGCGCCCGTAGCGGCCACCGTCCGGATCGGGTGTCGTCGGCGTGATGCCGGCCAGCTCGAGCAGGCAGTCGTTGGCCACGCCCATGTGGTTGGACACGTGCGTGATGAGCACGGGCACGTCGGTGGACACGGCGTTCAGGATGGACTTGTCGGGGTGGCGCTGCTCGACGAGGTTGTTCTGGTCGTAGCCGTTGCCCATGATGACGCCGTCCGGGCCGATGTTGCGCTCGGCGGCGAACTTCTTCAGCGTCTCAGTGATCTCGTCGAAGGAGGTGCACTCGGACAGGTCGGCGTACAGCAGGTACTGCAGCGCGCCGGTGAAGTGGCTGTGCGGGTCGATGAGGCCGGGCAGCACCGCGGCACCGCCCAGATCCACCTCCTCGGCGCCGTCGGCGAGACGGCGGGCCTCCTCGGCGTCGCCGATGTAGGCGATGCGGCCGTCGTCGTCGACGAGGAGCGCGTCGGCGGTGTCGACGTCATCGACCATGGTGACGAAGGTGGCGTTGGTGAAAAGCCGTTTCATAAATTTCCTTTCAAACACGCGCGAGTTACATCTCGCGGTCGACTACCGGCTCGAAGGGCATCTCGTCGGCCGTCTCGGCCACGATGGTCTCCTCCTTGCCGTCCTCTTCCTTCTTGAAGATGGTGATCCAGCGGGTCGTGAACAGGCCGAGCAGGATCAGCACGCCGGAGACCACGTAGGAGGTGATGGTGGACTGAATGCGGGCATCGGAGTTCAGCTGCACCAGCTCGGCGCGCTGGGCATCGTCCATGGGGATGTCGGCGATGGTCTGCTCGAACTGCGCATCGCCCATGAGCGAGATGTTGCGCTCGGCCACGGCGGTGCGGATCTCGGGGGTGATGACGGGGCTGTCGGCCATGGCGTTGTCGATGTTGGCGGTGATGCCGAACAGCAGAACCGCGCCGATGGCGGCCACGCCGATGGCCTGGCCCACGTTGCGCATGGTGGTCTGGATGCCGCCGGACTGCGAGGCGTCGCGCTCGTTGACGGCCAGGGCCACGATGTTGTTGGCCTGGGCGGAGACGATACCGGCGCCAGCGCCGGCCACGGCCAGGCCCAGCCACATGAGGCCGTTGACCTCAGAGCCGTGCAGCGAGAAGGCCATGGGGATGAAGGCGCAGGCCATCACGATGTAGCCGACCTGGATGACGCGGCGCGGGTTGGCGTTGGGCATAAACTTCGGAATGCCCAGCGAGAAGATGAAGGTGGGGATGCCGACGGCCAGCGCCATGACGCCCATGAGCACCGGGGACCAGCCGGCAACGAGCTGCAGGTAGGGGGACAGGAGGATAGCCTGAACGCCCATGAAGAAGAAGGTGATGGCGCTTGCCACGAGGCCGGCGCGCACCTGCGGGGTCTTCAAGAAGGACTGGGGCAGAAGGGCGATGCCGTTCTTCTGCTCGACGCGCTTCTCCACGGGCACCAGGATCACGAGCAGGATCAGGCCGAGAATGGCCATGGGCAGGGCCGGGGAGATGCCGAAGATGGTGAAGGGGCACTCGGCGAAGGGCTCGATGAGGCCCCAGGCGGAGATGCGGGAGAGGCCGACGAGGAACAGGAACAGGCCCGTGGCGGCGATGCCCGTGCCCAGCCCGTCGAACTTCAGCTTCTCAGCGGGCTTCTCGATGGCCGGCAGCTTGAAGGACAGCAGCAGCACCAGGGCGAAGTACACGGCCAGGGCGCCGAAGGTCACGCGGAAGCCGCCGAACTGCATGACGATGCCCAGGAACAGCGGCAGGAAGGCCGACAGTCCCGAGGCGGCGCCGATGCAGCCGAAGGCCAGCACGCGGTTTTTGCCATGGTAGATGAACGGAATGAGGCCGAGCACCGAGGGGATCATGAAGCTGGCGCCGAAGCCGACAAGGATGCGGCCGCCCCAGATGAAGATCGTCATGTTCGGCGACAGCGCCATGACCAGCTCGCCGGCGGCGCACAGGGCCGCGCCGAGGCGGAAGTTGGTGCGCCAGCCGATGATGGTGCCCACCAGGCCGCCCGCTACCATGAAGGCGCCGGCCATCAGCGAGTACACCATGTTCGCCAGCTGGATGTCGGGGGTCGTCGCACCGAGCACGTCGACCAGCTGTTGGTTGGCCAGTCCGAGCGCGCCGTTGTCGCCCGACGTTCCCATCTGCGCCAGAATCAACACGATAATGGGCAGCACGAGGAACTTCTCAACACCCCCTCGGGATGTGTCGCTTTGCTCTTCGCCATTATGTCCTCCTTTAATCTTGGATGGGATGTCTACGCCGAAAAGGGTAGTCTCGTCGGCTCCCTTCGTTATTCGGCGGCGCTCATTGTAGAAAGATTGCTTCCTTTTCGACTGTGAAACGTTTTCCGTTGCAACGGAAATGCTTCATGTGCGAAAAGGAAACACCGGTTCCTATACTGCTCGACGGTCAATTTCCGCGCGGCCCTTCTCGGCACCCCGACAAGATGCGAGGGGGCGCGGTTTGCGAACGAGCATGGCAAGAAGAAAGGAATCACTTCATGGCAAAGACCTCCAAGACCCCGAAAGCCCCCAAGTCCTTCAAGTCCTACGCGCTGAACAAGTGCCTCATCGGCTACGGCGTGGTGAACGGCATCATCAACGCGGCCATCTTCGCCGGCATCAACGCCGGCGCTCCCGATGCGATGTTCGGCATGCACGACATCGTGCACGACCTCGCCTTCACCGGCCTTCTCCTCGGCATGCTGTTGTTCGCCTGCGTCGTGCCGCTCACCCGCATGGATCTGCGCAAGGGCGTTTTCTCCCTGCCCGGTGCGGCGGGCGGTGCCTTTCCGCTTGTCTCCTCGTCCTACGCGGTTTCCATTCTCGGCGTGGGCGCGCTCGCCGCGGTGGTCATGACCGGTGCCGGCGCCCTTCTTTCCTTGGCATTGCCGGCCGCCGGCGCTACCGTGACCGGCATGATGTTCCTCAAGGGCCTGGTGTGCGCTTTGGGCGGCGCGGTCGCCGGCTGGTTCACCATCAGCTTTGTGGTGCGCGGCCAGCAGAAGGCCGACGAGGTGGCGGCCGCCATGGCCTCCAAGACTGCCGAGGCAGCGCTCTAGGGCAATCTACTCGGATCTGCGCTTGCGCCCGTCGAGATCGGTCTTTCGAGAGGCCGTTCCCGGCGGGCGCGCTTTGTTTCAAGCGAGGCGCGGGGCTGCTTGTCGAAACAGGTCGGGAACGAATCGGTGGCTCGCCGATGGCAAGGTTGCCCCTAAGGTTCCTCCGTGCCCACCCTTCCGTAACGGCATTCCGGGTTTTCGCCGATGGCATCAGCGCGATGCCCATAATGAGGCGCGCCGGGCGACTTCGGCAAGTTGTGCCGGCAGACGAAGATCCCGATGAAAGGAATGCTCATGGCCAAGTCAATGGCTGGCTCGGCGCCCGCGGCGCCGACGCGGCCCGCTAAGCCGTTCAATTCATACTTGCTGAATAAGTGCATCGTCGGTTACGGCATCATCAACGGCATCATTAATGCGGTCATTTTCTATCTTATGCACCTGTCCGAGCCCGAGCTCCTCTTCAGCGAGGCCGACATCTTCCATGACTTCGCGCTTACGGGGGTTCTGCTCGGCATTCTGCTGTTCGTCATCGTGGTGCCGCTCACCCGCATGGATCTGCGCAAGGGCGTTTTCTCCGGGCCGAATGTCGCCAATCTCGGCGGCGCGGCGTCTCTCGTGCCGGCGAGCTACGCTCCGGCATTGCTCGTGGCAACGGTTGCCGCCACCGTCTCGCTGATGGGCGTCGGCGCTTTCGCCTGCGTGCTTCTGCCGCTGCCGCTTACCGTGACGGGCCTTATGCTGCTCAAGGGCCTTGTGTGCGCTTGCGCCGGGGCCGTCGCCGGGTACATCACGATCTGCTACGTCGTGCGCTCCGGCAAAAGCGAGGCTTAAGCGTCGGCCTACAGAGTCCCGGTGCCCTGCTTGGGACGGGCGGGGATCGCCAGAGTACGTCGAATCGACGCTCCTGGGAGACGCGGGATGCCCCGCGTCTCTTTTTTGTGTCATGGTCTCAGTGACGTGTAGCCACTGTGGGAGGGTTGTGGCATAATAGCGAACCGTGCGCTTCCGCGGCGGATTCCCGTGGCGGATCGCCGAGGAAGTGTTCGCGCGGGCGATAAGCCCGTAACGTGTCAGGAAACGATGGAGGAACTATTCGTGGAAACTAAGGTTGAGTCCCTGGAGGGCAACAAGGTCAAGGTCACCGTCACGGTGGACGCCGCCGATATCGACGGCCGCATCAAGAAAACCTACAAGGACTTCGCTCGCAAGTACAACTTCCCGGGATTCCGCAAGGGCAAGGCCCCGCGCCCGATTATCGACAACGCCCTCGGCGCCGAGGCGGTCGTCGGCACCGTCACCGAGGAGCTGCTGAACGGCACGTGGACGGCCGCGATCGACGAGGCCAAGCTCGCCCCGGTGGGCGGCCCGGTCATGGAGACCAACGAGATCGTGAAGGCCGGCGAGCCCTACGAGTACTCCTTCACCATCGAGCTGCGCCCCGAGGTGGAGCTTACCAGCTACGAGCCCGTGGCCATCGAGATGCCCTTCGCCGAGGCCACCGATGCCGAGATCGACGAGCAGGTCGAGGCCATGGCCGAGCACTACACCGACTACGAGGACGCAAGTGCCGCCACCAAGATGAAGCCGGAGAACTACGCCGACCTCACCATGAAGGCCACCGACGCCGACGGCAACGAGATCGCCGCGCTCACGAGCGAGTCCCGTCTGTACGGCCCGGGCACCGGCATGTTCTCCGAGGCCTTCGACGAGGAGATCCTCGGCATGAAGAAGGGCCAGACCAAAGAGTTCACGCTCGAGATTCCCGAGGACGAGACGGCCGTGCTTCTGGCCGGTCAGGCGGGCAAGCCCGTTACCTTCGAGGTCACCTGCAACGTGGTGAAGAAGAAGGTCACGCCCGAGGTCACCGACGAGTGGGCCAAGGAGAAGATGGGCTTCGAGTCCGTCGAGGACATGCGCGAGCGCATCAAGGAGTCGCTGGATATGCAGAAGAGCTCGCTGATGCCGCGCATCAAGGAGAACAACATCATGGTCGAGCTGCGCGACCGCGTCGAGGGCGACGTGCCCGAGTCCCTGGTTGAGCAGGCCGAGACGTCGCTGCTCCAGGACTTCTTCGGCCAGCTGCAGCAGGCCGGCATGACCTTCGACGCCTACCTGGTCAGCCAGAACATCACCCCTGATCAGTTCAAGGCCGACCTGAAGGCCCAGTCTGCCGACCAGGTGAAGGAAGAGCTCGCCCTTGAGGCCTGGGCTCGCCACAACAACATGGAGATCACCGACGAGGACGTCGCCGCCGAGTTCGCCAAGACCGGCGTGGAGGATCCCGCGGCGCTGGAGCAGGAGTGGCGCGACGCCGGCCGTCTGCACCTCATCCGCACGGGTCTTTTGCGCCAGAAGGCCATCGAGGATCTCATGGAGAACGCGAGCGTGACCGAGGTGGACTTCGCCGCCAAGGCCGCTGAGGAGAAGAAGGCCGCCAAGAAGCCGGCGAAGAAGAAGGCCGCAAAGAAGGACGAGAAGGCCGAAGAGGCCGCCGAGTAGCTTTCCGGCTGGCACGATTTCGAAGGGGCGGGTTTCACCGCCCCTTCTGCTATTTTCGCTAGGAGTCTTGCGCTGCGAACGGATGTATAGCAATATGATCTTGAACTATGTGGAGGCCGCTGCGAGCGGCCCTATTTACGAAAGCGAGGTATCTATGGGCATCGAACGCGTGAACAACGCCCTCATCCCCTACGTCATCGAGCAGTCGCCGCGCGGCGAGCGCAGCTACGACATCTACAGCCGCCTGCTCAACGACCGCATCATCTTCCTGGGCGAGCAGATCGACGACCACGTGGCCAACTCCGTGGTGGCCCAGCTTTTGCACCTGGAGGCCACCGATCCGGACAAGGACATCTCCCTGTACATCAACTCGCCCGGCGGCTCGGTCACGGCCGGCCTCGGCATTCTGGACACCATGAACTTCATCAAGTGCGACGTGTCCACCATCTGCATCGGCGAGTGCGCCTCCATGGCCGCGGTGCTCCTCTCCTCGGGCACCAAGGGCAAGCGCTTCGTGCTGCCGAACTCCATGGTGCTCATCCACCAGCCCTTGGGCGGCGCCCAGGGCCAGCAGACGGAAATCGCCATCGTGGCCGACTTCATGCTGAAGACGCGCAAGCGCCTGAACAAGATCCTGTCCGAGAACACCGGCCAATCCATCGAGAAGATCCAGCTCGATACCGAGCGCGACAACTACATGACCGCGGAGGAGGCCAAGGAATACGGCCTCGTCGACGAGATCATCTACCATCACGGCGCCATGCCCGGAGAGAAGAAGAGCGAATAAGACCCCATGAACCATCGTCACGACAATTACGGCCCCACTGACACCAATTATTTCTGCGCCTTCTGCGGCAAGACCGGAGACCAGGTCAACGCCATGATCTCCGGCCCCAACGGCATCTACATCTGCGACGAGTGCATCTCGGTGTGCGCCGACGCCATGATGCGGGACATGGGCTACGCCATGGCCCAGGAGGTGGAGATGCTGGAGGACGATCCCCGCCGCATGGGCTGGATGAACCCGCCGGCCGCCCAGGTCGAGCGCCAGGCCAGTCCCGTGGTCGACAACGCCCCCTCGCCGGCCGAGGTGCTGGGAGATTTGCCGACGCCCCACGAGCTGTACGCGCGCCTGTCCGAGCACGTCGTCGGCCAGGAGGAGGCCAAGCGCGCCCTTTCCGTGGCCGTCTACAACCACTACAAGCGAATCTCCATGGGCGCCGCCGCCCAGGAGGGCGACGTGGAGCTGGCCAAGTCGAACATCATGCTCATCGGCCCCACCGGCTCGGGCAAGACGCTTCTGGCCCAGACGCTGGCCCGCACGCTGAAGGTGCCCTTCGCCATCGCTGACGCCACCACGCTCACCGAGGCGGGATACGTGGGCGAGGACGTGGAGAACATCCTGCTCAAGCTCATCACCGCCGCCGACTTCGAGGTGCCCCGGGCCGAGATCGGCATCATCTACATCGACGAGATCGACAAGATCGCCCGCAAGGCCGAGAACCTCTCCATCACCCGCGACGTGTCCGGCGAGGGCGTCCAGCAGGCGCTCCTCAAGATCGTCGAGGGCTGCGAGGCGAGCGTGCCTCCCCAGGGCGGCCGCAAGCATCCCCAGCAGGAGCTCATCCCCATCGACACGACGAACATCCTGTTCATTCTGGGCGGTGCCTTCGTGGGCCTGGCCGACATCGTGGCCCAGCGCGTGGGAACCACGTCCCTCGGCTTCGCCAGCGAGCTGCCCGCCTCCAAGAAGGAGTCCGAGGCCGAGCTTCTGAAGAAGGTGCTGCCGGAGGACTTGAACAAGTACGGCATGATCCCCGAGTTCGTGGGCCGCATCCCGGTCATCACGTCGCTGAACGAGCTGTCGGAGGAGGATCTCGTCCGCATCCTCGTCGAGCCGAAGAACGCGCTCGTCAAGCAGTACACCCGCATGTTCGAGTTCGAGGACTCGCGCCTCACCTTCGAGCCGGCGGCGCTTTCCGCCATCGCCCATGAGGCGGTGGAACACGGCACCGGCGCCCGCGGCCTGCGCTCCATCTGCGAGCGCGTGCTCATGGACGTCATGTACGACTTGCCGGAGCACAAAGGCGCCACCTCCGTCACGGTGCGCGCGAGCGATATCGTCGGCGAGACGCGCCCCGAGATCGTCGAGATCGCCGACGGAAGCGCTCAGGTGGCTCTTTCTGCGTAAGGCAGCGGGCCTTCTGTGCGATAATCGCCCAAGGCAATCTGGCGGGCGGCCGCGTGCGTGCCGCCCGCCTTGTTTTATACCGAGCAATCAGGGAAAGCGAGGGCAAGGGCCTATGTCCGAGGACAAGAAGAAGTCCACCGACTACGCCGCCATGGAGCGGCCCATCTTCGAGGCGTGGAAGGACGCCGGCTACTTTCAGCGCACGCCGGGTTTCGGCGAGCACGCGGGGGAGTCCTACACCATCGTCATCCCGCCGCCGAACATCACCGGCGTGCTGCACATGGGCCATGCTTTGAATGACACCATCCAGGACGCCTGCATCCGCCGCGCCCGCATGCGCGGCTTCCAGACGCGCTGGATCATCGGCACCGACCACGCCGGCATCTCCACCCAGACCAAGGTGGACAAGCGCCTGGCCGAGCAGGGCATCTCGCGTCTGGAAATCGGCCGCGAGGCGTTCATCGAGGAATGCTACAAGTGGCGCGAGGAGTACGGCACCACCATCGTGAACCAGATCAAGGGCATGGGCTGCTCCTGCGACTACTCCGACGAGCACTTCACCCTGGAGCCGGCCTACGTGCGCGCCGTGCGGAAGCTGTTCACCGACTGGTACCACGAGGACATCATCTACCGCGGCAAGCGCATCGTGAACTGGTGCCCGCACTGCACCACGGCCATCGCCGACGACGAGGCCGAGTACGTGGACGAGGCGGGGCATCTGTGGTATCTGCGCTACCCGCTCGCAGAGCCGGTGGACGGCCTGGAGTATCTGGTCGTCGCCACCACGCGTCCCGAAACGATGCTCGGCGACACCGGCGTGGCCGTCAATCCCAAGGACGAGCGCTTCGCGCACCTGGTGGGCAAGACCGTGCGCCTGCCGCTGGTGGACCGCGAGATCCCCATCTTCGCCGACTGGCACGTGGATACCGAGTTCGGCACGGGCTGCGTGAAGGTGACCCCCTCGCATGACCCCAACGACTGGGCCATGGGGGAGCGCGCCGGCCTTGAGCGCATCAACATCTTCGACGAGACGGCGCACGTCGTGGAAGGCTATGGGAAGTTCTCCGGCATGGACCGCGATGAGGCCCGCGAGGCCATCGTGGCCGCCTTCGACGAGCTGGGCCTGCTCGACCACGTGGAAGACCACGACCACTCCGTCATGACCTGCTACCGCTGCCATACCAAGCTGGAGCCCTGGGAGTCCGAGCAGTGGTTCGTGGCCGTGGACGCCCTGAAGGAGCCGGCGGCCCGCGTGGTGGAGGACGGCTCCATCCAGTTCCATCCGGCTCGCTGGAAGCAGGTGTATTTGGACTGGCTCGCGAACCTGAAGGACTGGTGCATCTCCCGACAGCTGTGGTGGGGCCACCGCATCCCCATGTTCTACTGCGATACCTGCGGCTGGGAGGACGCCTCGGTGGAGGAGATTGAGGTGTGCCCGGTCTGCGGCGCGCCGGTGCGCCAGGACGAGGACGTGCTGGACACCTGGTTCTCCAGCCAGTTGTGGCCCTTTGCCA
>OGOO01003358.1_pt1 | contig 10380 bp, 8 predicted proteins | sample 1552651 | NCBI WGS metagenome assembly OGOO01 (sample SAMEA2580118, study PRJEB22360) | human gut metagenome | biome: human gut; feature: human-associated habitat; material: faeces | place: Denmark | collected 2008/2010 | reverse complement strand
TTCTCGTTGGCTTGAACCTTCTGATGAAGGCGGCTAAGGTAGAGAAGGGCTACATTGGTATCGAGGATAACAAACCTGCTGCCATCAAACTCTTCGAGGAAAAGACAGCTAATGACGCTCGTATCGAGATTGTACCTCTGGCTAAGAAGTACCCTCAGGGAGGTGAGAAGCAGCTGGTAGATGCAGTTATCCGCCGTCAGGTTCCTGCTCCTCCAGCTATCCCTGTCAACGTTGGAGCAATTGTTCAGAATGTAGGTACTGCCTTCGCTGTTTATCAGGCAGTTATGAAGAATAAACCTCTCTTCGAGCGCTATACTACCGTAACCGGTAAGCAGGTGAAGAACCCGGGCAACTTCCTCGTACGTATGGGTACTCCATTCTCTCAGATGATTGAGAATTGCGGAGGTTTGCCAGAGGGCGACAACAAGGTGCTGGCTGGTGGTCCGATGATGGGTAAGTCTGTAATCAGCCTCGATGTACCGGTAACCAAGGGTACTAACTCCATCACCGTATTGACCGATGCTGATGCTCATCGCAAGAAGGCTCAGCCATGTATCCGCTGTGCCAAGTGTGTGGATGCCTGCCCAATGGGCCTGGAGCCATACTTGCTCGCTACCCTGAGCGTAGTGAAGGATTATGAGCGCCTGGAGGCAGAAGAGGTAACATCCTGCATTGCCTGCGGTTCATGCCAGTTCACCTGTCCTTCACATCGTCCTATCCTCGATAATATTATCAACGGTAAGGGTGCGGTAATGGGCATTATCAGAGCTCGCAACGCCAAGAAGTAAGCGTTCACGTCAAGAATGAATTTCATTTAAGAAAGAATTTAAAAGATAAAATGGGAAAATTAATCGTTTCATTATCGCCACACGCTCATGGAAATGAGAGCGTAGAGAAGAACATGTACGGAGTGATTATCGCTCTCGTGCCTGCCATCCTCGCATCTTTCTATTTCTTCGGCTTGGGTTCAGCAGTCGTACTGCTCACCTCTGTGGCAGCCTGCGTCTTCTTTGAGTGGGCAATTACAAAATATCTCCTGAAGGAGGAGACCAGCTTGCTCGATGGTTCAGCCATCATCACCGGTCTCTTGCTCGGCATGAACTTGCCAAGTAACCTTCCTCTCTGGATCATCATCATCGGTGCCCTGTTTGCCATCGGTGTAGGTAAGATGAGCTTCGGCGGTTTGGGTAACAATCCTTTCAACCCCGCTTTGGTAGGCCGTTGCTTCCTGCTCGTCAGCTTCCCTGCCCAGATGACTTCATGGCCTATAGCCGGACAGATGCTCAGCTATACAGATGCAACAACCGGTGCTACTCCGCTGGCTATCATGAAGACCGCCATCAAGACGGGCGATGCTTCTGTTCTCAACCAGTTGCCTGATGCGATGAGCCTGCTCTTCGGTGCCACTGGCGATACCTTTGGTGCCGGTACTACCGGTGAGGTTTGTGCATTCGCCCTCTTGCTCGGTTTGGCTTACATGCTCTGGAAGAAGGTCATTACCTGGCATATTCCAGTCAGCATCATCGCTACCGTATTCGTTTTCAGCGGTTTGATGCATTTGGCTAATCCTGTTTATGCCAATCCTCTGGCTGTCATCTTCAGCGGTGGTCTGATGCTCGGTGCCATCTTTATGGCTACTGATTATGTAACCTCTCCGATGACCCACAAGGGCATGCTTATCTACGGTGTATGTATCGGTCTGCTGACCGTCATCATCCGTAACTGGGGTAGCTATCCAGAAGGTATGTCGTTCGCCATTCTTATCATGAATGCGTTCACACCTCTTATTAACACATACATTAAACCAAAGCGCTTCGGTGAGAAGCCTGTTAAGAAATAAGGAGGACAGAGACATGCAGAAATTAGAATCATCATTAAAGAACATGGTGCTTGTGCTGGTGGGCGTAGCGCTCATCGTAGGTGCCGTGCTTGCATATATCAATCATCTTACATCTGGTCCTATCGCCGAGAAGGCTGCACAGAGTCTGGCTGCCGGTATCAAGAGCGTGATGGGTACTGAAGAACTCCAGGTAGCTGAGCCTGAAGAGGTAAAGCAGGAGTTTGGCGGTAAGGAATTCTCTTTCACCATCCACAAGTGCTCAGACAAGAGCGGCAAGCAGCTGGGTGCTGCCGTAGAGAGTACTACCGGTGGTTTCGGTGGCGATCTGAAGGTGCTCGTAGGTTTCGATACCGAGGGCAAGATTATGGGTTATACCGTGCTTCAGGCTTCAGAAACTCCGGGTCTGGGTGCCAAGGCTGCTACCTGGTTCCAGAAGGACGGAAAGGGTAGCATCATCGGTAAGACTCCAAAGGATGGCGACCTCCACGTATCTAAGGACGATAAGAATGGCAATGCAGTAGATGCCATCACCGCTTCTACCATTACCAGCCGCGCCTTCCTCAAGGCTATTAACCAGGCTTATGCCGTATATGCCAAGAAGGATGTTGACGGCGAGAGCGGTGCATCTCAGAAAGCAGATGCAGAGAGTGGTGCATCTAAAGTTGAACATAACGAAAAGAAAGGATAAACCGATATGAGTAATGTTAAGATTTTGATGAACGGACTCATCAAGGAGAATCCAACCTTCGTGTTGCTTCTCGGTATGTGTCCTACTTTGGCTACAACAACCAGCGCCATCAACGGTCTCTCTATGGGATTGGCTACCATGGCGGTGCTGATTTGTACCAACTTTGTTATTTCCTGTATCAAGAAGATTACCCCGGATATGGTTCGCATCCCTGTTTTCATCGTAGTGATTGCAGCCTTCGTAACCATCCTTCAGATGTTGATGAGCGCTTATGCTCCCGACAGCATCAATCAGGCGCTGGGTATTTATATTCCGCTGATTGTAGTAAACTGTATCATCCTGGGTAGAGCAGAGAGCTTTGCTGCCAAGAATTCGCCTATTGCCAGCCTCTTCGATGGCATTGGTTGCGGTTTGGGTTTCACCCTCGGTTTGACCATCCTGGGTAGTGTCCGCGAGATACTCGGTGCAGGTAGTGTATTCGGTATCACTCTGTTGCCGGAGACTACCAACATTCTGATGTTCATCCTGCCTCCTGGAGCATTCCTCACCTTGGGTTACATCATTGCTATATTTAATAAGGTAAAGAAGTAAGCGTAGGCATCGCTTCAAATCAATGAAATAAAATAGAAATTATGGAATATTTATTGATATTTATCTCTGCGATATTCGTCAACAACATCGTCTTGTCGCAGTTTCTCGGTATCTGTCCATTCCTGGGCGTATCGAAGAAAGTTGATACAGCCATCGGTATGGGTGGTGCCATCGCTTTTGTCTTGACCCTGGCAACCATCATTACCTGGTGTGTTCAGAAGTATGTACTCGATCCGTTCGGATTGCAATATCTCCAGACCCTGGCATTCATCCTCGTGATTGCAGCCTTGGTTCAGATGGTAGAGATTATCCTGAAGAAGGTTTCTCCTGCACTTTATCAGGCACTCGGTATCTTCCTGCCTCTGATTACTACCAACTGTGCCGTGCTGGGTGTAGCCATCCTGGTTATCCAGAAGGATTACAATCTGCTTGAGAGCGTGGTTTACGCTTTCTCTACAGCTCTCGGCTTTGCCCTGGCTCTCATTGTCTTTGCCGGCATTCGCGAGCAGCAGGCTTTGGTCCGTATTCCTAAGGGCATGCAGGGCGTAGCTATCGTCATGGTAACTGCAGCGCTCCTCAGCCTCGCTTTCATGGGATTCTCGGGCGTAGATGGCGGTTTGAAATCGCTCTTCGGATTGGAGTAAAACTTTTACTGAAAGTTGATAAAATAATAATGGGAATTTGCGAATGGTATGAACCGATGCAAATTCCCATTTTTTGTACTTGTTTTTTCTTACTCTCTTACTAGAGGTCTTGATTTTTCTTAACTCTCTGTCTTTATAAACTTGAAATTTTAACTCTTTCTCTTTTCTTATCTTCTGTGTCCGAAGCTTCCACCGCCATTGTTCTTGCTTGGTGTAGAAGAGCGAGGGGTGAATCCGCCGCCACGGTTGCCAGACCCGCTGCTGAATGAACGGCTCATGCTGCTGCGGTTGCCCCCGAAGATATTACTTCTTCCGCTTCCGAAGCTGCTGTTTCCGAAACCACGGCTGCTGTTTCCGAAACCACGGCTGTTGTTTCCGAAACCACGGTTGTTGCTGGTGCTGCTGTTGCTGCTGCCGAACCCGCGGTTAGGGCGACTGTTGCTATTGCCGAAGCCACGGTTGCTGCTGTTGCCGAAGCCTCCGTTGTTATTTCCGAAGCCTCCGTTCTGAGGGCGGTTGCTGTTTCCGAAGCCAGCGTTGTTGTTAGGGCGGCTTGCATTACCGAAACCACGGTTTGGTTTCATCTGAGGTCTGTTCTCGCGGTTCAGATTTCCGAAAGATCTTCCTCTGCCGTAATCACCACGGTTGAATCCGTCTCTCATACCTACTCTAGGATATCCACCTGGGTGAGGGCCGCCAAATCTTCTTCCGTGATACCAGCTTCTGTTTCCGTTTACTCGCCAGCTATGACCTCCACGGTAAGATACGTAGAAGTGAGGGCGACCGAAGTAGAAATAGTCGCGGCGCGGATAGCGGGCGTAGATGCCGAAGTGCCAGTAGCCCGCATTCCAGTAGAGCGGACGGTAGAAATAGGTGGCATTGAGATATGTTCTATACTGCCAGTCGAGCAGGATATAGCTCAAATCCATATTGCGCTGGCGCCAGTAAGCACCATATAGGTCATCGTATGTATCTACACTCATCAGGTAGTCGAGGTTCACCTCGTAAGCTGCCTCATACTGGTCTTCCGTAAGATTGAGCTCGTAAGCCATCTTGTCTGTCAGGAAGAGAGCCTGCTGTCTTGCCTGCTCATAACTCATTGCTGAAGCGGTAGTGAATGTCATCATGAACATGGCTACCAGAGCTATTATCATTCGTTTCATAATCGTATATCTTTAAATTGTTATACTTCATGTTTCTTTTTCTGGTGCAAAGATACGATGTTTTTTGCTTCCACGGTCGGGATTTCCCCTAAAGGGGTGGGGGAAAATCCCTACTTCTTTATTTTGTGCCTGCGCAGTTCTATATATAATAAGGTATAGAACCGGAGTGGAGCGTAAAGGTTTGCGTGAAGTTTTTCGCTGTTTTTGGAACAATCAAACGAAATATTTACTACCTTTGCACTCAGAAAAAACAATCTGATGAATAGATTGGAATTTAAAACGGAAAGTAAAAATAATAAAGACAAAATAAACAAATCATGAAAGAGCTAAAAGCATTAAACAAGCGCACTGCTCCTAAGAGCGTCGCTCCAGAGAAAATCATTCAGTTTGGTGAAGGTAACTTCCTCCGTGCATTCGTAGATTGGATTGTATGGAATATGAACAAGAAGACCGACTTCAACGGTTCTGTCGTTGTAGTTCAGCCATTGGCTGGTGGTATGGTTGACTGGCTGAACGGTCAGGACTGCCTCTATCACGTAAACCTTCAGGGTAAGGAGAACGGCCAGGCTATCAACACATTGGAGCGTATCGACGTTATCAGCCGTGCATTGAATCCATATTCTCAGAACCAGGCTTTCATGGCTTTGGCTGAGCAGCCAGAGATGCGTTTCATCATCTCTAACACTACAGAGGCTGGTATCGCATTCGATGACTCTTGCAAGTTTACAGATGCTCCTGCAGCTTCTTATCCAGGCAAGTTGGTTCAGCTCTTGTTCCACCGCTACAAGTTCTTCGAGGGCGACCCAACCAAGGGTATGATCCTGATGCCATGTGAGCTGATCTTCCTGAACGGTCACCACCTCAAGGAGTGCATCTATCAGTATATCGAGCTCTGGAAGGGCGATATGGGTGCTGATTACGAGGGCTTCAAGGAGTGGTTCACCAACCACTGCTACGTTTGCGCTACATTGGTAGACCGCATCGTTCCTGGTTTCCCACGCGATACCATCAAGGAGATCCAGCAGAAGATTTGCTACAAGGACAACCTCGTAGTTAAGGCAGAAAGCTTCCACCTCTGGGTTATCGAGAAGGCAGAAAATATGACAGTAGAGCAGATGCAGGAGGAGTTCCCAGCTCATAAGGCAGGTCTTCACGTGCTTATCACAGATAATGAGAAGCCATATCACGAGCGTAAGGTTACCCTGCTGAATGGTCCTCACACCGTATTGAGCCCTGTTACATACCTCAGTGGTGTAAACATTGTTCGCGATGCCTGCGAGCACCCGGTATTGGGCAAGTACATCCACAAGGTACAGTTTGAGGAGTTGATGCAGACGCTGAACCTCCCAATGGATGAGCTGCAGAAGTTCGCTTCTGATGTATTGGAGCGTTTCGAGAATCCATTCGTAGATCATCAGGTAACCAGCATCATGCTCAACTCATTCCCTAAGTTTGAGACTCGCGACCTGCCTGGTGTCAAGATTTATCTTGAGCGTAAGGGCGAGTTGCCACAGGGTTTGGTATTCGGTCTTGCAGCTATCATCACTTACTATAAGGGTGGTGTTCGCGAGGATGGTGCTCCTATCCAGCCAAACGATGACCAGAAGATTATGGACAAGCTCACCGAGCTTTGGGCTACCGGCGATACCCAGAAGGTAGCTGAGGGCGTATTGGGCTTCGACTATATCTGGCACGAGGATTTGAACAAGACAGTTCCTGGCCTTACCGAGTTGGTTAAGAAGGATCTTGACCTTATTCAGGAGAAGGGCATGCTGGAGGCTGTTAAGACTATCCTCTAATTAAAAAAAATGTTCGTTCATAGGTTCAAATAACGATTAAGATTTGAAAAACAGTTATAAGGTTTTGTGTTAGTTGTTAGCTAAAATCTTCTAGCTAATAGGTTAAAGGCGGGGAGCTTGAGAAAGCGCCTCGCCTTTTTGCTTATTGTCAGCTTTGTGATGTTTCAGAATCCTTAATGACCTTAATGACCTTGTCCTTAATGACCGGATGGTTGATGATGAGCGGCACTCTTTCTACCACTACCATGGAAGTGTCGAGGCCCAATGCCTTAGGCTCGTCAATACCTATCTTGCTGATAAGAGCGTAGATACTCATCAGCAGGTTCTGTTGGCGATTATCTGAACTCTCCGGGTAATATACGCGGTGAATGATGATGAATCGGAAATCGCCCGGAATTCCGTATTTGCGCAGCGAAGGATAGGTGCTTTGCAAATCTACCTTTCCGTCTGTTACCAGATCTTCCACTACTTGTCGCAGATAGAGACTCACCCTAGGCTCTATGCGGAAACCGATGTGCATGGTTACGCTGTAGAGGGTGTCGGGAATCAGGGTCTCGCAGTTGTACTCCAGCGTGTCAGGAGTGTCAACAAACTCCATGTTGATAAGCCAGTAATGGTCAGCACGTTTCGGCTGCTTGTTGATGATGGAGTAGAGCAACTTGTCATCTACGGCACCTTCCTTGTTGGCGTGGTTCACATAAACCAGGTTGGAAGCATACTTAGGGATGCTCTCGTCGGCCTTGATGTCGGAGATAATCTGATAATAATCATCCAGCGGTTTGGTGCTGATATAATGGCGACGTATCTTCATGGCTTTCACCCACACGTACATCATCAGGAACAGGATTCCACCAATGAGCATCGTACACCATCCACCTGCAAGAAACTTTGACAGATTGGCAGTCAGGAAGATGGCTTCGATGATGCAGTATGCACCCATAAACAGCATCGTGAAAATCCGTGCCACTCCCTTGCTGTGCAGGTAGAAACCGAGCAGCAGGGTAGTCATCAGCATGGTGATGGTGATGGCGAGTCCGTAGGCTGCCTCCATGTGCGAGGAGTCGCGGAAGAGCAGGATGATGAGAACCACGCCGATGTACATGGCGAGGTTGATCATCGGGATATAGAGCTGCCCCTTAACATGGGTAGGATGCTTGATTCGCATGCGCGGCCAGAAGTGCAGGTTCATGGCTTCGCTCAATATGGAGAAGGTTCCGCTGATGAGTGCCTGGCTCGCAACGATTGCCGCACCCGTGGCCATGATGATGGCGAAGAACAGCATGCTCTGCGGCATGATGGCAAAGAACGGATTCGCTGCCAGTGCCGTATCAGCATGATTCAGCACCCATGCTCCCTGTCCCAGATAGTTGAGAATGAGCATGGTCTTTACGAAGCCCCAGCTGATGGCGATGTTCTTTCTGCCGCAATGTCCCAGGTCGGAATAGAGAGCCTCTGCACCGGTAGTACAGAGAAATACGGCACCCAGAATCAGAAACCATTCAGGAGATTTTGCCAGCAGCATGGCTGCATAATAGGGGTTGAAAGCCTTCAGTATCAATGGGTAAGACGTGATGCTGAAAGCTCCCACTACGCCCAGCAGCAGGAACCATAGCAGCATAAATACGCCAAATGATTTGCCAATACTCTCTGTGCCAAAACGCTGCACGAAGAAGATGATGGTGATGATGGCAAGGGTGATGGGGATAACTGGCAGGTTGGGACTGATGCTTTCGAGTCCTTCGATGGCTGTGGTCACGGTGATGGCAGGGGTGATGATTCCGTCTGCCAGCAGGGTGCTTGCGCCAATGATGGCCAGTAGGTAAATCCACTTGTACTTGAGTCGGCGCAGCAAGGCATAGAGGGCGAGGATGCCTCCCTCGCCATTGTTGTCGGCACGCAGCGCCACGCATACATATTTGATGGTGGTCTGGAGGGTGAGTGTCCAGATGATGCATGACAATGCGCCCAGAATGGTGCTCTCGCTGATGCTTTCGCCTGTATGCAGGATAGCCTTCATCACATAGAGAGGTGATGTTCCGATGTCTCCGAATACAATGCCTAATGTAACGAGCAATCCCAGGAAGCCTACTTTGTGATGATTGCAGGCTACTGAACTTTCTGCTTTTCCTTTCATTTTTCTTCTCTTATTTAAATTAAATATTATCCTTTTTGGGACATGAAAATGTCCTTTGTGATTATAAATTTGCGTGCAAAGGTATAAACATAAGAGGTAAGATAGAATTTGTTTAACAAGATTTATCGGATTTAACCTTTATTCTTTTGAAGATATGAAGAGACGAATAAAGGCGAATGCCGATAAGACTACTCCCGAGAAACTTCTGAACCTAGCGAAACTTGAATCATTAATAAAGGCGGGGAGCTTGTGAAAGCGCCTCGCCTTTTGCGTATGTTTTGTAAGTTTCTTTTTAAGTGACTGTTGTAAAGAAAAACAGTTATTCAATGATGTGGTTGATGACCATTCCTGCGATAGCCATTCCGAAGGTTGCGGTGATGTGGCAGAGCGAACCGTTGATCTGTGCCTTAGTAGAGCACCATTCGTGTTCTACCAGTTGCTGGTCGCCCGGAGCATCATATACGGCAGTATCGGTACCCCTCTCTCCGCTAATGAGTTTGGCTTTCGGGCATAGGCATCCGCCCGTGCCGCAGGCTTTGTTCACCCCTTGGTTCTGCATCGGTTTTTCTTCACTGTATACGCACTGGAATTTTCGTCGTGGGAAGGTCTTGTTCTTTTTGAATTTCTTTCGCAGTGCTCTTGCCAGCGGGTCTCCATCCACCTTCCAGAATTCAGATTTTCTTACCATGAATGGGTCGGTGCGCAGGGCAGCTCCCATAGAAGATATAAAGGTGATTTCCTTAGGCAGGGCAGTGGCACGCAGAATGAGGTCAGCCTTATCCTTGAGCGAGTCGATGGCATCGATGATGAAGTCGTATTGCTCCATGTGGAATTCATCGGCAGTTTCTGCCTGATATATTTTCTGATAGGCTGTGATGTTGGCATCGGGGTTGATTTCGAGCAGTCGGTTGCGCAGCGCCTCTACCTTCACTTCGCCTATGGTTCGGCTTGTAGCCATCAGCTGGCGGTTGCAGTTGGTTACGCATACCCTGTCGCTGTCTACGATAGTGATGTTTCTCACGCCGCTTCTCAGGAGTCCTTCTGCGCACCATGATCCTACTCCTCCGATACCGAAGATGAGCACTCTTGCCTTCTGAATTTTCTCAAGATTATCTTTTCCCAGGAGCAGTTCGGTGCGTCGCTGCATTCCCCGCTCCATTGTCGTTATTTTATTCTCCATTTTATTGTTTGTAAAGAATTCTAATGTATATATCTGATGCAAAGTTAGTGAATAAAATCCGATGTCGGCTGATATGAATAAATGTTTATAATTCTTTAACTCATTCAACTTCTGAACTTGCGAAACTTGAATCAACTTTAAAAAATAAATATGATGAAATCCTTTTCCATATTTTTTTGAATTTCTCTTCTTTACACAATAATTAAAGCCCGATAGGAGAGCGTTGCTGCTTCCTGTCGGGCTTGAATCAACTTAAAAAATAAATATGATGAACTCCTTTCCGAAATTCGGCTAGATGTGGAAATCTACCAACTTCAGCCATCGCTTGACATCAAACGACG
>OGOO01003346.1_pt1 | contig 10398 bp, 6 predicted proteins | sample 1552651 | NCBI WGS metagenome assembly OGOO01 (sample SAMEA2580118, study PRJEB22360) | human gut metagenome | biome: human gut; feature: human-associated habitat; material: faeces | place: Denmark | collected 2008/2010 | reverse complement strand
ATAGTAAAGTTCCACCCGTTCTCGTAGATCTTGGCGAGCGTCTCGTCGCGGAATTCCTCGAAGTAGCCGCCGTCGATCGAGGCGCGGATGTCGTCGAGCAGCTTCACGAAGAATCGTTCGTTGTGGATCGTCGCCAGCGTGAATCCGTTGAATTCGCGGGCGCGCAGCAGATGTGTCACGTGGGCGCGCGTGTAGTGCGTGCAGGTGTAGCAGTCGCAACCCTCCTCAAGCGGCCCGAAGTCGAACTTGAACTGCGCGCGCTTGATGTTGTAGCGCCCGTGACGTGTGAAGATCGCGCCGTTACGCCCGCAGCGTGCCGGGGCCACGCAGTCGAAGGTGTCGCCGCCGTTCTCCACGCAGGCGAAAATGTCGTCGACCGCCGCGATGCCGAGCACGTGGCGCGGGCGGCTTTCCGGCATCGCATCGCAGATCCAGGCGCACGTGTCGCCGATGATGCGCTTTTCGATCGCGCCGCCGATGCCGACGCCGTCGAAATCGAGCGACGCGATCTGTTCGGCCGCATGCCGGCGCAGATCCTCATAATTCGCGCCCTGCACCACGCCTTACAGCGCCTGGTACGGCTTGCCAAGACGCTCTTCGGTGAGCCTCTTGTGCTCGGCTACGCAGCGTTGCGCCCAACGGTAGGTGCGTTCCACGGAACGTTCCTGGTAGCCGCGGGTGTTCATCAGCGTGGTCAGCTCGTCGAAAGCGAACATGATGTCGGCGCCGATCTTGTGCTGGATGCCCATGGAGATTTCGGCGGAGAACCGGTGCAGCGAGCCGTTGAGCGGCGACTTGAACGTCACACCGTCCTCGTCCACGAACGCGAGCCGCTCCTTGCCTTCCGCGATCACGTCGTCCGATTTCATGCCGGTGACGTCCATGGCGAGCGTCTTCTTGAAGCCCGCGCCGAGTGACAGCACCTGGAATCCGCCGGAATCGGTGAACGTCGGACCGTTCCAGTTCATGAATTTGGCGAGTCCGCCGGCTTCGTCGAGCACCTGTTCTCCGGGTCGTTCATACAGGTGGAACGCGTTGGACAGCAGGCATTGCGCGCCAAGATCCTTCATGGTTTCGGGCAGCACGGCCTTCATTGCGGCCTGCGTGGCCACCGGCACGAACGCCGGGGTGTGGATGTCGCCGTGGGGGGTGTGGATGATGCCGGTGCGTCCGTATCGCGCGCCGCCGCGGCCCTTGCCATCGGCCGCATCTGGCAGGCGGGTTTTCTGCTCGAAGTAGAACGCGTCGCGGCGGCCGGGCTTGCCGGGTTCCGCGCCGCGGGGATGCTCAATAAGGTTTTCGGTCGATGCCGCGCTGGTCGTGTTGCCTGCTGCGTCGTGCGTTGCGCCGGCTGCCGCGTTGGCCGCTGAGGTCTCGTGCGCCACCGCGCCGGTCTGTGGTTCGTTCAAGCTTGTCATGCTCTCAACTGTATGCGATAGCGCCGATTGCCGCGGTGGCGCCATCGGCGGTCGACGGTGGCATCGTATGGAGCAAACTGCCAAGCGATTCGATTGCTACTTTCAACAAACATTCAGGAAACTTCCAGAGCAGGTATCTTTACTCTTAGATAGCAGTTCGAGCGGCACGATTGCTGATCATGTTGAATGCCGCGAGACGAATAAGGAGCAACAATGGCTGAAGATAATAGCGATCAGAACATCGCCCAGCCGCAGGATGGCACGCAGCAGACCGCGCCGCAGACGCCGAGCGAGAACGTCGCCGACGAAGCACAGACTTCCGTTACCGAACCGATTGCAGTGCCGAACGCGGGCGAGCAGCCCACCACCGCCCTTCCTACCGTGGACGCGGCGGATGGCACGGCAGGCAATACCGCTGACGATACGCCGGATTATGCTTCCGCTGCCGGTGAACGCACGGTGATCAACAACGCGACGCAGGATGCGCCGACCGAACAGTACCGTCCGGCGCCCGAATACGGCGCGTACGGTCCGGTGCCGACGCCGCCGGCTGGCGATGCCAGCGGCCAGACCGTCCAGCAACCGCAGTACGGCGCGCAGCAGCAGGGCCAGCCGCAGGACAACCGTCCGTCGTTCTTCGGCGCTTTCGGCAACCCGTATACGACCGGCAATCAGCGGAACAATGGCAATCCGTTCGGCAATCCGTTTGGCGGCTCGTCCGCGCAGAACGGCGCGCAGCAGAACAATCAGCAGCAGCCGCAGTACGGCGCGAACATGCCCCCTGCGGGACCGGGCAACCGCAATCCGTTCGGCGCTCCGGGGCAGGGCTTCCCGAACCAGCCGAACCAGACGCCGGTCGTCACCAAGCAGAAGTCCGGCATGACCAGCCATGTGGTCACCGCCGTTGTGGCCGCACTGGTGTCCGGCGCGCTGTGCCTCGGCGTCGGCTTCACCGCGATCACCAACGGTTGGGTGCATGTGCCGACCTCCAGCTCGCTGTCCGACGTCAAGTCCAACACGTCCGGTTCCGGTTCCGCCAAGGCGAAGTCCGGTACGGCGGTCGATTGGACCGCGGTGGCCAAGGAAGTGTCCGATTCCGTGGTGGCCATCGACGTGGCGACCAGCGACGGCGAAGCCAAGGGCTCCGGCGTGGTGATCAGCGACAAGGGCTATATCGCCACCAATAACCACGTGATTTCCGGCGCGCAGCAGATTCAGGTGACGCTCGCCAGCGGCGCCGTCTATTCCGCGAAGGTGGTCGGCACCGACACCACCACCGATTTGGCCGTGATCAAGCTCGACAATCCGCCGAGCGATCTGAAAGTCGCGGAATTCGCCGATTCCGACAATCTCGCCGTCGGCGAGGCCGTCATGGCGATCGGCAATCCGCTCGGCTACGACGACACCGCCACCACCGGCATCGTGTCCGCGCTCAACCGCCCGGTGACCGTGACCGATGACGACAACAACGCCATCGTCACCAACGCCGTGCAGATCGACGCGGCCATCAACCCGGGCAACTCCGGCGGCCCGACCTTTAATGCGGCCGGCCAGGTGATCGGCATCAACTCGTCCATCGCCTCCACCGCAAGCTCGTCCGGCACGGCAGGTTCCATCGGCATCGGCTTCGCCATTCCGTCGAACCTCGTCAAGCGTGTGGCCGACGAAATCGTCAAAGACGGTTCCGTCAAGCATGTGGCACTCGGCGTCACCGTGAAAACCGATACCGTCGAAGCCGACGGCGTGACCCGCGCCGGCGCTCGCATCACATCCAGCTCCACCGGCAATGCCGTAGTCAAGGGCGGCCCGGCAGACAAGGCCGGCCTGAAGTCCGGCGACACCATCGTGGCGTTCGACGGTCATGCGGTCAACAGCACGGCCTCCCTGCTCGGCTTCGTGCGCGCTACGGCCCTTGGCGACAAGGCGACGCTCACCATCGTGCGTGACGGCAAGACCATGGATGTGGACGTGACGCTCGACCAGCAGGAGGATAAGGTCAACGGTTCCAACCGCACCGAATCGAACAGCCAGCAGGAGCAGAACCAGAACGGCCAGGGCGACCAGAACAGCCAGGGCGACCAGAACGGCCAGGGCGACTCCGGCAACGGTTCCGATGGTTCCGGCAACGGTTCCAACGGCTACAGCAACGGCTTCCCGTTCAGCCTGTGGTAAATCCCACGAGGTGTGCTGCGCCGCAAGCGGCATGAACAGCGCGCCTCGGCAGCAGCAAACCCCATATGGCAGAAGGCCTACAACCATCAGCAATACGTGCCTTGCGTGACTTCCGGCGAAGTTGCGCAAGGCACTTTGCATTGATATCCTAGAGCGAACATGACTGTGAAACAGCTTGCCCATAACTGAACAACAACTGAATATGACAATCTTTACGCCGTGTATCGGAACGCAAGTCAGGAATGCATATCGCAAGCCGGCAACGCAGCCGATGGGTTAACAAGGCGTGACGCAATTCTGCGTTCGCGCGACCCGTAAGCCATATGCCGAACGTAGACCGATGCAGCGTAAGGAGCAATGATGAAACACGTATCGTCATTCTTTACCAAACTATTCCAGGCATGCAAACTCGTGCCAATGCTCCCCGTCACCGTATTGGCAGCCATTCCCGTGGCATTGCTGTGGAATGCACGGCCATGGAAACATTTCTTCTGGAGCGTGAACCCCTCGATCGGCCAGTGGATTGTGATCGCCATGGTCGTCTACACGGCATTCGACTCGCTCAAAGGCATGATCGAAGATATCCGCAAAGGGTACGTCGGCGTCGACGTGCTGGTGATCGTCGCGATCCTATCGACCATCGCCGTACGCGAATACTGGGCCGGCTGGGCGATCGTGCTCATGGTGTATTCCGGCGAGGCGATCGAGGAATACGCGCAAGACAAAGCCAAAGGCAACCTGACCTCGTTGATGGAGGCCGCTCCGGTCATCGCACACGTGGTCAACCTTCCCGGCATCGGCTCGAACGCCGGGCATATCAACGGTTCCGGCCGGCAGAATACCGGTGACTCAGGGTTCAGGCCGGTAGGCGAAGGCGAGATCCAGCAGATCCAATCCTCCAGCTCCCATTTCGAAACAGTGCCGGTCGACAAGGTGCGCATGGGTGACGTGCTCGTCGTATTGCCGGGCGAAACAGTGCCGGTGGATGGCGAACTGCTGTCCGACTCCGCAACACTCGATTTAAGCAACATCAACGGCGAACCGGTGCCGCGCGAGGTATTCGCCGGCGCTCGCGTGCTTTCCGGCGCAGTCAACGGTTCGTCCACGCTCACCATGCGAGCCACCCAGTTGGCGCGTGATTCGCAGTATCAGCGCATTCTCGGACTTGTCTCCTCTGCGCAAAGCTCGCGTGCCACGGTCGTGCGTGTGGCCGATCTGCTTGCCGTGCCGTTCACCGTGGTAGCGTTCCTGATCGCCGGATTCGCATGGATCTGCTCCGGCGTGCCGATGCGTTTCGCGCAGGTGCTGGTCATCGCCACCCCATGCCCGCTGCTTATCGCCGCTCCTGTCGCCTATATCGCCGGCACCGGGCGTCTTGCCAAATCCGGCATTCTGATCAAAACGCAGGAAGTATTGGAAACGCTGGGGCGTGTGAGCCATATCTTCTTCGACAAGACCGGCACGTTGACCGTGAAGAAACCGCAGGTGGTGTGCGTGGATATGCGCGGCGGTTCGCATACGAACGGCATGACAGGCGACGACGGACTCGACGAGGATGTGATCCTGCTGTCGGCGGGCGTGCTGGAAACGTATTCGGTGCATATTCTCGCCCAGGGCATTGTGAACGCTGGCCAGGATGCGGTTACACGCCTGGCCGAACGATATGTCGACAGCGGCAGACGCCTGCCCGGCTCCGATTGGGACGGACATGACATCGAGCACCCGGTGGTCAAGGGCGTATCGGAGGATTCCGGCAAGGGACTGAGTGGCATGGTCAACGGTCGCATGATTCGCGTAGGGCGGTATGCCTACGTCACCGAAGGCGAACATGGTGTGCCAACGAATCCCGCAGACGTGTTCACCACGCCGCTCGCCGCCGACGAAATGGCCACATTCGTATCCATCAACGGCAGGCTTGCCGCGCGTATCGTAATGAAGGACATTCCGCGTGCCAATGCGAAGGAATCGTTGGAACGCCTGCGTTCCCTCGGTGTCAGGCGGCTGTCCATGCTGACCGGCGACAAGGCGGCGTCCGCCAACATCATCGCCAAGGAGGTCGGCATCAGCGACGTGCGCGCCGAACTGTTCCCCGAAGACAAGCTCGCCGCAGTAAAGAACGCATCCAAGGAGGAGGCGCCCGAACAGCCGTGGTGGGATCGGCTCATTCAGAAGCTGACCGGCGAATCGATCACCCGGTCCATCACCATGATGGTGGGCGACGGCGTGAACGACGCCCCCGTGCTGGCCTCCGCCGACATCGGCATGGCAATCACCGACGGCACGTCCACGGCCGCATCCGAATCGGCGCAGGTGGTCATCATGAACGACGATATCGCCTGCGTACCGCGTGCGATCGCGATTTCGCGCCGCACCAAGCGCATCATGCTGCAGTCCGTGGTCGTGGGCCTGTCACTGTCGATCATCGCGATGCTGTGCGCCGCATTCAACCTGATTCCGGTGGTGGTTGGTGCCTTCCTGCAGGAGGCGATCGATGTGGTGAGCATCCTGTGGGCGCTTACCGCGCTGATCGACAAGGACTGAGCGGAATCAGTGAGCCGTACCGGGTAATACTGAGCCGTACGGAGTAACACGAAGGGCACGTCCATTCACCATGATGGGCGTGCCCTTCGTCTCGTATCGCAGTCTGCGGTGCCGGTTACAGCGTGGAGGCCGGCGAAATCTCACCGGCGATGGAACGCGTCATCCACGTGCCGAAATCAGCCGCATCCACGCCCTGCGAGAGCAGGAACATCACCTTCGCATACGCTGCCTCAAGCGTCATATCGCCCGAACCGATCGCACCGGCACGCGCGATGGCGTCGCTCACCTCGTAATGCCCCAGCAACACCTCCGCCTGCTGACATTGCGAGGCGATGATCACCGGCACACCGTCGTGCAGCGCATCGGCGATCACATCCGTCAGTCCCGGCTCGTCGCTTGGAATATCGCCTACGCCATATGCGCGCAGAATCGCAGCCTCCGGGCGTGGCGTGAGCATTGCCTCGAGACGTGCGGCGGTAATGCCCGGTGCCATGTCGATCACGGCCACATCATGCCGCGTATACGGCTTGGGATCCTTCCACCCTTCGCCAGCCAGCGTGCCGCCGGCATACCAGTGCCACGGCGTTCCGGTACGGGCCAGCGGGCCGGTCGACGGTGCGGAGAACCCCTCGAACGCCCAACTCGACGACTTGCTCACACGGTTGCCTGCGAACAGGTGATGGCCGAAGAACAGGCCGACACCGTTCATGCGCTCGCTCATCGCGGCGTTCAGCGCGCCGGTCACGTTGGCGGTGGCATCCGATTCGATTTTGCCCAGCGGGTGCTGGGAGCCGTTGAAGATGATCGGCTTGCCGAAATCGGTGAGCGCGTAGGAGAGCGCGGCGCTCGAATAGCTCATCGTGTCGGTGCCGTGCAGCACCACGAATGCGTCGGCCTCGTCGCGGTGCGCCTTGAGATCGTCGATCATGGTCTGCCAGTTGCTTGGCGTGGCATTCGACGAATCGATCAGCGGATCAAGCTCGGTGAACGAGAACAGGCCGCTGTCCATATGCGCGTCCTCGAGCAGGCGAAGCAGCCAGCTGCGCATGTCCGCGCCAGGAATCAAGCCGTTGGGCGAATCGATCATGCCGATGGTGCCGCCGGTGTACGTGATGTGAATACGCAAGGTCTACCTCCTCGAAGTCTTGGCGAAATCATGCCGCCGTCCAATCGTCCGATTGCGGCCGAATCATGCGCAATCCGTAATGAATCGTACCGAAATGCGGCGAATCATGCCGAATACCCACGAAACGCAAGTGGACGGCGGGCCGTTACGCCTTCGCCGTCCACTGTACCGCCGATTCGGATACGCGAATCGTACCTGCCGTTTACTTGCCGGCGGTTTCCGTGGTTTCCAGCACGTCAGGCACGTCGTTGCCGTTGTCGTCCAGCATCCCGTCCATCAGATTGCCGTCGATACGGCCGCGCACGTAGAACCAGCCGGCGACCATGGCTATAACGACCACGGCGAACATGGCCAGTGTCCAACGGCCTGCTGCACTCGTCAGATTCGACAGCACCACCACGGCGAAGAACACCAGGGAAATGTAATTCGTATACGGGGCGCCCGGCATACGGTATGCGGGTCGGGTCTCCTTGCCGGCCTTGACCTTCCTGAGGAACGCCAGGTGCGTGACCAGAATGGCGGCCCACGTTCCGGCGATGCCGATACCGGCCAGATTCATCACGATCTCAAACGCGTCGGAAGGCAGCACGGCGTTCATCACCACGCCGATCAGGCCCAGAGCGGACGTGATGATAATGCCGCCATACGGCACATGATGCTTGTTCATACGGGCGGCGAACTTCGGGCCGGAACCGGCGATGGCGAGCGAACGCAGCGTGCGCCCGGTGGAGTACAGGCCGGCGTTCAGGGACGAAAGCGCGGCGGTGAGCACGACCACTTGGATTACGTCGCCGGCGTGCGGAATGCCGATGCCGGAGAAGAAGGTGACGAACGGGGATTCGTTGGAGGAGTAGGCGTTATATGGCAGGACGAGAGCCATGAGCACCACGGAGCCTACGTAGAACACGAAGATGCGGATGATCATCGAGTTGATGGCCTTGGGCAATACCTTGGCGGCGTCCTTGGCCTCGCCGGCTGCCACGCCGACCATTTCGGTGCCGCCGAAGGCGAATACCACGCCGAGCGTCAATGCGAATACGGTGGGGATGCCTTGCGGGAAGAGACCGCCATGTTCGGTGATATTGGCGATGCCGGCATGCGATGAGCCGACCGGGGCGCCGGTGACGATGGCCCAGATGGCGATCAGCATGAATGCGATGATGGTGGCCACTTTGATGGCGGCGAACCAGAATTCGGCTTCGCCGAACATTTTCACGCTCAGCATGTTGAGCACGAACACGACGGCCAGTGCGCACAGGGCCAGCAGCCATTGCGGCACATTCTGGAAGGCCTGCCAGTAGTGGAAGTACACGGCCACGGCGGTGATGTCGGCCATCACGGTAACGGACCAGTCCAGGAAGAACAGCCAGCCGGTGATGTACGCGCCTTTTTCGCCCAGGAATTCGCGGGCGTAGGAGACGAATGCGCCGGAGGAGGGGCGGCGGATCGCCAGTTCGCCCAGAGCGCGGACCATGAGGAATGCGAAGATGCCGCATACCGCGTAGGCGATCGCCAGTCCTGCGCCACCTTGCGCTAGTCGGCCGCCCGCTCCGAGGAACAGGCCGGTGCCGATGGAACCGCCGATGGCGATCATCTGAATGTGGCGCGGCTTCAGATCCTTGGAATACCCGGAGTCGCTTTTGTCTTGCTTGACCGCGTTATGCGGTGTTGCGTCGCTCACTATTGTTCTCTTTTCTCTTTTCTCTGTGTTTCGCTGTGCTGCCTTGTGCTGCTTCGGCGTTGTTCCATAGTGCTGTTGTGCGCGGAAGAAGCAGTGGTGTGCCGTCAAACGTTCCATCATGGCAATAGCAGGCTCATTATAAGGATGATGCGCAACCAGTGTGATTACGGTGGAGGATTGAACGCTGTGATGCGCCGGTTCCTGTTGCTGACTGACGTCGCCGAGTGGCGGTTGGGGCACTATGGCAACACGTTTGCGTTTGACATGCCTGCGTATTGTGTGCTTACTGGTATGCAGAGAAGACTTCGGGACAACTATGGTGTGAGGGGCATGACATGGGAGCTGGAGTGACGAGCGGGATTGTGGGGGAGCCTGTGGCAGGCGAATCTCAAAAGTGTGTGGCGGGGCGGTTGCGACCTGTGCCGCGTGTGATGCGTTGCCACTGGCGTATCGCCGTGTTCGTGGCGTATATTGCGGTGGTGGCGTGCGTGATGGCGTTCCATGAGCCGTGGTTCGATGAGGCGCAATCATGGCTTATCGCCCGTGATGCGTCGTTCCGTGACATGCTGCTGGTGCGCCCGCATTACGAGGGGCATCCACCGTTGTGGTGGCTTATGCTGTCCGTTCCCGCCAAGCTTGGCGTGCCCTATGAGATCGGTTTGAAGGGCGTGCAATTGGCGTGCGCCGCGCTGATGGCGGGATTGCTGATATTCCGTTCGCCGTTCCCGCCGGTGGCCGTGGCGTTGCTGCCGTTCACGTATTTCATGTGCTTCCAATATGGTGTCATGTCGCGCCCGTACGCGTTGATGTGCGCCGCGCTGTTCATGGCGGCCGATTGTTGGAAAGACCGTGACCGGCATCCGTGGAGGCTGGTATTCGTCTTGCTGCTGCTGTGCTGCACCAGCAGCTACGGTATTGCGCTGGCCTGCGCGATGGCGATGGTTTGGGTCATACGCGCGGTGCTGCAGGCGAGATCCCTGCGCGCATTGGTCGCCGACTTGCATCGTTTTGCCGCATGGCTGGCGCTGATGGCCGCTGGTATCGTGCTGACCGCGTGCATTCTGCCATATCCTGACACGTTTGGCGCCACGCCGGGGGCGAACGGCAATTCGGGCATGGCGAAATTCCTGATGTTCTGGCTCGTGCTGCCATCGGAAAGTCTGTTCACCGCATTCGCCGGCGACGTGTCCCTGCACGGCATGCGACTGGGTGTTTTCCCGCTCATAGTGTGTGTGGTGCTGTCGGCGCTGGTGTGGGCCGTGCTGGTTCGTCTTGCGCACAGGCGAGGTGATCTCGATATTGTGCTGGTGCCATACCTGTTGTTCGCCGTATGCGCGGTGCGGTATTTCAGCCTGCACCACCTGGGAATCATCCTCGCACTGTTCGTTGCGGACTGGTGGATCATGCTGCGTGACCGTCCGCTCGACGCCGTCGACATGCCGGAACGGTCGCGCCTTTAC
>OGOO01003345.1_pt1 | contig 10402 bp, 9 predicted proteins | sample 1552651 | NCBI WGS metagenome assembly OGOO01 (sample SAMEA2580118, study PRJEB22360) | human gut metagenome | biome: human gut; feature: human-associated habitat; material: faeces | place: Denmark | collected 2008/2010 | reverse complement strand
CTCTTTGCCATCTTTTGTTGTTGCAACATAGTAGATATCACCTTCTTCTGGCTGATAATAGATATCTAAATTTACGATCGTGTTCATTTTAACACCAGCTGCTTTTAAATTTTCTTTAACAAGTTTCTCTGTGTCTTTTACATCCACATTACGTTCCTGAAACTGCACTTCGATTTTTGTTTTCATAATGCTCTCCTTCTTTTTAATTGTCTGATCTTTATGTTAACTCTTGATGTGATTATTATCAGATTGTATAAACAATATGTATATTGTATTTTCCATGCCGTTTATAAAGCTATTATATACTTTAATTCCAATTTATTCAACTTGAATCTGATTTAGTACAAAATCTACGCCTTTACTTTTGCTTTTCTTTCTGCAATCTTTTTAATGATCACATCTGCGATCCATCCACATAATAATCCAATGATCAATCCACCTAAAACATCCGTTGGGTAATGAACATATAAATACAATCTTGAAAAAGCGATGAAAATAGATAATATCAAAGCCCCTGCTGCCACTTTCTTTTTTCCTGCAAAATAAAGTGCACTGACTGATGCAAACGATGCTGCGGTATGACCGGATGGAAAAGAATAATCCTTCAATGGTGTAACCAGTAACTGTACCGTTTTATTGATACTATAAGGCCTTGGTCTTGCAACGATCGGTTTTATGATCACATTGCAAATGATCAGATCAGCGATCAATGCCACTGCCATGTATCCTCCTGCTTTTCTTGTTTTTGGTATCAGTAATAAAATAACTGTCAAAATGATCCACACGATTCCTGCATCTCCAAGTTTGGTGATTGATATCATAAATGTATCTAGGAATGAAGTATGGATCGTCTGAAGTCCGTCTAACATCTGAAATTCAAATCCCATAATGATTTAATTCTGCCTTTCTTTTTCATTTAAAATGCCAGCGTTCCATCATTTGATCTCTGGCATTTTGCTATTATAACATAGATTCCTTGATTTTATCAAACATTGATAAATATGTTGTATCTTTGGCTTCTAAAATATGTTTTACTCCAACTTTCTTTAATTGTTTTGTTGTCTTTTCTCCGATACTGATGCATGGAATGTTTTCTATCCATTCCTTTATTTCTTCTTTTTTTATCTGATCAAAAAATCTTCGAACGGAAGACGCACAAGTAAATGAAATACTTTTAATATCTTTGATCTGTAGGTGGACATCAAAGATCACTTTCTTATTTTCATACATGATCTTTTCTTTTATCTGGCAAACTGATTCAAGTGTTTCTTTTAGTATTTCTCCACCAGATATTCCTTTACAATACCAAATGACATCATCTTTATTTACTTCCTGTTTCATAAGTTTGCAAAGATAGACTTCTCCTGCTTCTTTCGGCATAAAATCTGCAACAATTCCATATTCCATTAAAACATCTTTCGTTTTCTCTCCAACGACAACTATCTTTTTATCATAAAGATTTCTTAGATCCAGATTAGCAGCTTTCATCTGTTTCATAAACCCATGAACTCCATATCTGCTTGTAAAAATAAGATAAGTAACTTTCGCTAATTCTTCCTTAGAAATCAGATTCTTTTTATAAGAGATCTCTCCTGTTTGAAATTCTTTGATCTTATATCCATGATCTTTTAATAACTGTGCTAATTTTGATGGCTGATCACCTACCTTTGTGACCAAATGCCAAGTTGTATCTTCTGGTTTTTGAATCTCTTTTTGAAGTTTCACAACATCTCCTACAACAATAACAGCTGGTGATGAAAGCTTTTCCTGATCTGCTTTTTCCTGAATCGTATTTAATGTTGCAGTACATGTTTTTTGTTTTGCTGATGCCGCATTTGAAATGACTACAACAGGTGTATTTTCATTCATTCCTTTTTTTAATAAATTGGTTGTGATCTCTTCTAATTTTGTAAGTCCCATTAAGAATACTAATGTCTCTTCTGACTTTGCCATAGAAGCAAAATTAAGATCAGACAGCTGATTTCTACGATCATGTGCTGTCACAACGCGAAATCCTTTGGAGATTCCTCTGTGTGTGACTGGGATTCCAGCAAGTTCTGCGGCTGCGATACAGGAACTGATTCCAGGAATGACTTCGCAGTGAATTTCCTGATTCGCTAAATAAATCGCTTCTTCCCCACCTCGTCCAAAGACAAATGGATCGCCACCTTTTAAACGAACTACAATATCATATTGCAATGCTTTCTCTGCTAACAATTCATTGATCTGTTCTTGTTTCATTGTATGATGATGATTTTCTTTTCCAACATAGATACACTCACAGCCAGCTTTTGTCTCATCTAATAGTTCCTGTGGAATAAGCCTGTCATAAATCACGCAGTCTGCTTTTTTTAATATCTCTTTTCCTTTGACTGTGATAAGTTCCGGATCTCCTGGTCCTGCACCGATCAAATAGACAATTCCTTCCAACTGTTTTTTTATATTTTTTACGGCTGTTTTTGCTAAAGTTTCAGGGTCAGTCCCATAAACTTTCGTGTATGCCTGTTTGTTTCCATCTTCATTTCCAAACATCGCATCTAATCGGTATCCATCGTTTGTCTTCTGACATCTGGCACCTGCCGGGGTATGACAGCTTCCACCCATTTGTTCTAAGAAATTTCGTTCTGCACATACCTCGTTCATAGTTTCTTCGTCCGAAAATACATCTAACATCTGTTGTAATTCTTTCTGATCTTCTCTGACTTCCAACGCAAGAACTCCCTGTGCAGGTGCTGAGATCATTTCTTCTGGTTCCAGATATTGTGTGATCACATCTTGCATTCCAAGTCGTTTCAGTCCTGCTGCCGCAAGAATGATTCCATCTAATTCTTGTTCTTCCATTTTCCGAAGTCTTGTATCGACATTTCCACGGATATTGACGATCTTAAGATCTGGTCTTTGTTTTAGCAGCTGAAACGCACGTCGTTTACTTCCAGTTCCGATCACTGCTCCTTTTCTTAAATCAGAAAGGTTGGATGCTGTTCGAAGGATCAGTACATCTCTTGGATCTTCCCTTTTCCATGATTTTGTGAAAACAAGCCCTTTCGCTGGAGTTGACGGCATATCTTTCATACTGTGAACGCCCATATGAATCTCCCCGGAAATGATTTTTTCTTCGATTTCTTTCACAAACAGTCCTTTTCCACCAATCTTATCTAATGGTTTATTCTGAATTTTATCACCTTTTGTTTTAATCACTTCAATTTCAAAAGAATGCTCTGGATATGCCTTTGCCAATTTCTCCTGTACATACTTTGTCTGAATTAATGCAAGACGTGATCCTCTTGAGCCAATGATATATTTCATAGATCGGTTCCTTTCTTTGTGTCAATTCCAAAAAGCTGTTCTACCATCTTTTTATAATCTGCCTGTTCTTTCCTTGTCTCTAAATGTTTTAATTCCTGAATCGGTTCTTTGATCATTCGCTGCAGAGATGCATTTAATACTTTCTTCAATAACTTCTGTTCTCTTGTCCCAAGATCCATTTTTCTTGATAAATAGGAGTAGCTGTCTTCCACGATTTCTGTGCATTTTTCCTGAAGGGAACGGATTGTTTCTTCCATTGGAACTTGAAATAACCACTTGATCGTTTCTTCTTTTTCCTTCTCGATCATCGTAAAACTTTCTCTACAAAGTTCTTCCCGTTCTGACTGATTAGCTTTAGATATTTCTTTGATCGTATCCAAGTTGATCAGATTTACCTTTGGGTCATCTGAAAGTTTTGGATCGATGTCTCTTGGCGTTGCAAGGTCTAAAAATGTAACAGATTTTTCTGGTGTAAAACATTCTTCTTTTACAACCACATGTGGTGCTGATGTTGCAGAAACTACGATATCACATCGTTTCATGACCTCATATCTTTGTTCATATGAAATGATTTCAATTTCTTCAAATTCTTTCTGAACATTTCCTGCATGTGCCAGTGTTCTGCTACATAAATAAATCTTTCCTGCCTCATATTCATATAGATAACGAAGAGCAAGAACTGCGGTATCTCCACTTCCGATCACCAAAATCGTTTTTCCTTTGATCATGCATGTTTTTTCAACTTCAAGGATTCCTATATAACCAACAGATACTGGTTTTTCGCTCATTTTAAACGTAGTCTTTACCTTTTTTGCACAGGTTACCGCATCTCTTACGACTTTATTTAATTCTTTTTTGCTAAATCCCATTGTTCTCGAAAAATCTAAGGCATCTTTTACTTGTCCAAGAATCTGGTCTTCTCCTAGTACCATGGACTCTAGACCCGCTGTGACTCGAAACAGATAAGAAACAGCTTTGTCTTCTTCGCAATGTCTAATATATTGCCTAATCTGCACTTTCTCAAACATATCGCAATAGATATCTTGTATTGCTTTTACCTGTGATTCCTTTTCATAAAAATAGTAGATCTCACTGCGGTTACAGGTTGATAAGATCATGACTTGTTCAATTCCATTTTCTTCTGCTTTACGGAAAAATTCCATCTTTTTCTGATCCGTAAATGAAATCTCATCACGAACGGCAAGATCTGCATTTTTGTAATCGATTCCTAGAAATCCAAATTGCATAAAGCTTCTCCTGCAAGTTTACACGTTTTCTCAATATCTTCTTCGGTATGTGCATCAGAGATAAACATTGTTTCAAACTGAGATGGTGCAATATAAATTCCACGATCTAATAAATATCCAAAATAATCTGCATATTGTTCCGTATTAGATGTCACAGCACTTTCAAAATCTCTGACTTTCTGATCTGTAAAGAAAACACTCATCAAAGAACCGATCTGATTCACACAAACATGTCCATTTCCTGCCTGTCTTGCTGCATTTGCAAGTTTCTTTGTTTTATTTTCCAGTCTTTCATAAATCTGTGGATCATCTTTTAAGATATTTAATGTTTCAATACCTGCGGTTGTTGCAACTGGATTCCCTGATAAAGTTCCTGCCTGATAAACTGGTCCATCTGGGGAGATCATCTGCATGATCTCTCTTCTTCCACCGTAAGCACCGATTGGCATTCCGCCACCAACAATCTTCCCAAGTGTTGTGATATCTGGCTTGATATTGTAATACTGCTGTGCTCCTCCAAGAGACAGTCGGAAACCTGTGATCACTTCATCAAAGATCAGTAAAGAATCATGATCTTTTGTGATCTCTCGTAAAAATTCAAGAAATCCTTCTTCTGGAAGTACTAATCCCATGTTCGCTGCAACAGGTTCTACAATGACTGCTGCAATCTCATTTTTATTTTCTTTAAATAATTTCTCTACAGAATCTTTATCATTATATTCTGCAACTAATGTATTCTTTGTATCGTCTTTTGGAACTCCGGCACTGTCTGGAACGGATGTTGTTAATGCCCCAGAACCTGCTTTTACTAGCAAACTGTCGGAATGTCCATGATAACATCCGCGGAATTTGATGATCTTATCTCTTCCTGTGAACCCTCTGGCTGCACGGATCGCACTCATAACAGCTTCTGTTCCAGAACTTACCAGACGGCTTACTTCCATAGACGGGATCAATTCACTGATCAATTCTGCAAGGATCACTTCCTTCTCTGTTGGTGCTCCAAAGGTTAATCCGTTTTTGCAAGATTCCATAACCTTTTGAATGACCTGTGGATGAGCATGTCCTAAGATTCCAGGTCCCCAGGAACATACATAATCAATGTATTCATTTCCATCGGCATCAATGATTCGATCCCCTTTTGCTGATTCCATAAATCTTGGAGTTCTGTTTACCGCACGAAATGCACGGACTGGACTATTAACCCCACCTGGAATGTGTACTTTTGCTCGTTCATATAACTCTTTTGATCTTGTATCACTCATTTATCTTTCCTCTTCTTTCAGCCATTTGGCAACGTCTAATGCATGATAAGTAATGATCATCTTTGCACCGGCACGTTTTAATCCAACCATATTTTCCATAACGATCTTTTTCTCATCGATCCATCCATTGGCTGCAGCTGCTTTTACCATGGCATACTCACCGCTTACGTTATATGCAACGATTGGAATATTATATTTCATGGATGCTTCTTTCATAATATCCATATAGGCAAGTGCTGGTTTTGCAATAATAAGGTCTGCACCTTCTTCGATATCTTCCCCGATCTCGCGCATCGCTTCCTGTCCATTGGCTGGGTCCATCTGGTATGTCTTTCGGTCTCCAAATCCTGGTGCGGAGTGTGCTGCATCACGAAATGGTCCATAATATCCTGACGCGAACTTAGCACTGTAAGACATGATTGGTGTGTATACAAAACCTGCTTCATCTAAAGCTTCACGAATCGCTTTTACTCGAAGATCCATCATATCACTTGGTGCAATGATATCTGCTCCTGCTTTTGCATAACTTATAGATGCTTTTGCAAGAAGTGGCAGTGTTTCGTCGTTTAAGATCACGCCATCTTTCACAAGACCGCAATGTCCATGAGAAGTGTATTCGCAAAGACATACATCTGCAATGATGATCAGTTCTTCGTATTCTTTCTTAATCTGACGGATTGCTTTTGGTACAATTCCATCTTCAGCGTATGCACCACTTCCGACTTCATCTTTGTGATCTGGGATTCCAAAGATTAAAATTGCTTTGATCCCTGCTTCTTTAATTCTGTTAATTTCTTCTGGCAGGCGGTCTAGCGAATACTGGTAAATTCCTGGCATGGATTCTACTGGATGCTTGATATCTTCTCCTTCTGTGACAAAGATCGGATAGATCAGTTCATCAATTCTTACATGGTTTTCTCTCACCATATCTCTCATATAATTACTTGTTCTTAATCTTCTTGTACGTTCCATTTTACTGTTCCTCGATTTCACTCTGATTTTTTGTATATTTTTGAATGATTTCATTGATTCGTTGTTCTTCTAGTGAATCAATATCTTTTAATCCGATTTGTAATAATTCTTTATAAAATTCCTTGCGCTGCTGTTCTGTGGCAATACATGATTTTGCAAACGCTCTCAAACTTTCTAAGATCTGTGCGATCTGTCCTAATTCTTCCGTCAGATTTGGTTTAATCTTTTCCTTTAAATATTGCGTGATCATAGGGCTTTGACCACCACTTGAAAACGCCGCAACTACTTCTCCTTCTTTTACATAGGATGGAAAAATAAAGCTGCAATCTTCTTTCTGATCAACTGCATTGACCGGAATCTTTCTTTGCATACAGATCTTGCTGATCTCACTGTTTACCTTTGGATCATTGGTTGCTGCAACCACAAGTTCTGCTTCTTTGAAATCTTCCTCCATAAACGTTCGAAAGATTCGGCGGATCTTATCGATCTGCCGAATCTGGGGTATCATCTCTGGTGCGATCACGGTAACATCCGCTTCAAAATCTTTTAAGACTTCGATCTTACGAAGTGCGATCCTGCCACCACCGATCACGAGACATTTTTTATTCTTTAGTTGTACAAACATTGGAAAATATGCCATTGCTTCTACCTGTTATTGTAAATATTCTTTTGCGATTTCCTTGATACCTTCTGGATGTTTTGCATTCCACTGTGCATAATCAAGTCCTTCGCTCTCAACGGTATGTCCTAATTTTACAAGGAATTTTGGAATATCTTCTTCAAGGATGGTTCCTACTTCTTCTCCCATAACCTCTTTGCCCTGATAATCAGATCCATTGATATGAAGAACAAATGCAGGATGAGCAACTTTATCAATCACTTTCATACTTCCGTGGAATCCGATCTCTCCGATCTGGTGTGTTCCACAAGAAGACATACATCCGGAAATATGAATCTTTGGTAATGATCCATCTTTTAATCCGGCTTCTCTTTCTGCTTTGATCACTTTGTGTAACAGTCCTTGAGAATCTCTTAATCCAACCTGACAGATTGTTGCCCCGATACAGGATACCGATGTCTCAAACAATGTTTCTGCACCATCATTTGTGACTTCTAAAACTTTCTTTGCTTCATCTCCAGTCAGATTAATGATATACATCGTCTCATCTGGAGAGATCCGTGCTTCTACCTCATCCATATCTTTGATCACATCATAGATCTGACCTAATTTCTCAGGTTTTGGACAGCCACCAAATGGATGATAAGCAACTGCATATAATCCTTCTTGTTTCTGCTCGATCACACGTTTTCCTTCTGCTTTACTTTCATCTCCTTGTTTTGTTACTTCAGGAATCTCTACATGAAGATCTAAATCCTGTCCAGATGCGAAAACTTCATCTAATTTCTCATGGAATGCTTTGATATATCCTTCTTCTCCTAAAGTTTCCTGCATATAGCGAGTTCTGGCTCTTCCACGCTGTTTGTAATTTCCATGTGCGATAAATGTCTCTCGCATTGCACAGATATAATAACGGATCTTCTCTGGTTTTACATTCTCAGCAACTTTCAGTCCAAATCTTGCATTATTGCCAAGTCCACCGGCACTGTAAACATCAAAGTTTCCATCTTCTCTTGCCACAAATCCAAGATCACGGAATGTTGCATGTGTCTCATTCGCTGGCCCATTTGAGAATCCAACTTTTAACTTTCTTGGCATGACTTCTTTTTTAATAAATGTCATTAAATACTCTCCAGCTGCTTCTGCATAAGGAAGAACGTTAAAATATTCTCCTTTCTGCACACCGGATAATGGAGATACAGTAACATTTCGTGGAAAATCTCCACCACCACCCATTGTTACAATGCCATGATCTAATCCGCCTTCCATGATTCCATAGATTGCTTCTGGCTGTAAGTTATGTAACTGAATTGCCTGACATGTTGTCAAATGTACTTTATCTACGTTATATGTTTTAATACTGTCTGCGATAAATTTTAATTTGTCTTTTGTTAAATGACCACCCGCCATACGAAGACGGATCATGCTTGCTTTTCCATCTTTCTGTGCATAGCTTCCGTAACCACCGGAGAATCCTTTATAATCTGCTTTACTTAATTCTCCTGCATAAAACCGGTCTGTCTTTTCTTTAAATGCTGGCAGGTCTTTTTTCCATTCCTGTGGATTGATCATTTCCATATGTAAAATTCCTTTCTGAACATTTTATTTCTTTTATTATGTGAATCCTTATAAAATACCACATTTGTCTTATCATACCACATTTACATAGTCGTTTGAATGATTTCTTTCTTTTTCTACAAGAAATGATTCGATGGCTTCTGCAAGGTTTTTATGTCCTTCTTCATTCATATGTTCCATATCTGCCTTACTTGGTTTGGCTACATCACTTGCTGCAAGAAAATCACATCCGTATTTCCATGCAATCTTTAAATATGTCTGTTTTAATTGTTTGGATACTTTCACAGAATGCTGATCAAATTCGGGATCAAACCCTGGTTTCCATACATCTTCTCCAAGTTCAATTGGAGATACTAATAAAATATCGATCGTAGGATCATGTTTTTTGATCTGTTGGATTAATTTTTCGATGCCTTTTCCAATACGCTCTGCACTTGCATGATTGTATATTTTACAGTCATTGGTTCCAAGCATTAAAACCACCTGATCAAGCGGTGTGTGTGTTTCTAAAAGCATCGGAAGTACTTTCGCTCCATTCCTTCCATCTCTTGTTGCATCATCAAACACACTGGTTCTTCCGCATAATCCTTCTTCAATGATTCTATATCCTTTATCGTAAAGCTTCTCTGATAAAATACCTGTCCATCTTGTTTCTCTGTTATATCTTCTATTTGTACCGGGGATGAGTCCGTATGTATTGGAATCTCCGAAGCATAATATTTCTTTCATCTCTGTCACCTTCTTCGTTATATTTCATACAATTTTAATAGGAATAATATGATTATAAAGAATGAAATTATACTTGTCAATAGGTTATGAACAGAAAAATACCTTATAAGATATAAAAATATCCTATAAGGCATTATAGATTTGTGCTATTTTTAATTTAATTTTTCTCACAAGCACTCTGAATTATTTTTTTCCAACCATACTTTTTATGTTCCCATCGTTCCTCTTCCATTAATGGCTCATACTTATCACACTTAATCTGGTCAAAAATCGTTTTATCATAAATTCCCAAAGCAATTCCTGCCAAATATGCTGCCCCAAGCCCTGTAGTTTCAATTACTGATGGTCGCACAACCTGTTTTTCAGTAATATCTGCCTGAAACTGCATCAGGAAGTTGTTCGCACTGGCTCCGCCGTCCACCTTCAGAGCCCAGGTGCCGTCCTTGGTTCACTTGCCAAGGGTGATGACCTGGGTGTCGTCACCGGCAACATGGCATACGAAGTCCTGGTCAACGGCGCTGACCCTGCTACTACCGAAATTCAGTTTGCTCCCAAGACTACCTATCAGTATGTGCCGGATCGCTGTGAAAAACTGGGCGTTAAGGTTCCCTCTGACTATGTGGCTACCGAAGCAGAAAAGTAATCCAAACCCTTTCGCACATTAAAAATCTGCATACTTTTATCCA
>OGOO01003338.1_pt1 | contig 10414 bp, 7 predicted proteins | sample 1552651 | NCBI WGS metagenome assembly OGOO01 (sample SAMEA2580118, study PRJEB22360) | human gut metagenome | biome: human gut; feature: human-associated habitat; material: faeces | place: Denmark | collected 2008/2010 | reverse complement strand
TGGAACGGAACCATGGTCTGGCTCTTGGCCTTCACCTGAATGGTCTGGCCGGGCTTGACGCGGTAGGACGGGCGGTCCACGATGTTGCCGTCAACGAGGATGTGACGGTGCACCACGAACTGACGGGCCTGGGCGGTGGTGCGGGCGAAGCCTGCACGCAGGACCAGAGCGTCGAGACGGGTCTCAAGATCGGTCAGCATGGCGTTGCCGGTCTGGCCGGCGGTGTGGGTGCCCTTCTCGTAAGCGGCGCGAAGCTGCTTCTCGGAGATGCCGTACTGAGCGCGCAGACGCTGCTTTTCGCGCATACGCACCGCGTAATCGGACTCGGTGCGGCGACGGGTGCGGCCGTGCTCGCCAGGAGCATACGGACGCTTTTCGAAGATGCGCTGAGCCTTAGGGGTCAGAGCGATGCCGAGGGCGCGGGAAAGACGCACCTGACGGCGGGAACGCTGAACGTTCGTCATTGGTTTAATCCTTTGTTTGTTCTGTCGTTGTCTGAACGGAACGTATGCCGAAGTCCGGCATACGCTGAGCCAGCCTCTCCAGTGCTTCTTCGCGCAATGCGCGAACGGCTTGACCCGCAATGCAGAACACCACGGATGGCCGCCGACCCACTGATGGGCTAAGACTCCAGACGGCATACGTCCTTCCGGGCGCACACCAATCGCTAATCATACACATGGGGGACGGACGAGATGCTCCGATTCACCTATATCGGCATGTCTTAAAAACGTCAGGCCCGAGTAAGCACTCCCCTATCCATACGATAGGTATGGTCCACATAAGCAAGCGCGTCCGGATCATGGGTAACCATAAGCACCGAGGTACCGTCATCCGCTACTTGCCGCAGCAGCCGCATGACGATTGCGGTGCTTTCGGCATCCAGATCTCCTGTCGGTTCATCGGCGATCAGCAGTTTCGGCTTGTTCATCAACGCTCGGGCGATGGAGACGCGGCGCATCTCGCCACCAGAGAGCTCCTTCGGATAGCATGTCGCAAGCTCGCCTACAAGCAGTTGATCCAACAGATGTTGCGCGCGTTGCGTCAAATGGTCGGGCTGAGATGAAGAAGCCGTCTGCGTCGAAGCTGGTTGGACGACGTCGGGAAGGCCATCGACCACGACGGAAGACGCCGTCTGTTCCTGTGATTGTGCGTCATTCGTCCGTTCATCGATTTCGGTTTCATACCGAGACGGATTGCGATGCAGCACTGCGGGAAGGACCACATTGTCGATTGCGGTGAGGTTCGGCAATAGTGTCTGGATCTGCGTGACGAAGCCGATGGTGCGGTTGCGCAAAATCGACATCTGTTTGTCGTTTAACGTGGTCACCTCGTTACCGGCCAGCAGAATCGAACCGGATGTAGGTTTCAGCAATCCCGTGACGAGATTGAGCAAAGTGCTTTTGCCGTTTCCGGATCTGCCGACGATCGCCATGAATTCGCCTGGATCGAGCGTGAGATTCACGTCATCCACCGCGGGGAAAGGTTTGCCTCGGCGTACGAATTCACGGGTAAGGCCACGAACCTCCAATATGGGCTGTTCCGGCATCACTCCCCCTCCCTCAGCGTCAGGTATGCCTGTGGGGCGGAAAGACGCACCGCTGTGGCGAGGGATGCGACCAGGCCCGTAAGCACTGCGAACAGGAGAGCGACGACTATCAGTACCGCCACTTTACCGACGCCAATCTGCAGATACGGCAATTGAAGTTCCTTGGCGATCAGACCGCTGAACGGAAACACGACCAACGAGGTACAGGTCACACCGATCACACCTCCAATAGCTCCGATGGTCGCCGATTCCTTGACGATAATGCCCACCAGGGTCGCACGATCGGCGCCGAGAATACGGTACGCGGCGAATTCACGCTTGCGTTCGTTCATAGCCGACGAAAACACCGCCAACATCACGACCAATCCCATAGTCCAGAACACCGTGATGAACACCGCCACATAGCGGATGATCACCTTGAGATTCGTTTTCGTCGTAGCCGTGATGCCGCCCGGATACACATAACCCAGGCTTTCGAGCCCTGTTGTTTTTGCGATATTCGAGGCTACCTGCTGCGCGGAATATCCGTCCTTGACTTTGACGAGCACGGCGGACACCGCTTTGCCGGCGTATTCTTCAGGAATCGCGGCATGTCCGACCTGCGCGGAATAGGAAACGACATCCGGCACCGTGTCCAGGTTCACGAATACGGAATTGTCCAGTGACGTTCCGGTATCGGCCAGTTGCGCGGCCACGGGGAATTCATGACCGTACAGTTTGACCGTATTGTTGTCCGACACGTTGATGCTGGCGCCTGCTATGATTTGGCCGCGACGGAGTGTGCCGTCGAATTGCGAAGCCACCCAAGGAGTGATGACGAAGTCGGTGTCGGGGTTGAAGCCGATGATCTGCACCTTTTCGTCGCAGCAGGCTGCCGCAAGCGAGGAGATGTACGTCTGCACCGTGCTTTCGCCCACACCGTCCGCTTCGGCGATTTGGCTTCCAATGTCATTGGTGAAGTAGAACGTGCTCGAAGAGTTTCCCGTGAGCAACGCCTCAGCCTGATTTTTCGTGTTCTGCGGCGTGACCATCAGATCGGCGCCCATACGTTCCCGCATGCTGTTCAGCCCGTTGTTCAGGTTCATGGAAAGCAGCGCGCCTCCATAGAACGCCACAGTGAGCATGACGACCACAATGACAAGCGCCGAAGTGCGGAATGGTTTGCGACGCAGATTGGCCAGCGGTAGTTTCGCAAGGGTGATATGCGGCACGTCAGCCACGCTTTGCCGGCTTGAGATCGAGATATACGGCGACTGCTGCGAGCACCGCCAGCAGCACGCCCAATACGATAAGCGTCGGCATCGTCACCATATGGCAATGCATCATGGAGCCTCTGCATACGCCTACCAGCATGGTCGGCACCAGAACGACAAGCACGCCCAGCACGGCATTGGCGATATCCAATCCGGCCCTGACCCGGCTTGGCGCGAAAAATCCGATTATTGCCAGCAATGCGATGACGACACCCAGTCCCAGAGCGACCCGAGCGGTGTAGCGGCATGCCATGGGCATGTCTTTGATGGCACACACATGCGCGAAGGTCTGCGGGGCGATGACAATCAGCGCGCCCAGAACAATCTGCGATATCGCGGCGAACAGTTTTCTTGGCATGGTTCTTCCTCTCGAAAAGCAAACATCGCCGATTATCGCAACAAATGCTCCGAAAGAAAAGACTTGTTTTTTCACTCAATCCGTGTTATGAGCCCACAACGGCGCCGCCACGAGGGGCGCCTATTGGAAAAGCCGTCAGAGCTTTTCAATAGGCGCCACACGAAGCAGCAATCGTTTGACGCCATCCGTGCCGAAATCGACGGTGATCACCGAATTCGCGCCCTTGTCCTGCGTTTCGATGACCTTTCCCAAACCGTAATGGTCATGGGTGATTCTGTCGCCTATCTGGAAATCCGAAATGCTCAATCCGTTGTTGCCGTCCAACGAACTTGCCAGAGCCGATTTCGTCAGATCCTTTGGCTTGGCGCGGCGCGTGGTGACCTTACCGGATTTGCCGGAGGGCTTGCCGGAACCGTATGACGACCGGGATGAGCCATACGAACCGTATGAGGACGAGCCAGAGTGCGATCCGCCAGAGAAACGGCGGCTTCCCGAGCCGGAGGAGGACCGTCCGGGACCCTACGAGCTGTGCGATCCATGAGACGACCCATAAGTGGAATGCGATCCGCGAGAACCAGAACCATACGATGAGGAACCGTATGTCGACGATCCGTACATCGATTCGCCGAAGGAAGTGGATCCGAAATCGTCATCATCGTCCCACCCGCCGAACTCGTCGTCATCTCCCCAGCTGGCGCGCATGCGCTCCACACCGGCCTCACGACGTTTCCAATCGATGAGTTCATCCGGAATCTCATCCAGGAACTGGCTGGGCATCATGTCATTGGCCTGCCCCCATTGGGCACGCACCGCCGCACGGGTCACATACAGCCGACGCTTCGCACGGGTGATGCCCACGTATGCCAGACGACGCTCCTCGGACAGCTCGCTGGTGTCCTCCATGGCACGCTGGTGCGGGAACGTACCCTGTTCCATACCCGTAAGAAACACATACGGATATTCCAAACCTTTGGCCGTATGCAAGGTCATCATCGTGACCTTGCCGGAATCCTCGCCCTCTCCCGGCAACTGATCCGAGTCGGCGACCAATGCCGTGGTCTCCAGAAAACCGGCCAACGTGGCATCCGGCGTGTTCTGTTCGAATTCGGCGGCCACGGACTGCAACTGGGAAAGATTGTCCACACGCGAAGCATCCTGCGGATCCTCGGAACGTTGCAATTCCTCCAGAAGACCGCTTTTATCCAATACTTCGGCCACCACTTCGGATGGTTTCGAATCATGTTCCTTGGCGAAATCGGCCAGCTCGTGCATCAGATCACGGAATGCGCCCAACGGTTTGGTGGTACGGCCTGTCATGCCTTCAATCTGGTCCATATGTTCAATGGATTCGAAGAACGTGAGGTCATGCGCGTCCGCGTAGCCGGCCACCAATCCCTCCGCGCGTGCGCCGAGTCCTCGTTTAGGCACATTGAGGATACGCCGCACGTTCACATTATCCGCGGGATTCACGATGGCCTGCAAATACGCGATGGCGTCCTTGACTTCCCTACGTTCATAGAATTTGGTGCCGCCGACCAGCTGATACGGCAGATTGGCGTTGATCATGGCCTCTTCCAGCGAACGTGACTGCGCGTTGGCTCGGTACATGATGGCGATGTCACGGTAAGCGACGTCTTCCTCGGTGTGGATTCGTGCGATTTCGTTCGCTATCCATCCGGCTTCCTGCTGTGCGTTGTCGGCGGCATAGCCGACGATTTTGTCGCCTTGACCAAGCGCCGTCCACAGTTTCTTCGGCTTGCGGTTTTCGTTTTTCGCGATCACCGCGTTCGCCGCGTCGAGGATGGTCTGCGTCGAACGGTAGTTCTGTTCGAGCATGATGGTTTTGGCGTTCGGGAAATCCTGTTCGAAGTCTTGGATGTTACGGATGTCCGCACCTCGGAACGCGTAGATGGATTGGTCGGAATCACCCACCACGGTAATCCAGCTCGGTCCCACACGGCCCGCTCCCCTCGCCTGCGGGTCGGGCTGTTCGTCCGAATCGATGCCGGACAATTCACGTACGAGCACATATTGGGCATGGTTGGTGTCTTGATACTCGTCCACGAAGATGTAACGGAACCTGTGCCGATAGTATTCGCTCACCTGCGGGCAGGTTTGGAGCAATTCCACGGTGCGCATGATCAAATCGTCGAAGTCGACTGCGTTGGCGAGCGCCAGACGATGCTGGTATTCGGCGTAGACGACGGCGACCAGTTCGTCGACGTCGCCGGCGCTCACCTGGTATCCGCGCTGTCCCGGGATGTAATCGCAGTTCGCTTTTTTCAGCTGGTCTTTCCAGGAAACCAACGCGTTCTTGCAGTCGGATATCTTGCCCAGCAGCATGCGTGGCGTATACCGCTTCGTATCGATGTTCAGGTCGGCTGCGATCAGTTTGACCAGTCGCTCGCTGTCCGCGGTGTCGTAAATCGAGAAGCCCGATTTAAGGCCGATTTCCTTGCCGTCGCGGCGTAGGATGCGTACGCAGGCGGAGTGGAAGGTGGAGATCCACATATGTTCGGCTTCCGGCCCGACCAAAGTCACGAGACGTTCACGCATTTCCGCGGCCGCCTTGTTGGTGAAGGTGATGGCGAGGATGCTGCTTGCCCAGAAGCCATGCGCCAGCAGCCATGCGATGCGACGTGTCAGCACACGGGTCTTGCCTGAGCCTGCGCCGGCGCCGATGAGCAATGCCTGGCCGTAGTATTTCACCGCTTCTTCCTGTTGGGGGTTGAGTCCCTCTATCAGGCTCCGCGGATCGCACATCACAGGTCCCATGCTCTGTTCCACCGATTCCTCTTTTCTTCGCGCACGCTCATATTCAAACATTTGTTCGCAGCATTCATGTTTATCACATGAGCAGGTCAGGGGTCCGACTCGCACGGTCAATTGAGGCGCGTATGCTGAACTCCTATATACGGCTCGCCGTATGCCATCATCTGATGCCGCTTTCGCGGCCGACAAGATTAAGGGGTTTCATGAAGGAACTTGAAGAGCGCATTGCGCAACAAGGTACCGTCAAGCCCGGCAATGTGCTGAAAGTGGACGCGTTCCTCAACCATCAGTGCGATGTCGAGCTGTTCGACCATATGGGCGCCGCCTGGGCCGAGCATTTCAAGGGCAAGACCATCGATAAGATTCTGACCATTGAGGCTTCCGGCATTGGCATCGCCTGTGTCGTGGCCCGTCATTTCGGCAATGTCCCGGTGGTGTTCGCCAAGAAGGCGCAGTCCATCAATCTTGACGGCGACCAGTACACGACCACCGTGTATTCCTTCACCAAGCAGAAGGAGTTCCCTGTCATCGTGTCCAAGCGCTATCTCAATGAAGGCGACCACGTGCTGCTGATCGACGATTTCCTTGCCAACGGCAAGGCGTTAAAAGGCCTGATCGAGCTGTGCCATGAGGCCGGAGCCACTGTGGAAGGCATCGGCATCGCAGTGGAAAAGGGCTTCCAAGGCGGTGGCGACCAGCTGCGTGAGGAAGGGTACGACGTCGATTCCCTGGCAATCGTCGAATCGATGGATCCGGAAAACGGCACCATCGAATTCCGCTCCTGATTTTTTCAGTACGCTCAAACGATTATAAGAGAGGATGTAACAGTTGAGCGAAGAGAAGAACACAGAGAAAACCGAAAAAAGACGAAGGCAAAAGACATGAAAAAAGGCGTGTCTTTTGAGGCGTTGAGCAGTCTTGACGCACCGGTGTCGTTCTGGAAGGGCATTCCGTTCGGCCTGCAGCACGTCATGGCCATGTTCGTGGCGAATCTCGCGCCTATCTTCCTGGTGGCCACGGCCGCCAAGATGGATGCCGCGCAGTCCGCCGCCATCATTCAGGCCGGCCTGCTGGTCGCAGGTCTCGGCACCTGCCTGCAGCTGTACGGTGTGTGGCTGATTGGTTCCCGTCTGCCGATGGTCACCGGCATTTCCTTCACCTACGTCGCGGCCGCCATGTCGATCGCGCAGCATCAGGGTTATGGCGCAGTCGCCGGCGCCGTGGTGCTTGGCGGCCTGTTGGAGGTCGTGCTTGGTTTGACGGCCAAGTATTGGCGTCGTTTCGTTCCGCCGATCGTTTCCGCGATTGTCGTCACCTCGATTGGTTTTTCGCTCCTGTCCGTCGGCGCCACGAGCTTCGGCGGCGGTTCCGGCGCGAAGGATTTCGGCAGCTGGCAGAATCTGACGCTTGGCCTGATTTCGCTGGTGGCTTGCCTTGCGTTCCAGCTGCTCATGAAGGGCACCGCCAAGCAGCTTTCCGTGCTGTTCGGCCTTGTCGTGGGCTATGTGGTCGCGATTTTCATGGGAAAGGTCGATTTCTCCGGTTTCACCAATCTGCAGGTCGTGTCGGTGCCGCATTTCATGCCGTTCAAGCTTGAGTTTGATCCGGGTGCGATTATCTCCTTCGCTCTACTGTATGTCGTTTCCTCGGTTGAGGTGTTGGGCGACACAGCGGCGCTTACCAAGGTCGGTCTCGACCGTCAACCCACCGACAAGGAAACCGCCGGAGCTATTGCCGGCGACGGTTTGATCTCCTCCGTGTCCGGTTTGTTCGGCTGCCTGCCATTGACTTCGTTTGCGCAGAACATCGGTCTGGTGGCGATGACCAAGGTGGTCAACCGCAAGGTGATTCTTTCCGGCGGTCTGATTTTGGTGCTTGCCAGCTTCGTTCCGGCCGTTGCAGAGGTCTTCAACTCCCTGCCGCAGGCTGTGCTTGGCGGCTGCACCATCATGATGTTCGGCAATATCATCCTGTCCGGATTCCAGATGATTTCCGAGGCCGGTTACACGCAGCGCAACATCACCATCGCCGCGTTGAGCCTAACCATTGGCATCGGTTTCACCCAGGTCGGCGACATTTTCGCCAACTTCCCGGCGCTGTTCCAGTCCATCTTCGCTTCCAACTGCATCGCGGTGTCGTTCGTGGTGGCTGTGATTCTCAACGCCGTTCTGCCTAGCGAGGAGCACTTCCTGTCCGCTCCTCAGCATCAGGAGGCCTGATTTCCCTAATATCGGCATCGTCCGCATATGAATGATCCCCATTCCGATTTCCACGGAATGGGGATCATTCATATGCGACGGCATGTGGCGGACCTCGTATGGAAGTCGTCAACGCATCAATCAGTGCCCTTGCTTGATCCAAGCGGCGATTGAATCCTTGACCGCCTGCGCGTAGATCGTATTGGACATTCCCGGATGGATGCCATCTCCGGCAAGTTCGTCAGCATGCTGGGAAATGGTCCCGTCCCAATCGACCAGTACGACGTTGTTGGAATGCGCCGCGGCGAATTGCTTCAACACGGCATTGGTGCCGGGAACCCATGAAACGGGAGCGTGCGCGTTAATGAGCACCAGCACATGATCGGGGCCGACATCATTCAGCAGATCGTCAAGCTGATCATTGGTCACCACGGAGTTGGTGGCAAGTCCCACCAAGACCCAGGGGCGCAGATTTCCTTGCGCTTTCAATTGATCGACAAGACCCTGTCCCTTCGCCATCGACCGTGAGACTTCGGCATCCACAATGATGTTGGGGAACGTGTCTTGCAATCCTTTGCTGGACGCCAGCATCACCGAATCTCCGATGGCGGCCATTTGCGAACCATCCGGCATCTTATGCCGTGGCTTCCTTGGCATCGGTGTTCGGCGTCGTTCCAAAGCGGCATGATTGCGTTGCTGCAACAGCCTGGCGCTGATACCCAAGGATTGCGCCACACTGGTTTGTTCCGATGCCGTCGCCACAGCGTATCCGCAGAAGCTCCATGAGCATGCCAGCACCACGACCGTGGATATCAGACGGCCGCAATGCTCGGCTTCGTCTCCACTGATCGGACGAATCAACGCGATGAATCCCGCACGAGCGACTGGCTTCTCGAACAGTCGCCAAGATGCGAACGCGAACAGCACGGTGAGGATGAAGGTGAAGGACAGCAGCCTGTCGGCATGCCATGCGCCCCACTGGGGCAGCAGGGATCTCAGCAGCAGCCATAATGGCCAATGCCACAGATAAATGCCATACGAATAATGGCCCAAAGCGGCAAGCGGCTTGAACACAAGCAGATCCTGCATCCAGGATCCGAATGGTATGGTTCCTGCGATCAGCATCACAGCAAGCACGGAGGCGACGAAGATACCGCCATGGAACGCCGCTGGGCCTTGAGTGATATGCCGCATCATCCACAGCAATGCCAGCAATGAGCCAAAGGCAACTATCGGGCCGAATTGAATCCATATCTTATGGAATCGTTCCATTATCCGCGATTCATTGGCTCGCCCATGCTCATGTCTGAGAATCGGCAGTATCCAAGCCAGCGCGGCACCGAGCCATAGGCCCATGGCGTGCGTGTCGGTGCCGAAATACACACGTGTGGGGTCAGCGCCAGAGTGGTATAGCAGTCCCATGGATACCGCGCTTGCTCCGGCAAGGGCTGTCAGTATGCATACCGGAGCCCATCTGATGATGATTTTTCGCAGCAGCAAAACCACGAATGGAGCGATCAGATAAAACTGCATGAGCAACGACATGAACCATAGGTGACGGAATATGTCAGGGTTCATCTGGGAGAAATAGCTGGCTCCGCTGCTGATGGCATACCAGTTGTAGCATCCCAGAAGCACGGTCATGATCTGGTTCCGGATGCCGACAAGCATGTCGCGGTTCACCAGCCATGCCAACGTCACCGAGATCGGGATAAGAGCAAACAGCGCGGGATAAATCCGGCGGAACCGTTTGAGGAAGTACTCCCCCAGTTCCAAGCCTTTACCTGAATCGATACGATTGAGCAGCGATGAGAAAATCAGGAAACCGGAGATGGTGAAGAACACATCCACACCGAAAAACCCGCCTTGAAGCGAAAGCTCATCGCAGTGATACAGCACAATCGCAATAAGGGCTATGCCTTTAAGCCCGTCCAAACCGACGAAACGTCGTTTAGCAGCCACGAATAACCAACCGTTCTCTCTTACATCATTGCACGGTACAGTGCAACCTGTCGTATCGTACTACCAAGCAATCCCTTGCGAATCGCGGAAAAGGGGGCCCAACGCACTGCGCCGCCGTGCCTGATTGACCGATGATATCGATTATCAGGCACGGCGGCGCAGATTCATACCGTTTGCCGTCACGTTCCTCTACCAGCCGAAACGTGACACGTCACTCACTTGGAGAAGACGTTGCCGTAGGAGTCCTTGCCTTCTTCTGCGATGGCGGCGGACTTGCGGGCGATGGCCAGCTCCTCGTTGGTCGGGATGACGCAGATGGTGA
>OGOO01003330.1_pt1 | contig 10440 bp, 6 predicted proteins | sample 1552651 | NCBI WGS metagenome assembly OGOO01 (sample SAMEA2580118, study PRJEB22360) | human gut metagenome | biome: human gut; feature: human-associated habitat; material: faeces | place: Denmark | collected 2008/2010 | reverse complement strand
ATGTGAAACTGACCGGCCAGCCCTACGATACCCAGCACCCAGCCGATACCTGAACCCAGCGCGTAAGAGATAGAATCCCAGATGTCGCCGATGTATTTAGCATCAGACGGGCTCAGAGTGATACGCTGCTGCATGAACAGAGAAGCACCCATGATGGCACAGTTTACAGCAATCAACGGCAGGAAGATACCCAGTGACGCATACAGTGAAGGACTGAAGCGTTCTACAATCATTTCTACCAGCTGAACGATAGCCGCAATTACGGCAATGAAAAGAATGAAGCTCAGGAAGCTCAGGTCAATTCCCAGAATGCCGTCGGCAGCCAGCACCTTCGTCTGCAGAAGGTAGTTCACCGGCAAGGTAACCACCAGCACGAAAGTTACGGCGATACCCAGACCGAGGGCAGTCTTCACGTTCTTCGATACCGCCAGGTATGAACACATACCCAGGAAGAACGCAAATATCATATTGTCCACAAAGATTGAGCGGACCAATAAACTAAAAAAATGTTCCATAATTCTGGATTTTTAATTTCCGTTGTTGGTTAATAATTATTCTTTTTCTTGCAACTCTTTGTGTTTTGCACGCTGATACCAAATCAGGCAAGCTACGATGATCAAAGCCATCGGCGGCATCAACATCAAACCGTTGTTTACATAACCGGCATTCTTTACAGCCTCATAGTTCAGGATGTTAAAGCCCAACAGTGTTCCTGAACCCAGCAACTCACGGAAGAATGCAACGATTACCAGAATCTTGGCATAACCCAGACCGTTACCAATACCGTCAAGGCATGATTCCCACGGACCGTTTGACATAGCAAATGCTTCCAGACGTCCCATCAGGATACAGTTGGTAATGATCAAACCTACGTATACAGACAACTGTACGCTCACGTCGTAAGCAAAAGCTTTCAGCAACTCACTTACGATAGTTACCAAAGCTGCTACAACTACCAGCTGTACGATGATACGAATACGGTTAGGCACTGTCTTACGCAACAAAGAAATCACTACGTTAGAAAAAGCAGTAATAATGGTTACAGAAAGACCCATCACGATGGCCGGCTCCAGTTTGGAGGTTACAGCCAGTGCAGAACAGATACCCAACACCTGTACAGTTACCGGGTTGTTCATGCCTATAGGAGTAGAAAATACTTCTCTGTTTTTAGCTGAAAATAAACTTCCCATTTTCGTTCTCCTCCTTATTCTTTAGATGTTAAAAATTTAGCGTAATGTGTCATACATCCTTTCAACATGGCATCTACACCAACTGAAGTGATTGTACCACCAGAGATACCGTCTACCTGGAATTCCGGATTTTCAACTTTTCCGTTCTTTACAACTCCCAGTGCAACGGCTTCACCGTCCATTACATGCTTGTCCTTAAATTCACTCTGGAAATGATCTCCTGCAATTTCTGCTCCCAGACCCGGAGTTTCAGACGCATGAGAGAAGTAAGTTCCGTATACTGTATTCTTGTCTTCGTTCAAGGCAACATATCCCCAGATAGCACCCCAAAGACCGGCACCGTATACCGGAATTACATATTTAGTCTGTCCTTCGATTTCACATACGAAGATGTGAGCACGACCGTTTTCCTTGAAATCTTTTTCGTAAGAAGTCACGAAAGCGCCTTCATACGGAGTCAGTGTGCCGTCTTCAGCTACCACCATATCCGATTTCACCACTTTAGCAAATTCAGCTTCTGCATCCTGAACTTCTTTAATACCCAATGAAGAAAGAATCTGTTTCTTAGTATCAAGTTCTACATTCTTTCCCTGAATATCACGCAAAGAAGAGTTCACGAAAGCCAATAAGAATGCTACGATAACAACCATTACCGAAGCATAAATGATAGTATAAGAGTTACTATTAGTATTCATTGTATTTTCGGTTTTTATTTGTTAGACATAGCACGTTTTGCACGGCGAGAAATGTTATTCTGAACTACTACGTAGTCAATCAGCGGAGCGAAGATGTTCATCAGCAGGATAGCCAACATCATACCTTCAGGATAACCCGGATTCAATACACGGATAATGATTGCCATGGCACCAATCAGGAAACCATATACAAACTTACCGTTTTCAGTACGTGAAGAAGTTACAGGGTCTGTAGCCATAAACACAGCACCGAAGCAGAAACCACCCAAGCACAAGTGTTCATACCAAGGCATCTTAGCCATTGCAGTGTCCGGACCGATGGTATTGAAAATCCATCCCATTACCGCACCACCTACAAATACTGACAACATTGTCTTCCAGCTTGCCACACCTGACCACAACAGGATAACCGCACCGATAGCAATAGCGATTACGCTGGTTTCACCGATAGAACCCGGAATCAGACCAGTTACCATATCCCAAGAGAAAGCAGGATATGCCATCGCATCAGTTGCAGTAGAAGCCTGTCCCAGTGCTGTAGCAGCAGTCAGACCGTCTACATTGCTTCCCAAGCCAAAGATGCTGTCGCTAGATACCCATACAGTATCACCAGACATTTTAGTCGGATAAGCAAAGAACAAGAATGCACGAGTAATCAATGCAGGGTTAAAGATGTTCATACCTGTACCACCGAATACTTCCTTTGCAAAAATTACAGAGAAAGCAGTAGCTACAGCCAGCATCCACAACGGACAGTCAACCGGCACAATCATTGGAATCAGCATACCTGAAACCAGGAAACCTTCCTGAATTTCTTCCTTCTTCCACTGAGCTACCACAAATTCGATACCCAGACCCACTACATATGATACAATGATTTTCGGCAGTACAGCCAAGAAACCATAACCGAACATTTCAATGAAGCTGCCTTCTACATTTGCAGCATGGAAATGCTGGTAACCCACATTATACATACCGAACAGCAAGGCCGGTATCAGCGCGATCACCACGAACGACATGATACGTTTGCTGTCTATCGCATCGTGGATGTGCGTACCTGTCTTCGAAGTAGTGTTCGGAACAAACAGGAATGTTTCAAACCCGTCGAACACAGAACGAAAAGCATGAAATTTGCCTCCCTCTTCAAAGTTAGGCTTTATCTTATCGAGATAATTTCTTAACGCGTTCATTTATTAATAATCGTTTTAGTTAGCATTAACACATTTCACGGCGGAGCATGTCGAGTCCGTCACGAACAATACGCTGCAATTCCATCTTTGAAGAGCAGACAAATTCACACAAGGCAAAGTCTTCTGGAGCTACCTCGTAAATACCCAGTGCTTCCATACGGTCAATATCGCCCGCGATGATTGCCTTAATCAGATATTCCGGCAGAATGTCCATCGGAAGAACATGGTCGTATTCATTCGACATGATCATGTGGCGTTCACCACCCTTCACACGTGCATCCAACACATATTCTTTCTTCTTACCCATCATCCAGCTGAAATAAGAACGGCTGGGACTGAAATCATTGAAACGCGGCATGATCCAACCCAGCATTTCGTGAACGTCGCTTCCTTCCGGAATTACGGTCAACTGGCTGTGGAAAGCTCCCAGATAACCGTTGGCAGAAATCTGCTTACCGGTCAGTACGTTACCGCTGATGTAGCGCAAAGCTTTGTCTTTTGTTACGTTATTTTCGAATACACCTGTCAGCAGTGCACCTACTTTCAATTTCACGTATGCAGGTTTAAGTACTTCAGAACCTGTCACTGCTACCGTGCGGGTAAAGTCTACATGACCCGTATTAAACAGACGGCCGATGAAGATAACAGCCTGCGGATCGATAGTCCATACTGTTTCACCCTTGTTTACAGGAGCGATGTGGTTAATCTGTACACCAACGTTACCAGCAGGATGCGGTCCGTCAAATACAGTTACTTCCACGTTCTTCGCCTGCGTCAAAGCCGGTGATTTCTGATTTACACTGATACTCAGGTATGTCTTGGCTATCTTAGCCAACGCATCCAATCCAGTTTGGAAGTTTGCTTCTTCGCCTGAGAGCGCCAGTTCGAATTCTGGAGCCAGCGGGTTTGTGTCGAATGCAGAAACGAAGATAGCACGAGGTGCTACAGTCGGATCAGCCACTACGTCATACGGACGCTGACGGATAAACGCGAACAAACCGGCATTCAGCAGCATTTCTTTTACAGCAGCACCATCAAGTGCAGCTACACTCTTCTTACCGAATTCTTCAAAGTCCTGTTCCGTAGCAGCCTGTACGGTGATACTCATCACCTTACGTCTTGCCCCACGTTCCACGCTTGTCACTACGCCGCTTACCGGCGAAACAAATTTCACTTCTGGATGATTCTTGTCTACAAACAAGGGTCCTCCGGCCATCACATATTCCTGTTCCTTAACGACCACTTTCGGAGTCACGCCTGTAAAATCATCGGGACACAGAGTATAGAATCCCGGCTCTTTCACAGCCACTACCTCCGCAGCCGCCTTACCTTTCAGGTTTATGTCCAAGCCTTTACGCAACTTAATTAAATTTGCCATGTTAGGTTATAAAAAATGGTTTTGTATTTTGCGTGCAAAATTAAATAAAAAAGAGGTGAAAAAAGAATATTTGCCCATCGAATTAGAGAAATATTTCTTTATATCGAAAGGCAAATATTAAATAACGATGACAAAAGAGGCTATTCTGCCATATAGAGAGAGCAAAAATACACTTAATATCCCTTGTGCTGGTGCAGCTGAGGGTTCATGTCAATCACTTTTTCCGGAATCGGGAAGACGGTAGTATAGCCGTTTTCCTCCCCCGGAAGTTGAGGACGACAACTGTATGAACGGGTAAAAACCCCGAAACGAATCATATCCTGCCGTCTCCAGCCCTCCCAGGCCAGTTCCATCATTCGCTCATCCAGCAAATTTTCCAATGTAGCAGCTCTCGGAGCCATACCTACCCTACTTCTCACTAAATTCAGTTCTGCATCGCCATTTTCCCCATTCCGCACCTTGGCCTCACTTTGCATGAGCAACATGTCGGCATAGCGGAACAACACGATGTCATTGTCCAGCAATTTTCCATCCTTAAGCCCCGTCTTATCGACTTCGTATTTTTTCATTCGGGCTCCGGCTGTTTTCTCGTACAGCTTTCCTGACACATCCAAGGCTACGTTCCAAGGCTCATATACCAATGGAGTAACCCCGTCATCCAGCAAGATCTGATTTCCCTCCAAATCTTTTACCGGACCGGCAAAATAACAGTAATCAAAACGGGCATCCACCTGTGGCGTATCGTAACCGAAGGTTTCCAGTACCTCTTTTGTCGCTGATGAGCCATTTTCTCCACTCAGCCCATATGCCTTGGCATGGTTGTAATGCCGCGAACGGAACAAATAGATAAACTGGTTTGTGTATAAGGTCTTGCTCATGGGAATGACAAAAATATTCTCCTCTGAGGACTCATTGAACACGGCAAAGTTGGCTGTATAATCCTTTTCCAAAGTATATCCTGCTGTCGTAATTTTCTCACAATAATAGTTCACCATTTGCCAAGCATTCAGACGCTGCCCCTCCACTTCGAAAAAGATGGATTTCCCGTCCGGCCTACTTCCGTCTGTCCAGTCATCATCGGTATAAACTTCTGCATTCAAGGCCAACTTAGCGAGCAAAAACCACACCACAGGCTGTGTCATTCGCCCGTAATACACGCCCGGCTGATTGCTCCGTTCTTCACTCAAAAGAGAGGAAGATTCTGTAAGCTCTTTTACAATGAAATTAAACACTTTAGAGCGCTTTTCCTGAACAATATCTTCAACTGCCGGATCACTCTTTTCAATCAGTGGAACACTCCCGAACAAGTCCATGATATAATAATAAAACATGGCTCTCAATGCCCGGACTTCAGCCACACAATCTGCCACATTTTCCTCGGGATGTTTTTCAGCAAAATCCTGTATTCTTTCCAAAGAACCATTACACAAAATCACCGTACGATACAGGTATTCCCAAGTGGCATAAATCGCCTCATTGTTCACTCCCCAGCGATGCAGATATAATCCCTGCCAGAACCCACCGTCATACCAGTCTCCTCCACGTGTGGGCATAATAGCCTCATCAGTAGTAAACGTATTCAAATCATAGATACCTCGCCCTGTCCCTTGAAGACCCTGACTATCGACATATCCGCCCACGTAATTATACAGTGAAAGCACCCCATTTTTCTGCACGTCCGACAAGGTAGAATATGCCGTTTCTTCATCCAGACGGTCCTTCGGATTTTCTTCCAAATAACTGCTGCAAGAAGCCCATGAAAGAAGAGAAAACAATGCAAATAGTATTGAGTATATTCTTTTCATAATAAGCAGATTAAAAGTTAAGACCTAAACTAATCATATAAGTTCTTGAAAGAGGATAAGTACGCTTGTCGTCCACACCGAAAGTATTGTCCACCAAGGTAGAATTAATCAGCGGAGTCAGCCCTGAATAACAGGAGATTGTACCCAGGTTATTAATGGTCAGTGCCAGGCGTGCCCCGTGCAAGAAACGCTGTTTTTTGATAGGCACGTTCCAACCCACAGTCAGGTAATCAAAGTTCACATAATTGCCGCTTTCCAGCCAGTAATCCGTTGCCGTCAGATCATGTATATTCCGTGCCGGAGCCTCAGCCAACACGTTGTAGTCCGGCAAGCTGTTCATATTCATGTAACTCAGTGCCGTACCATTGTAAATCTTATGCCCGAATGCTCCGTTTATCTGCAACGACACATCAAAACGCTTGTAACGGAAGCTGATGTTGGAACCTAACAAAGTCTTAGGAGTAGCCTGTCCGGCCACGTAACGGTCTTCCCCATCTTCCAGGTTCACACCTCCTCCATTCAAATCAGCAATCTGATAGGTATATCCTCCGTTCCCGTCCGAAACCAGTCCTTCACAATGCGGCAGATAGAAAACACCCAACGGCTGTCCTACGATCTGATACACGATATTATTGTATCCGCCATGCAGTCCCGCACCGTTCAGTCCGGCCAAAGCCGTATATTGCGCCGCACTGATATATTCTCCTTCATACATACCGCTCAGCGACAGCAATTTATTCCGCTGGAAAGTTACGTTTGCGTTGATATTCAGCTCCATATCCTTGGTCCGCAAGGGGGTGATACCAATGGAGAGTTCCGTTCCACTGTTCCGCATAGAGCCCAGATTAGCCAAGAGTTTGTTATAAGCAAACGGAGGAACACTGACATCATACATATACAGCATATCCCTTGTTTTGGAGAGATAATAATTCACCGACAGCAACAAGCGGTTTCCGTAGAATCCCATGTCCACCCCTGCATTGAAGGTCGACTTGACTTCCCATTTCAAATCCGGATTGACATTTTTCAAGCTCTCATACGTCACCAAAGGCGAGTTTCCCACCGGAGTTACTCCGTTCGGACGCACCAGCGCCATAGTGGTATACGAATCAATCCCTCCCTGATTTCCTGCCAATCCATATCCCAATCGCAGCTTCAGGTTATCAATCAGGTGAAAATGTCTCATAAACTTCTCACGGGTTATATTCCATGCAGCAGAGACAGAAGGAAATACGCCCCATTTATGGTTCCTTCCAAATTTGGAAGATGCATCCGTACGCAAGTTCACCGTCAGCACGTAACGGTCGTCATACGTATAATTCACACGCCCCAGGAACGACACCAGATGCGGCTCTTCATAATAAGAGCCGGTACCTTCCCAAGGACGCAACGCCCCGCCCTGCAGACTGTGATACCCCAACTCATTGGAAGAAAAATTAGTCGTGGTCATATAAAAGCCATGAAAACGATTCTTTTCCACCTCTCCTAAAGCCAGCACATCCAGGAAGTGAGCCCCCAACTGCTTCTGATACGTCAGCATCAGATTTCCTAATAAGGCCTCCGACTTCCGGTTTCCCCGGTAAGCCTGCCCGTTGGCCCATACCGTCGTAGGCAAGAACTGGGCGTTTTCTGTTGTGCTATAGGTATAAGAACCAAATAGCACCATCTTCAAATCCTTCAGCAAATTAAAAGTCAGGCGGGCGTGCGAACTGAAATAAGAAGTCTCCTCGCGATTATCCACGTCCATCCAGGCCAATGGATTTGTAATCTGACTGGCCGTCGTAATCTGATCCCAGCTCCCTGTTTCCGGATCCGGAAAATCAGGAAAGGTAGGATTAAAAGCAGCTGCCGAATAAAAAGTCTTCTGTAAATCAAACAGCGTACGGTCGCGCTTCATCGAACCGAATAATCCCAATTCACAGTCAATCAGTCCGTCAAGCATCTTCTGCGACATATTCATATTAGCCGTAAACAATTTCATGCCCTCATTCTGAATCACTCCCTCACGATCCTGGAAGCCTAACGAGACCCTGTAATTGGAAGCCTCACCACCCCCATAAAACGCAATGTTGTGATTCTGCTGCAAGCCCGTCTGTTCAATGGCTTTCTGAAAATCTGTGTCATATCCCTTATCCAGGATATTCCATCCTCGCTCAGCCGCCAGCTTGCGATACTCTGCTCCCGAAAGCATATCCAACCGGCGATAAGCGTGTGATACGCCAAAACTACCGTTATAATTCACGCGTGTCTTCCCTGCCCGACCTTTCTTGGTGACAATATTAATGACTCCCGACGCTCCACGTGAACCGTACTGGGCCGTTTCCGACGCATCCTTCAAAATCGTAAAAGACTCTATGTCGGTGGGATATACCGAAGTCAGCATCGTCAAATCACCCAACACACCATCCACAATAATCAGCGGGTCATTTCCACTGGTCAAGGAAGTCGTACCACGCAAGCGGACCGACTCCAGCGCCGCCATTCCATTGTTACTCTTCAAGATGGTAAGTCCCGGCACACGTCCCTGAATGGCTTCCAGCGGATTGGTTATCAGCTCACGGTTCATCTGCTTTTCCGTAATCTGTTCCACCGAACCGGAAATATTCTTCAGACTACCACGGGCATAACCGATGTTATAAATTGAATCGGGAGGCAATTCATCCACATTCTGTCCTTGTACATAAAGTGGGAATCCGGCTCCCATACACCCTAAGAACAACAAGCTGTACAAAGCCTGAGATATTGGCTGCATTTTATCCATAGCATACTTATTTAAGGTCAAAAGGGCGTGAAGATACCAAAACCTCCACGCCCCGTATAATCAGTTCCTTCTTTTCACAAAGAAAAGATATTTCTACCGATAAAGCAAGTCCTGAGCCATGTTATTTCTGCCCAGTCATCATTTTTCTTCCGCAAACATCGGATCCCATGCCGGAAGCTGTATCGGCTTCTGCTTGAAGATGTCTAGCACCTTCTTCGGTACATATTTCGTTTCCAGTACCAGGCGGAACATATACTCATTGAACCATTCATCCGTCATAATCAGGTGTCCCTGATAGCCTGATGCAGCTCCCCAGCTGTTTTCCACCATCCATTTTTTCGGCTTTCCGTTCGCATCCAAATCCACCGCCATCAGTGTCATGGCGTGTGCTGACATGCTGGCAAACGTCTGAATACGTTCTTTCTTATCCATTCCGAAAGTCGTACCCATCAATGAACCGAAATCATAATTGTTTACATCCAGCAACCCACGCTTGCTGTCCAACTGTGTCACGTCGCTTGAGAAATACATCCGCGTGCTGTCCTTCAATGACGCAATAGCCATTTCCTTGATTTCCTCTACCGGCAAATTCACATACGTCCAGTTCTTTCCATCGTAACGGTGACGGTCGTATGCAATTTCGTAACATTTATAATATTCACGTGAAGGATCGTTCATCACCATCACATAGTTGGTCAGCAGGTTCGTATCACCGTATTTTTCCAGGAACGACATCGGCGTGTGATGCTCTGTAGCCACCACATTTCCTTTGCTGTCCTTACGTACATAGTCAAACTCTGTTGGCGGCACTCCTAAAGTCAGCACTAACATGCGATACACCGTACCCAGCATCTCTTCCTTACGGTTTTCAATCGTTGCAGCCTTCTCTCCTTTAGCAGCCATTTCTCTCAGTTCCAGACCGAATTCCTTCAGCTTCAGGCCAATCAAAGAAGACATGTACGAAGTATGTTCACTGCTGTATGTTTCCGGCATAGCCTCCTTAGGCACAAGACCGTATTTTGACACGATATCGGCCACTCCCGTAAATGTACCTCCGTCACTCAGTGGATGCTTGAACAACCACTCTACGGTCTGATCGTTCATAGGTTTACCGGCCGTTTCAATAACTCCCTGTAAGAACAGATTGGATTTTTCCAGCTGATCCCAGAAGAAAGAATATACCTGCGAGAACTCCAGCCCCGGCAAGTCATAGCGTGCAATGGCCTTGGCACGCATCACGTTCAATCCCGTAAACAGCCAGCAACGGCCAGACGACTGCTGGTCGGTGATTCCCTTTGATTCCACCTTAATGGAGAAATCCGTATTCAGTGCCTTCTGATTTTCCTGGTTCAATGCCAGTTCCTTGATACTGGTACCTCCCATAGCATTCCGCAATGCCTTGTCGGCAGCCGTATTCTGAT
>OGOO01003319.1_pt1 | contig 10473 bp, 9 predicted proteins | sample 1552651 | NCBI WGS metagenome assembly OGOO01 (sample SAMEA2580118, study PRJEB22360) | human gut metagenome | biome: human gut; feature: human-associated habitat; material: faeces | place: Denmark | collected 2008/2010 | reverse complement strand
CCCCGGCACCATCGGCGGCCTAGAGGCCCCCCGCGAGGTCATCGCCGCCGCGGCCGCCTCGCACATCCCCATCCGCATCGGCGTGAACGCCGGCTCGCTGGATGACGCCATCGCAGCTCGCCAAGATCTCACGCTGCCTGAGAAGCTGGTGGCCTCGGCCACGGAATACGTGCGCTTCTTCGAAGATGAGTGCAACTTCCACGACATTGCCGTGTCGGCCAAGGCCCACGACGTGCAGACTACCATCGACACCTATCGCCTGCTGGCGGCCGAGCTGCCCGAGGTGCCGCTGCACATCGGCGTCACCGAGGCTGGCACCGCTTTCCAGGGCATCATCAAAAGCGCGTGTGGCCTGGGCGTCCTTTTGGAAGAGGGTATCGGCGACACGATGCGCATCTCGCTCACGGACGATCCCGTGGTGGAAGTGCGGGCTTGCTGGACGCTGCTCGGCGCACTCGATTTGCGCCGCCGCACCCCCGAGCTCATCAGCTGCCCCACCTGCGGTCGCTGCCAGGTGAACCTCATCGGGCTCGCGCAAGAAGTGGAAGAGCGTCTCGCTGCGGTGGCCAAGCCGGTGAAGGTGGCCGTCATGGGGTGTGTGGTGAACGGCCCCGGGGAAGCCGCCGATGCCGATATCGGGGTGGCTTGCGGCGCCGGAACGGGTGTCGTTTTCTCCCATGGTAAAATCGTCCGCAAAGTAAACGAGTCAGATATCGTTCCGGCTCTGATGGAGGAATTGGAGAACCTATGACCCAGATTCTGCGTATGAGCGCCCTGTACGCCCCCACTTTGAAGGAGGACCCCTCCGACGCCGACATTGACAGCGCCCGCTTGCTTCTGCGCGCCGGCATGTTGCGCAAGGCGGCCTCGGGCCTGTACACGTTTCTGCCCTTGGGCTTCCGCGTGCTGAAGAAAATCGAGAACATCGTGCGCGAGGAGATGGACGCTTCCGGGGCCCAGGAGATTCTCATGCCCGTGCTGCAGCCGGCGGAGCTGTGGGAGGAGAGCGGGCGCTTGAACGATTACGGCCCCGAGCTCATGCGTCTTACCGACCGTCATGATCGCGAGATGTGCCTCGGCCCCACCCATGAGGAGATCATCGTGGCGCTCGTGCGCAACGAGCTGCGCTCCTACAAGGAGCTGCCCCAGAACCTCTACCAGATCCAGACGAAGTACCGCGACGAGATCCGCCCGCGCTTCGGCCTGCTGCGCTCCCGCGAGTTCGTCATGAAGGACGCCTACAGCTTCAACGCCACCCAGGAGTCGCTGCAGGAGACCTACGACGAGATGGGCCGTGCCTACGGTGCCATTTGCGAGCGCTGCGGTCTGGACTACCGCGAGGTGGAGGCCGATGGCGGCCAGATCGGCGGCAAGGTGACCACCGAGTTCATGGCGCTGGCCGAATCGGGCGAGGCCGACCTGGTGTACTGCTCGTGCGGCTATGCGGCCGATGCCGAGGCCGGCGCGTGCCTGGCCCGCCCCACGCTGTACGAAGTGGACGCCATGGAGAAGATCGCTACGCCCGACGTGCACACTATCGCCGAGCTGGCCGCGTTCCTGAACATCCCCGAGTCCTCCACGGTGAAGGCGCTGTCCGGCAAGGACGCCGAGGGCAACCTCGTGTGCCTGTTCATTCCCGGCGACCACGAGCTGAACGAGCTGAAGATCGAGGGTCTCGTGCCCGGCTTTACGCTGCTGACCGACGAGGAGATGCTCGCCTTCGGCCTGTGCAAGGGCTCCATGGGCCCGGTGGGGCTGCCGGAGGGCGCCCGCATCATCGCCGCTACCAGCTTGCAGGCCATCCCGCAGTGGGTAGTGGGCGCCAACGAGGACGGCTATCACTACGTGGGTGCACGTCTGGGCGAGGATTTCCAGGTGGACGAGTGGGCCGATCTGGCCACGGTGAAGCCCGGCGATTGCTGCCCTACGTGCGGACTTCCGTTGGAAGGCGCTCGCGGCATCGAGGTGGCCCAGATCTTCCAACTCGGCGACAAGTACTCCCGTGCCATGGGCGCCACCTTCATGGACGAGGACGGCGAGGAGAAGCCCTTCATCATGGGCTGCTATGGTGTGGGCATCTCTCGCACGCTGGCCGCCATCGTCGAGCAGCATCACGACGAGCACGGCATCATGTGGCCGCTTTCCGTGGCACCGGCCCATATTTGCGTGGTGCCGCTCACGGTGGGCGACAACGAGGTGCAGCCCATGGCCGAGAAAATCGCGAAGGATCTGGCCGAGCTCGGCTTCGAGGTGGTCATCGACGACCGTGACGAGCGCGCCGGCGTGAAGTTCAACGACGCCGACCTCATCGGCTGGCCCGTGCAGATCGTCGTGGGCAAGCGCGGCCTGAAAGAGGGCAAGGTGGAGATGAAGCTGCGTCGCACGGGCGAGAAGAAGGAAGTAGCGCTGGACGCTTTGGCCGAGATGATGGGCTTTGCCCGCCGCGCCATGCGCGACAACGTCCTGCACGGTGCCGGTACCGGCGCCTTCGCCGCCATTTTCGGGTAAGACAGCATTCCGCCGTTGCCGACGCAACGGCGGGAACGTCGATGCTGCGGTTCCGACAGGCACCTGGCCTTGCCTTTCAGCGCTTTCCCTCACAGCCGCAAGGCTGCTCGGCCGTGCTTCAAGGCACTAAAAGCTTCTACGGTCGCTATTTATCTAGAGAAAACACCTGATCAGAGCCCCTGTCAAAGACTTTTGGCAGGGGTTTTCGTTGGCTGTAGGGTTGTGCCAAAGGGTTTTGGTGGTACGCTGCGGCGTGTCATGTCACTCTGATCGCGAAAGGACGCGTTGTGGAACTCAAGGAGCATCTCAAGGAGCATCGGAACCGGCTGGGGCTGTCCCAGGAGGACGTGGCCGAGCGCATTTTCGTATCGCGCCAGACCATTTCCAATTGGGAGACCGACCGCACCTACCCCGATGTGCAGAGCCTTCTGCTGCTCAGCGAGATCTTCGGCACGTCCATCGATGAGCTCGTGAAAGGAGACGTGGCAACGATGGAAAAGGCGATTGAGAACGATTGGAAGACCATGAGCCGCCTGACGGTGGCAGCTTGGGCGCTTGTGGGCGTCGGGTTGGTGTGCGTGACGGTGGGGTTCGCGGTGCCCACGGCCCCCTCCTCGCTCATGCCGAAGTGCACCGAGAGCGAGGTACTGGGAATTGTGCTGTTTCTTGCGCTGTGGGTTTTAGGATGTATTCTGCTCGGCATGGTGGAGTCGATGAAGAAGAAGTACGATCTGGTCACCTATCGCGACATTGTGGCGTACTCCCGCGGCGAGGAGCCGGTGCGCGACAACGAGGCCTTCGGACGCAAGCACCCGGTAGCTTCGGCCGGTCTGAAAATGGGAGTAAGCGCCGTGTCGGGGTTCGTGGTAGCCTACGTGGTCTTGAAGCTGATCCTGGGATAGCGTCCGCGGACGGCCGAATGCGAGCGCGCGGGAGCGCAGGGCGAGCGGGTGCGCGCACTCATTCGCGGCAGATTTCCTAACCAAATCAATCAACCTTTGACGGGGCGGTAACGGTGCTGCCCCGTTGGCCTGCGCGGGGCGGGGGCGCTCGTATAGTAGAGGGTGCGAAATCACCGTCGAGATAAGGGAGGCCCCGAAATGACGACGATTGCCGATGGGTTGAAAGATGTGTTCCTGGCCGGCGTAGGCGCCATGGCGCTTGGCGCGGAGAAAACCCAGGAGCTGGTGGAGTCGTTGATCGCCAAGGGCGAGATCACCGTGGAGCAGGGCAAGGCTATCAACTCCGAGGTGCTGAAGCAGGCCCAGGCCACGGCCGAGCGCGTGGGCCAGCAGGCCCAGACCGCGGCCGGCGAGGCGGCCCGTGAGGCCCAGGCGGCTGCGAGCCATCTGACCGATCAGGCCAAGACCGCCGCCGAGCTGGCGAAGGAACAGGTCGAAAGCGCTGCGTCCATGGCCCGCTCCCAGGCCGAGATGGCCGCCGATGCCGCCAAGAAGGCGGCCGGCGAGGCCAAGAAAGATTCCGCTGATTTCGCCACAGCGCTGAAGCACGACGTGTTGGAAGCGCAGATGGCCATGATGACCTCCGAGCAGCGCGCCGAGTTCGCCAAGAAGGCCGCCGAAATCGCCGCCCGCGATAGCGTGACAAAGGCAGAGTAACGTTGCTGCAAGATGGCCTCGCAGGACCGCATTTTGCTCGCGGGGCCTGAAACGCGGAGCCCGATTGCCTCGTCTTCCGCTGGGCGCTTGCTTCCATCTTGTGCCTTTGTCCCTCGTGCCGCTTTTCGAATCATCTCCCTCGGTAGTTCAGAGTAGCGCTCATTGCCAAGCCGGCATTGGCACAGTCAGAAGCGCTTTCCCCAAGAGCAAGGTTGCGTCCTCTGGCAGCGAGCGCGTGGTTGCTTGCCCTAGGGGAGGGGCTGGTGCCGGTTTTGTCAACCCAAGGGGCGAAAATGTGCAGCAAACGACGATAGGCAGAGTTTTGTCTGCTGCCTGCACTTCCCCTTTTCCTCAGTGGGAACCTCTAAGGAAAACATGAGTGCGTGTGACCTGGGAAAACTCCAGACGTCGTTCGGGCTCGGCCATCGAAGCGGCTATTATTCTCGATTGAGGATTCTTCCAATCGTCGTTTGCTGCACAAGAACCCGGATTCCGCCGACAAAACCGAAGTCGAATCGAGCCGCAATGCCCTAGAGCGGAGGCTGCTCTTGGGGCGGCGTGGGTTCATCGGGGATGGGGCCGGCGACTTGGAATGGTCGGGCCCTTTCGGATCTGACGGGATCGGCGCCTTCTCCTCCAGCACGATCGGCACGTGGCGGTCGGCTTTCGCTGCGGGAAAGAAGGGTTATTCGCGGAGTGCGGCTCCGGCGTCATGTAACCGCGGAAGGCGCCGCCCGATACGCGGATCGCTTGCCCTCCATGCTACAATGCCCCCATGGTGCGAACCGATGACATATACGAGCTGCGGCTGTTCGACCGGCCGCTTCTGCGCTTCTCGTTCGGGGAGGACGATCCCGTTCTCCTCCGCGAGTGGGACGCCTCGGCCGAGGGGCTGATGCCCCTGGGTCTCGAACTTACCGATGAGGGGCTGTGGCGCTGGTTGTCCACGCGGGCTATTCCGCAGAATCGGCGGTTCGCGACGGAGCTGTGCCGGTCGCTGGGGCTTTCCACAAACGATCGCAGCGGCATCCTCGCGGTGTCGAAGGCGCTTTCGCTGAACGACTCCTATTGGATCGCGCCTGCGAACAGCGAGGACGCCTTTGCCGCGTGCAATCTGTTCGACAACGGGTTCTCCTCGGTGCTCGCCGCGGTGGCCTATACCGGTGTGGTGAGCGATCAGCGCGGGCTCACGCCGGCCACCCCCGAGTTGACCACCAATGGGAACTTGCGCAAGGCGTGGCGCATCGAGGAGGACGGCGTGCGCCGCCTGTACAAGGGCAGCTCCGATGACCATGGCGAATACGGCGAGGCTCGCGCCGAGTTCCTCGCCTCTCAGATTGCCGAGGCCATGGGTCTGAATGCCGTGCACTACGGACTCGCGCGGTGGGATGCTGCGACACAGAACGTGTGCTGCACCTGTGATTGCTTCTGCACGCCCGAAGTTTCCTACGTGCCCCAGGCGCTGGCGTTCGGCCAATCGTCGCATACCGCGGCGGTGAAGTCGTACCTGCGCTGGGGGCTGCCCCACTTCGAGGATTACGCCTCTATGATGGTGTTCGACGCGCTCATCTACAACACCGACCGGCATTTGACGAACTTCGGCGTGCTGCGGAACAGCCGTACGGGCGAGCTGCTCGACATGGCCCCCGTGTTCGACAACGGCCGCTCGCTGTTCTTCAACTTGGCCTTCGATCAGGTGGATTCCTTCCCGAACGAGGCCCAGTTCGTGCTGCCCTCCTGGCCCCAGGTCACCTTCGACGAGCAGGCGGCGCGCCTCATAGGGCCGCGGCAGAAGGAGCAGCTGACGGCTCTGGGCGACTTCTCCTTCGCCAACTGCGAGCAACATCCCTTCCCCGAAATATTCCTCGAGAAGCTAGCCGGCCACGTGCGCCGTCGCGCCGAGGAGCTCGCGACGCTGCCGGACGTCTCCCGAGAGGAACTGCTCGCCCGCTGCTAGTGCTACTCCGTTCAGCTCGTGACGCTTTGGCGCGGTTGCTGGGGCAGGCGGCAGGGTGGGGCGGCGGTCGTGGTACACTTTTGCGGTTGAAAGCGAGTGGCCCCTTGGCGGCCGTTCGGTCGTTGGCGTAAGGCGCGGCGGCCGAACGGCGGCCCCAACCTACGAAAGCGATTCCATGGCTGATTTCATTGAAGGCAAGCGTCCGGTTATCGAGGCGCTGCGCACCCACGTGCCGCTGAAGTACATCCTTATGGCCGACAATCTGAGCCAGAGTGATGGCCTGGTGCGCGACATCCAGCGCAAGGCGAAGAACCTGGACGTGCCTATTAAGAAGGTGTCGAAGAAGAAGCTCGACGAGATTTCCGAGCGCGGTAGCCACCAGGGGGTCATGGCCGAGGCCGCCCCGTTCGACTATGTGAACGTGACGACGATCCTGGACGCGGCGAAGCAGTCGGCTGAGGAGCACGATGGCCGCGCGCTCATTGTGGTGCTCGACCACATCACCGATGCCGGCAACTTGGGGGCCATCGCCCGTTCGGCCGAGTGCGTGGGCGCTTCCGGCATCGTCATTCCCAACAAGCGCGCCGCCCGCGTGACCGCCGCCACCTACAAAAGCTCGGCTGGGGCTATTTCTCACATTCCCGTCACCCAGGTGGCGAACCTCGTGAGCACCATCGAGCGGCTGAAAGACGAGGGCTTCTGGGTGGCCGCCGCCACCGAGCACGCTTCCGATCTCATCTGGCAGTCGAACCTGAAGGGCAAGATTGCGCTCGTCATGGGCAACGAGGGCGAAGGCGTGTCGCGCCTTGTGCTGGAGAACTGCGATTTCGGCGTGAAGCTGCCCCAGGTGGGGGAGATTTCCTCGTTGAACGTGGCTCAGGCTTCCACCGCCTGCATGTACGAGTGGCTGCGCCAGAACTGGGAATAGGCCGCAGATCGCGTCATGGCCAAGCAGCGGAAAAAGCTCCTCATCGTTGACGGGTACAACGTGCTGCGGTCGGGCAGCCGGTATCGGTGGCAGCCAGCCGCGGGCCGATGAGGACTACACCGATGATTTCTTCAACGCCGCCCGCGACCGGCTTATCAACGACGTGGTGAACTATGCCGGGCGCGACATGGGCGCCATCATCGTCTTCGACGCCGCCGACAACGAGTTGTCCCAGGGCAGTCGCACGAAGATCGGCGGCGTCCAGGTGATCTTCTCGCCGGCGGGGCAGTCGGCTGACAAGGTGATTGAGAAGCTGGCCTATGACGCGGGCAAGCGCGGCGTGGAGACCATGGTGGTCACGAGCGACGCCGCCATCCAGGACACGGTGTTCGGCGGCGGCGTCGATCGCATGAGCGCCGACGGCTTCTCCCATGAGATGGGCGAGTACTACGAAGATGCGCGTTTGGATGACACCCCGAAGGTGGCGCGCAAGAACACCGTCGCCGAGCGCATTCCCGCCGACACTCTAGCGCGCCTGAAGGCACTGCGGGACGGCCGCTAGCGAGCGCGAATGCTGCCGTGCGCGTGGTGACTGCTGGGGTATTGTCCCAGTTCAGCGCTTCCGCAACCAATAATTGCGGAAAATGACAACGCGAATTGGTTCCGTGGCAAAGAGGTTTTCGGTAGGCTCCAAGGCGTTTTTGAGAGGCAATCGCAGAAGAAAGGCAGCACACCATGAATGTCGAAATTGCCGAGCGCTTGGCTGCACGCCGGAAGCTTGCAGGGCTGTCGCAGGAGGCCCTGGCGGAGAAGCTGGGCGTGTCGCGCCAGGCCGTTTCCAAGTGGGAGCGCTCCGAGTCGTCGCCCGACACCGACAACCTCATTGCCCTGGCGAAGCTCTACGGGGTGTCGCTGGATGAGCTTCTGTACGTGGACGAATCCATCGAAGATGACGTGGCCTTCGAGGCCGCCGACAGCGCGGAGGCGCGCGGCGCGGGCGCTTCCGTCGTCGTCGCAGAGGGGGCCGCTCCGCCAGAGGCTGCGGAAGTGTGCGAGGGGGCGGGCGATGTCGGTGGCTCCGACGCCGATGGCGACGCTGCTGCCAATGCCGGCGCTGCCGGTGCCGGGGCTGCCGGTGTCGGGGGCGCCGAAGGCATCGACTTCGAAAAGGAGGGCCGCGGCAACGTGCATCTCGGTCCCGACGGCATTCACGTGGACGACGGCAAGGACCATGTGCACGTGTCTTGGGCCGAGGGCGTGCACGTGGTCGATCGCAACGGCGAGGAGGTGCATGTCGGCTGGGACGGCGTGCGCGTCAACACGTCGGATCCGGGGGCGGCAGAGCACATCTTCACGCGCGACAATCCCTTCGGGATATCGCCCGATGACTTCAATGCCAAGCGAGCTGAGAAGTGGCTGAAGTTTCCCTTTTGGGCTTTGGTTATTGTGGCCTATCTCGCCTTCGGCATGCTCAGCGGCATTTGGAGGCCGACCCTCTTTCTGCTGTTCCTCATTCCGGTGTATTACGTTGTGGGCGCGGCAGTCGCATCTCGCCACATTGCGCCCATGCTGTGTGCGCTGTATCCCATAGGGGCTACCGCGTGGTTTCTCTGGATGGTCTTCGTCGATGTTCATTGGCACGGTCCCGCCTGGGTCATCTTCCTCACCATCCCGCTCGTGGAGGTCATCATCGTCCAGCTCTCCAAATGGTGGAACGGCCGCAAGAGCGGCACTTTCAAAAATAGCGCCATCTAGGCTCCTGCGGTACACTAAGCGGAATTTTTTGGCGCGCCTCAAGCTATCTCTCCAGAGATATCCGTGCTATACTCTGGGAAGTATCTCTGGAGAGATAGGTAGACTATGGAACCTATGACATTATTTCACGGTTCGCCTCAAATAGTGGCTCACCCCTTCTATGGCGGTGCCAGGCCCTATAACGACTATGGCCGCGGATTCTATTGCACCGAGCATATTGAATTGGCGCGCGAGTGGACCTGTTCAGAGGAAGGCTACGACGGCTATGCCAATGAGTATCGCTTCGACGGCCGTGGCTTTAAGGTTCTCGAGCTTTCCTCTCCGGAATATTCGACGCTTCATTGGCTGGCGTTGTTGCTGGAGCATCGCAAAATCGATCTGCGCACTCCGGTGGCTCAAGCGGGCAGCGAGTTTCTTCGTGCCCACTACCTGTTGGATGCGGAATCGTTCGACGTCATCGTGGGGCACCGCGCCGATGACAGCTACTTTACCTTTGCCCGCGCCTTTTTGCGCAACGATATTTCTTTGGAGCAGCTGACGCGCGCTCTGCGTCTTGGTGATTTAGGCCAGCAGATTGTGCTTAAAAGTCCGAGAGCATTCGAAGCCATCGAATTCGTTGAAGCCACGGTGGCTCCCAGTGCTGTTTACTACCCCAAGCGGAAAGAGCGCGACGAAAAGGCGCGAGCGCTCTATCGCGAGGAGGCTGCCCGGCAGGGCATCGATGGCATTTACCTGCGCGACCTTTTGCGAGATGAGGTGACCGATCTTGCGGGCCTATAGCGAAGACTATCTGTTCGATGCCATGGAAGTGCTGGGAGAGGCGTTCGATTGCGCGGCCAACCGTGCCGGCCTGAGGCTCGGCCAGTTCTTCGAAATGTTCGTAGCGACGGGGATCGCCGATGCGTTCGGTGCCGGCGCTCCGCGCTATGTGAGCGGTTCGTCGGGCATCGAGCTGGTGCTTGACGTATGCTATCGGGCCGGGTTAGATGTCGGCATTCCCCTCGCCGATATGACGGCCGATGGGGAAGGTCCCGACTATTGGTGCGGTTGGGTTCTAGCTTACTGGCAGTGGGAAACGGGGCGTCCTTTCCGGACCATAGGACGCGTGACGACCATGGAGGAAATTCGTGCGCTATACTGGCCACTTCACGAAGCAGCCGAGCAGAAATTCGTCGAAGTGATCGAAGAGCGTGTGGCCCGGCGGGGCGCTCCTCTGAAATCGTGGCGCGAGCAAAGGGGTCTTTCTCAAGTGGCGTTGGCGGAGAAAGCGGGCGTCTCGTTGAGGGCGATTCAGCAGTATGAGCAGCGATGCAAGAACATCAATCACGGCCAGGGAGTATCGCTCTATCGGCTCGCCCAAACGCTGGGTTGCCGCATTGAGGATCTGCTCGAGTATCCGTTGTGACCGATGGCGTTGATGACTTGCATTGCGAAGGGAGCGCAGATGGGTCGGATGATTCGTTGCAGGCTCCGTAAATTCCCTGTTCGTGGGTGGGGCAACCGGCGGTTGTCGGGGATTTTTTGCTCGTTTCTGGTAAATTGACCACATAAGGTGCTGGTGCAATCAGGGTTGAAACCATAGGGTGAAAGGCGAGATGTGACGAACAAGACGCGAAAGGGAACGGTGATGAACGTCGAAATCGCCCAACGCCTTGCCGAGTTGCGCCGCGAGCGCGGGTTCTCCCAAGAGGGGCTGGCCGAGCAGC
>OGOO01003317.1_pt1 | contig 10474 bp, 10 predicted proteins | sample 1552651 | NCBI WGS metagenome assembly OGOO01 (sample SAMEA2580118, study PRJEB22360) | human gut metagenome | biome: human gut; feature: human-associated habitat; material: faeces | place: Denmark | collected 2008/2010 | reverse complement strand
GGAAATTTCCTGGAGGCCTGTGTCTCTTTTTTGCTGTATGGCACAAGTTTATGGACTGACTATATTGCCTTTATGGGAGATTTTCCGGTATGAAAAAATGTGTGGAATCATGCCATATATGAATAGGTAAATATCCCCTATGGGCGGTTATGCCAGTATTGGAATAATGATATACTGTCACTAATCAGTTATGCACAATATACAAAAAATAACGGTATATTTATCAGCAAACACAGCAGAGTGCATGGATAAAAAGCAAAAGGGGGAACGAAAAAATGAAGAGAAAATTACTGGCAATTCTGACTGCGGTCTGTATGACGGTCTCATTTGCGGGAGGAACTGCGGCAGTGTATGCTGCACAGGAACAGAGTACAGGAAAAGATGAAGTAATCGTGACAATGCCGACAACATCAGAACCGGAAGCAGGTTTTGACCCTGCATATGGATGGGGAGCCGGAGAGCATGTACACGAGCCGTTGATTCAGAGTACTCTGACTGTTACAAACACGGATCTGTCCATAGGAATGGATCTTGCAATCGATTATTCAGTAAGCGAAGACGGACTGACATGGACTGTGAAAATCCGTGATGATGTGAAATTTACAGACGGTGAGCCGCTGACAGCAGACGATGTGGCATTTACATACAATAACTGTCGTGACAACAGCTCCGTGAATGATTTTTCCATGCTGAAAGAAGCAGTGGCAGTGGATGATACTACAGTAGAGTTTCATATGAATACTCCGTTTGCTGTCTGGCCGTATACTATGGCAATCGTAGGAATCGTACCGGAACACGCATATGATGAAAATTATGGTCAGAATCCGATTGGTTCCGGTCGTTATATCATGAAACAGTGGGATAAAGGACAGCAGGTCATTTTTGAAGCAAATCCGGATTATTACGGAGAAGCACCGACGATGAAGAAAGTGACTGTGCTTTTTATGGAAGAGGATGCGGCACTGGCAGCAGCGCAGGCAGGAACGGTAGATGTTGCACATACAGCAGCTTCTTATTCAGATATGACTGTGGACGGATACGATCTGTTCAGTGTACAGACGGTTGATAACCGTGGATTTAATCTTCCGGCAACAGAGGCAGCAGAGATTGATGGCGTAACTTATGGAAATGATTTTACCAGTGATGTGGAAGTCAGACGTGCGATCAATATTGGAATTGACCGTGAGGAAATGATCCAGAATGTACTGAATGGTTACGGAACACCTGCATACAGTGTATGTGACAAGATGCCATGGTATAACGAAGAGGCAGAAGTTGAATATGATCAGGACAAGGCCAGGGAACTTCTGGACGCAGCAGGATGGGAAACCGGGGATGACGGTATCCGTGAGAAAGACGGCATCCGCGCAGAACTGACTATGCTTTATCCGGCATCTGATTCTGTACGTCAGGCACTGGCAGAAGATACGAAGAATCAGCTTACCGAACTTGGAATCGAAGTGACGACTGAGGGTGTTGACTGGGATACCGCTTATACCAGAGCAGAATCAGAACCGCTTGTGTGGGGATGGGGAGCACATACACCGATGGAACTTTACAACATCTATCATACGATGAGCGAAACAGGACTGGCAGAATATTCTCCATATTCCAATGAAACAGTTGATAAATATATGGATGAAGCACTGGAATCCAGTGATTTGGAGAGCTCTTATGATCTATGGAAAAAGGCACAGTGGGATGGTGAGACAGGGATTACACAGGATGGTGATATCCCTTGGATCTGGCTTTGCAATATTGATCATCTGTATTTCGTGAAAGACGGTCTTAAGATCGCAGATCAGAAAATCCATCCGCATGGACATGGCTGGTCAATTGTAAATAATGTAGATCAGTGGACATGGGAAAGGCACCGGCTTACCTTGGGTCAAGTTTTGCGTTTTTGTCGCCTGGAATTCTGGTTATGACGAAATTCGGATATCAGTATGCACTGGGAGGGTTTGTAGTTCTGGGTATTGCAGGTATGATCCTGGCACTGATCATTGGAAAATGTGGAACAAAATGGATCGATATTGTACTTCCGACTGCTGCAATGGGACCTGTAGTTGCACTGATCGGTCTGGAACTGGCCGGAAGTGCTGCAAGTACAGCTGGTCTTCTGGACGATAAGATAGATATGAAGAATGTGATCGTATTTCTGGTAACGCTGGGAGTTGCTGTATTTGGTCAGATTTTGTTCCGTGGATTTTTATCAGTAATTCCGATCCTGATCGCCATCATTGCAGGATATGTGGCAGCAGTTCTCTGCGGTATTCTGGATTTCACTGCTGTAAAAGAGGCAGCATTTTTTGCACTGCCGAATTTCCAGCATCCGAAATTCAATCTGGAAGCGATCCTGACTATTTTTCCGGCACTTCTGCTGGTTACTTCCGAACATATCGGACATCAGATCGTAACCAGTAAGATCGTAGGAAAAGACCTGCTGAAAGATCCGGGATTACATCGATCTCTGTTTGCAGATTTCTTCTCTACAACACTGTCTGCATGTATGGGTTCCGTTCCGACCACCACTTATGGCGAAAATATCGGTGTTATGGCTATGACAAAGGTATACAGTGTGCAGGTAATCGGAGGCGCGGCAGTTCTTTCTATCTGTTGTTCTTTCCTTGGAAAGCTGGCAGCACTGATCAATACTATTCCGGGACCTGTGATTGGAGGAATTTCATTCCTGCTTTATGGAATGATCGGTACATCAGGACTTCGTATGCTGGTAGACAACAAAGTAGATTACAGCAAATCCAGAAATCTTACGCTGACATCTGTTGTGTTTATCGTAGGTCTTTCCGGAATCGCCCTGAACCTGGGAAATGTAAAACTGACAGGTATGGTTCTGGCATGTGTAGTTGGTATGGCATTGAGCCTGGTATTCTATATCCTGGACAAACTTCATTTGACAAATGATCAGTGATGATCAGGTGGACTTTGCAGTTGAGCTAAAAATCAATAAAAAGCTGTTATGCCGTAACAAGGCATCGGTTGGATGAAAAGAGGAAACCTTCGGGCGAAATGCCTGGAGGTTTTTTTGAACCAATTTTTATGTATAACAGTATAAAACAGTTGACAACAGTTATATACTGTTATATACTGTTATGCAGATGGAGGAGACACATATGCATATAATTATCAATAATTCATCCATGGTACCTATTTATGAACAGATTATGGATCAGATAAAAACTGCCATTATAAAGGGAGCGCTACATCCAGACACCGTGTTACCGTCTGTCCGCAGTCTGTCAAAGGAGCTGAAGATCAGTGCTCTGACAGTCAAGAAAGCCTATGATAATCTGGAAGAAGAGGGATTTACCGTAACTGTTCATGGAAAAGGAACCTACGTTGCAGCTACAAATAGAGACCTGATGAGAGAAGAACAGCTTAAGGAAGTGGAGAGTGACCTGGAACAGGCAGTTTCAAAGGGAAGAAGATTTGGGCTGAACGATAAGGAAATCAGAGATCTTTTTGAAATGATCATGGAGGACTAAGACATGTTGAAAATCAGTCATTTGCAGAAACATTACAGAGGTTTTTCGCTGGACTGTTCTATGGAAGTACAGCCTGGGATGATTACAGGACTTATTGGAAGAAATGGTTCCGGGAAATCCACCACATTTAAAGCTTTGCTCGGCTTGATTCATCCGGATGGCGGAGAGATAGAGGTCTTTGGGAAAAAGGCAGAAGAGCTTAAGCCGGAGGATAAGCAGAAACTGGGAGTTGTTTTTGCAGATTCAGGCTTCAGTATGTATCTGACAGCAGCGGGCGTGGCAAATATCATGAAAAGCATATATCCAGATTTTGACAGAGATGAATTTCTGCAGCAGTGCAGGAGATTCAATCTGCCCACAGACAAGAAAATCAAAGAATTTTCCACTGGTATGAAAGCAAAGTTTAAAGTACTGGCAGCATTAAGCCATAAGGCAGAACTGCTGATTCTGGATGAGCCCACAGTTGGTCTGGATGTGATAGCTAGGGATGAAGTGCTGAACATGCTGAGAGAATATATGGAAGAAAATGAAAGCAGTTCTATTCTGATCAGTTCACATATTTCATCAGATCTGGAGAGTCTTTGTGACGATTTTTATATGATCCATGCCGGAAAAATTATCCTTCATGAGGATACAGATGTACTGCTGTCAGATTATGCAGTTCTTAAAGTTTCAGAAGAAGAGTATGAAAAACTGGATCAGCAATACCTTATTAAGATCCGGAAAGAAGCTTATGGATACAGGTGTCTGACAAACCAGAAACAATTTTATATGGAAAATTATCCGGATGTTGTAATTGAGAATGGAAAGATTGATGATCTGGTAGTGATGATGGAGGAACAGGTATGAAGGGATTATTTGTAAAGGATATAGAACTGATGAAACAGCAGAAACAGTTTTTTATCATGGTTGTTGTAATGGGAGTCATTCTGAATCTGACAGGAAGCGTGAGTGTCAGTTTTGCTGCAGGATATTTTACGATTGTCACAGCAATTTTTGCCATTACGACTATAAGTTATGATGAGTTTGATAATGGTCTTGCGTTTCTTATGACCTTGCCGGTTACCAGAAAACAGTATGTGGCGGAAAAATATCTGCTGGGAGCAGGGCTTACGGCTGTAGCGTGGGGAATTGCAACGATAACGGGAGTAATCTGCAAAGGTGTGGCAGAACTTCAGGGGTGTCTGAGTGAGACTATCATTGGCAGCCTGATATACATTCCACTGGCACTTCTTATGCTGGCGGTATCGCTCCCGCTTGTAATACATTTTGGAGCGGAAAAAGGACGTTATATTGCAATGGTCATGTGGGCTATTATATTTGCCGTAGTTTATATTCTGATAAAAACAATGGGACTTTCAGCAGACGCAGTCGATGCATGGCTGAATGGACTGAACCGGGGAATGGTATTGGCCGGAGTTGTATTATTTACAGTAATTGTATATATGGGGTCTTTTTGGATTGGTGTCCGGCTTATGGAGAAGAAAGAATTCTGATGTGTCTCGAATATGGTTGTAATTATAAAAGCAGTGTGCTAAAATTGTATCAGCGTAATTGAATAAGCTGTTAAGTGAACATTATCATATGCAGATTTTGTGTATGGTAATGTGAGAGGGAATCAGGTGAAATGCCTGAACGGTTGCGGCCACTGTATACAGAAAAAAGCGGGATTGTAATATGTCATTGCATAAATATGTGAGAAGGCGGAATCCGGCTGCCAGAGAGTAACTGGAAATATTTCTGATACAACATTCATGAACTGCTGAAGCATGGATGTTGTATCAGTTTTTATTTTGTGGGAACTTTCTGTGATCTGTGAGTCAGGAAACCTGCCTGACAGCGTAAAGAAGGAGCTTCCGTAAAAAGTATCCGTTATTTTTATCACTTCTATTTTACTTTTTCTGAAGTCCCATCTTTTCGGTTACACGAACAGGTAAATAACATATACGAAAAGAGAGGAAGTCAAATGAAAAACAGGTATTTATCCACAAGAATCATGGCAATTATGATGGCAGCAGCTATGGCAGTTTCCGCAGCTCCGGCAGCTTTTGCAGCAGAGAGAGCAGACTCTGAGACAATCAAAGAGGACAATCAGCCGGCAGCAGATGCAGACTCTGATACACAGGAAGATGCAGACGCACAGGATTCAGCAGATGCAGATAAGACAGCAGACGCAGAAGGTACAAAGACAGAATATCCTCTGACCATCACAACCTATGATTATGATGGAAATGAAATCGAAACAACCTATGAAAAGGCACCGGAGAAAGTTCTTGCTGTATATCAGGGAAGCATTGAAACCATGCTTGCACTTGGCCTGGAAGACCGTCTGGTAGCTACTGCAGGTCTTGACAATGAAGTTCCGGATGAACTTAAAGATGCATTTTCAAAAACAAATTATCTTGATGAATTTACCCCATCCCTTGAGACTGTAACGATGTTGGAGCCAGACATGATCTTATCCTGGAGCTCCCTGTTTTCTGATAAAAATCTCGGAAATGTAACAGACTGGATCGATAAAGGCTGCAACACTTATTACAACACAAACACACGCCCTGACGGAGACAGAACTCTGGAAAATGAATTTACAGACATCTTAAATCTTGGAAAGATTTTTGATGTACAGGACAAAGCACAGGCAATCGTAGATGATGCAAAGGCAGTGATCGATAAAACTCTTACAGCAACAGCAGATGTAGAAGAGAAACCAAGCGTAATGGTTCTGGAACCTCTTGGAGAAGATATCACAAACTATGGTGCAAAGAGCCTTGGTGGAGATATGGTAACACAACTGGGTGCGACTCTGGCAAACCCGGATGCTTCTACAGCAGGAAAAGAAGATATCATTGCAGCAAACCCTGATGTGATTTTTGTTGTATACATGCCATATGCAGGTGATGATCCGGAAACTGTAAAAGAAAGCCAGCTTGCCGTTATCAAGGATGACGAAGCACTTCAGAGCCTTGACGCTGTAAAGAACGGTCGTGTTTATCCGATCATGCTCAGTGAAATGTACGCAAGTGCAACACGTACACAGGATGGTATTGAAACTTTCGCAAAAGGATTATATCCGGATGTGAATCTTGACTGATTGAGGACATAACAGTGAAAGAACAGGTTTCACAGACAAAAAAAGGCAGTGTGCTCAGGACATCCATGTATGTGGCAGTTCTTATCGGGCTTGCGGCATTTTTGATTTTTTCCATTCTTGCAGCAATCACTTTTGGAAATGCAGATCTGTCACTGAAAGATGTTTACAGTGTCATTGCATATAAATTGTTTCATATCAAAAGCCTGTCCGCCTATGCAGAAGGCGCAGTTCACGATGTTGTGTGGCTGATCCGGCTGCCCAGAGTCCTGCTGGCTCTGGCAGTTGGAATGGCTCTTTCCGTCTGTGGCGTAGTTATGCAGGCGATTGTCCAGAACCCACTGGCAGATCCGTATGTACTTGGTATTTCATCCGGTGCATCCCTTGGTGCAACACTGGCGATCATGCTTGGAGTTGGTGGATTTCTCGGTGGAAACTCAGTTGGTGTTACTGCATTTATTGGTGCAATGGTCACTTCTTTTGCAGTAATTGCCATTGCAAACATGGGCGGAAAAGCTACTTCTGCCAAACTGATCCTTGCCGGAATGGCTGTCAGTGCGGTATGTTCTGCTTTTTCCAATTTTGTTATCTATATCACCAATGACAAAAATGCAGCAACAGAAGTAATGAAGTGGACGATGGGAAGCCTTGCAGGCGCAAGCTGGAGCAGAGTAGGTGTAATGCTTCCTGTTACATTGATCTGTGTAATTATTTTCTGGACGCAATATCGTAATCTGAATCTGATGCTGTTAGGAGATGATGTATCGATCACACTGGGAACTGATTTGCACAGGCTGAGAACTTTTTATCTGATCGTTGCTTCTGTAATGATTGGGTTTGCAGTATATTGTGCGGGTGTGATCGGCTTTGTAGGACTTGTGATCCCTCATGTGATCAGAATCCTGTTTGGAACAGACCACAGAAGATTACTGCCATTAAGTGCACTGCTTGGTGCATCATTCCTGATCTGGTGTGATGTGGCATGTCGTGTGATCCTGAAGAATTCTGAGATGCCGATCGGTGTGCTGGTATCCATTATCGGTGCTCCATGCTTTATTTATCTGCTTGTGCGGAAATCCTATGGATTTGGAGGTAGTAAGTAATGAAAATCACTACAGAAGATATTCAGGTTGGATTTCACGCCAGACAGATACTGAAGGGAATTTCCATAGAGTCAAAGGATAAGGAACTGGTAGGGATCATCGGACCAAACGGAAGCGGAAAATCTACATTATTAAAATGCATCTACCGTATCCTGAAGCCAGATGCAGGTGCCGTTTATCTGGACGGCGAAGAACTCCATTCCATGAGCGTAAAAAGCTCCGCCAGAAAAATGGCAGTTGTGGCACAGCACAATTACTACAACTTTGATTTTACCGTACGGGAAGTCGTGTTGATGGGACGTGCACCTCATAAGAAAGCATTGGAACGGGATAATGCAAAAGATTACCGGATTGTTGAAGAAGCACTGAAAACGGTACAGATGGATGCATTTGCGGATCGCACATTTTCTACGCTGTCAGGTGGAGAGCAGCAGAGGGTTATTCTGGCAAGAGCACTTGCACAGCAGACACCTGCACTGATCCTTGATGAGCCGACTAACCATCTGGATATCACACATCAGATCATGCTGATGGAACTGGTAAAGAAACTTAACGTAACTGTAATATCAGCTATCCATGACCTGAATATTGCGGCGGCATACTGCGATAAGATTTATGTATTGAAAGATGGTGTGCTGGAAGGATATGGAACTCCACAGGAAGTACTCACTCCGGAGCTGATCAAAAGGATTTACCAGGTAGATTCGGAAGTGGTAAATGACAGCCGCGGGAAGATGCATATTTTATTTTTATAATATGATATCAGGGTCAAAAGGTCAGAAAGTCGTTCGTGCTTGCACGATAAGACTTTGGAGCTTGGGACTCGTCAAACATGAGAAAGTAGCAATTTACGTAGTAAATCAGAGGATTTCGAATGTTTGAGTATTGACAGGCCAGAGTCAGGAAAATTTTTGACTCTGGCCTGCTATATATGGAGGAAAAAGATGAATAAAATAGGAATTTTGACGTGTATTCATTCTAATAATGTATGCGCCAGAGTTGGATGCCTGGCAGCATTTCAGAACAGAACCGATTTCTTTCAGGATTATCCGGAAGATACCTGTCTGGCAGCAATGATGACCTGTAACGAATGCAAAGGCGTCAACCCGATAGAACCCATAGAAGACAAAGGAATCCTGGAAAAGATAGACAGACTGGTCAGTGAAAAAATCAGTACCATCCACGTAGGTGTCTGTCGTCTCCCGGATGGAAAGCATGAATGTCCAAGGATGACACAGATCTGCAATATGATAGAAGAACGTGGAATCAAAGTAGTCAGAGGGACACATAAGGAATAAAAAAGTTTCCATACGTTACTGTTCACTCCGTTCACAGTAACGTAGCCAAAATTCATTCCAGATTGCCTGCGGCAATGGAATTTTGGCTTGTATGTCTCGGGATTTTGGCATATTCATGCCAAAACACCTCGCAGAATAGTGGTGTGTGAACAGTAACTCCCATATAATTTATAAAATAAAAAGAATATAAAATGCCTTGAAAATAAGAGTAAGTAATGCTAACATAAGTATAAAGCATATTTCTCTTATATTTCAAGGCATTTTTGCCGTCTGATTATTCTAATCTCAATTCAGAAATCCATGCTTTTAATTCCAGTTAATTATGAAAAGCAGGAGCTGAGAAGTGATAAGAATAGCACAAAATGTTCTTTGACTCCTGCGGAAAACAGGAGGTATTGCCAATGGCAAAAAGAAAGAACAAAAAAATTATTGTGAAAAGAAACCGATTGAAAGGCAACACAGCAACTGCAAACCGTAAGTACAAAGATACAGTCTTCCGTATGCTGTTTTCAGACAGAAAGAATCTGTTGTCGCTGTATAATGCAATCAATGAAACTTCTTATACAGATGCTGCTCAATTAGAGATTGTGACACTTGAGAACGCAATCTATATGGGAATGAAGAATGATCTGGCGTTTATTATAAATACGAATCTGTTTCTGTATGAACATCAGTCTACGTATAACCCGAACATGCCTTTGAGAGACTTATTCTACATTTCCAGCGAATATCAGAAAATGGTGGATTGGAAGTCCTTGTATACCTCAACAAGACTGAGAATACCCACACCGAATTTTATCGTATTTTATAATGGAACAGAGAAAAAAGAAGATAGGTGGGTAGATTATCTGTCAGAATCGTATGAAAATATGTCAGGAGAACCAAATCTTGAACTAAAGGTCATCACATTAAATATCAATGTAGGGCATAATAAAAAACTAATGGAAGAATGCCGGACACTAAGAGAATATGCTCAGTATGTTGACAAAGTACGCAGATATTCTAATGAAATGGAACTGAATACGGCAGTAGAACGTGCAGTGAGCGAAAGCATTCAGGAGGGAATTCTCAAAGAATTTCTGCAAAAGAATCGAGCGGAGGTAGTCGCTATGAGTATATTTGAATACAATGAGGAAGAGGAAAAAAGGAAACTCAGGAAAGCTGAGTACGAAGCTGGAAAAAATGATGGGATAAAGATTGGACGAGAAGAGGAAAAACGTAAAATTGCAAATTCCCTTTTTAAAGAGGGAGATTCAATTGAAAAGGTAGCCAGGATTCTTTGCGAAAGTGAAGAAACTATCAGAGGATGGGTAAATAAAAAAATGGATATAAAGGTGGAGTAAGACATATAAAGAAAGCTATGGTGTTATCGATTAAAGTAGAACCATATTGGAATGTAAAGAATACTGCGCTCAATGCGTTCAATGCCGGATCACTTATTAAAGTAGAACCATATTGGAATTATATAGATTCTTATGTTAA
>OGOO01003314.1_pt1 | contig 10479 bp, 13 predicted proteins | sample 1552651 | NCBI WGS metagenome assembly OGOO01 (sample SAMEA2580118, study PRJEB22360) | human gut metagenome | biome: human gut; feature: human-associated habitat; material: faeces | place: Denmark | collected 2008/2010 | reverse complement strand
TAATATTTATTAATTTATCTCCATAATAGTTAGTACTAATATCTATATTAGTGATGTTTTCTTTAGTATCAATGCCATAATTCATACTAAAGTCTAAATTATTTAATATTTTAAATATCTTTTCCTCTTTATCAGTAGTATCTCCATTTACATTTAAAGAAAGACTACCACTAGTAGAATTATTTTTACCTATATTTTCTTCTAACTCATTAAAATAATCATTCATAAATATTTTAATATTATTTCTTGAAGCTAAATAATATTTACCTCCAAAGAATGCTAAACCTAATAATGCAATAATTACAAATATAACTACTACTACCGGGGCTATACTACCTCTATTAGCATTTCTTAATTCTTTTTCTGTAAAAAAACTATCATCCATACTTACCACTCCTTCATATACATATCAAGTATATCATAAAATAACATCAAAAAAAAGAAGAAATATTACTTTTCTTCAGTTTTGTATCATTGTTTTTTTATTAAGATGTTTTATCTATTACTTTATTTTATTACAATCTGCCATTGACCTGTCTTATTAGAGCCTATTCTGACTATATAGTTACGTTCTATTAATTCCTTCATATTATATCTTATCGTTCTTTCTCCAACACCTAATATTCTAGCTAATTCAAGTTGAGTTAAAGTAGAATCATCCAATAATAAATCAATAATTCCTTCTTGTATCTTTGATAATCCTTTAAAATCAATATGATATTTATTCCCACTATCATACTCAAATTGATTTTGATTATATTTTATACTAACTCTTATAAAATGTGGGAAAAAGTGATAAACATCTTTATTATATTTTTTTAAAATTTTTCTAACACCTGTTCCTAAATGTTCAACAAGCTTTAAATCTCTGAATACACGCATCAATTCCGGATTTTTAGGAGCCGAATATCCCTCCAAAAACTCATCTTCGGTAAATTCACTTTGTATACCACCGAATGAAGAAACTTCTAATCTATCACTAAAAAGCTCGAATTTAGGAGGATATTCAGTAGTCCAATCATTGTGTACCAAAGCGTTTATAATAACTTCCCTTACTGCATTATAATCATACATTGGTTGTTCTTTTCTCTCTGGATATGTTATTTTAGTAAATATTTTATTTTCTACTCTAAACTTTTCCAGCACACGATTTGTCGCCTTTATTAATGAGCAATAACCGAATTCATAATTTTCCATTAATTCATCAACGTCAGTACCAACATACTTAGCCACTTTGATAGATATAGTGTTTTCATCAGCTAAAAGATATGCTAAATAATTATATTTATTATCAAAGGTAAAAAAATTCAATTGTTTTTCAAAATTACTTCCAACATCAAAGCCTTTTTCTTTATAGTATATTTTTAAGTCTGTAAAAGTTAAGTTTTGATTAGGTGAAACAATATTTTTTATCGAGTTTTTTGTTCTTTCTTTAAACATTTCACTTATTAAATAATCACTCATTTTTTCATTAGAACTTCCCACTCTGATAAAGCAGCTATCAGAAGTCATTCCCATTCCCTTTATATGGTAAGGCTTTTCTAAACCTCTTGCTATGATTATTTTTAAATATTTTTTATTATCTTTTTCTAAAATTTCCAAATCAAATAATCCTAAAGCAGATGGTTCTATATTAGAAATAATTCTATCCTTAACTTTTCTTTGCAGCAAATCTAAATTGCCATTTAAACCTATGATTTTTCCCTTATCATTGATTCCAAGGTAAATTATGCCACCATCTTTACTATTTAAAAACGCAATTATAGTTTCTTCCAAATTGTCCACCATCTTTATTTTAAACTCAATTCTTGAACTTTCAATTAAATCTAACACCATGTACCTCCTTAACATAATTTATATTATTTATTATATGCCGGTTATTTTGCCGGTTATTTTGCCGGTTAATTATTTGTACTAACTCGCAAAGCACAGCTATAATAAATATTTTTTAATTGTACAATTTATTGTATCAATTTTATAAAATATGTCAACAGAATACCACAATTTCCCAAAATTGTATAAAAAAAGAAGAAATATTACTTTTCTTCAGTTTTCTTAGTACTTTTAGTAGTTGTTTTTTTAGCAGCTGGTTTCTTTTCACTAGCAGCCTTTTTAGCAGTAGTCTTAGTTTCTTTAACTTCTTCTTTAACTACTACTTTCTTTGGAGTATAAGTTTTACCATTTAATGCATCTTTAGCAATTACTACTAAATCAGCAAATGCTTTAGGATTATCTATAGCTAATTCACTAAGCATTTTTCTATTAACAGTAACTCCTGCTTTATTTAATCCATCAATAAATCTAGAGTAAGAGATTTCATTTTCTCTACATCCAGCATTGATTCTTGTGATCCATAATTTTCTAAAGTTTCTCTTATTTTGCTTTCTATCTCTAAATGCATAAACTCCAGAATGCATAACTTGCTCATGAGCAGTTTTATATAATCTATGTTTACTACCAAAGTAACCTTTTGCTTCTTTTAAAACTTTTTTTCTTCTAGCACGTGCAACAGTGCCACCTTTAACTCTTGTCATTACTATCCTCCTATATTATATCTTTAATTCTCTTGTAGTCTGCTTTAGAAAGAGCTGTACCTTTCTTCTTACTACTTGCTCTAGCAGCACTATTCTTACCAGTATTATGAAGTGTTCCTTGTCTTGATTTACTAATAGAACCACTTTGTCTAATATTTAATACTTTTTTTGTTCCCTTATGTGTCTTCATTTTATTCTTCTTAACTTTAGTCATAATATCCTCCTTCTATTTTTTAGGTGCAAGCATCATATACATAGTTCTACCTTCTATTTTAGGTTTAGTTTCTATGTCTGATACATCACTAACTTTTTCATAAAATCTATCTAGAACTTCTTTAGCAAGTTCTGGATGAGCAATTTGTCTTCCTTTAAATCTAATACTTGCTTTTACTTTATTACCTTTTTCAAAAGCTTTTCTAGCGTTATTTACTCTAGTATTAAAATCATGAATATCAATATTAACTGATAATCTAAACTCTTTAGTTTCGATCATAGTTTCTCTTTGTTTTTTCTGAGCTTCTTTAGTTTTCTTTTTCTTCTCATACTTAAACTTATTATAGTCCATAATTTTACATACTGGCATATTACCAGAATCACTCATAAGTACTAAATCAAAGCCGGCATAACCTGCTAATGTTAATGCATCTTGTTTAGACTTAACTCCTAATTGTTCTCCATTAGGTCCAATTACCATCATTTCCTTACATCTAATTTGTTCGTTGATAGGATTATCCTTTAAAGTAGCTATAGCTAACACCTCCAAAAAAATGAATACTAAAGAAGTATTCATTTATCTATAAAAAAGCTAATTAAAAATATAATGTATATTCTAGGTTGGCTTTTTACCTATTACTATGTGTAATCAGGTGAGATAAATATAATCTTCTTTCCGTTTCTAATTAATTATATTATATACTTATCTAAAAGTCAACCAATTTTTTTATTTTTTATTTATTTTATGCACTATAAGCCTTATTCTAAGTCTTATTAGTGTTAGATTAAGCCTTAAAAGTCTTAATCTAATGTATCTACATACCTATTATATAGAAGCTATTAATTTTTATTTAATAACCAATCTATTATATTTATTTTTGTTATTCCTTCATAGTCAGTTTCTAAATCCATATCCAAAGTTAACAAATATTTAGGATAATAATCTCCTGTTTTTTGTAATGATTTTAGTTCTCTTTCTAATACTTTTTCATCTCTTACTGTTAATGCCACTTGATAATATTTTAAACCATCTCTATTTTCTGCGACAAAATCAACCTCTAAATCATCAACTTTACCGACATATACTTTGTATCCCCTTCTTAGTAGTTCTAAATAAACTATGTTTTCTAGTATATGTCCCATATCACTACCTACTTTTTTACCTAAAAGATAACTTCTTAATCCTGTATCAACTATGTAATATTTATAATCTCTTACTAATAGATTTTTACCTTTTACATCAAATCTTTCTGCTTTATATATCAAATAGCTTTCTAAAAAAGCCGATATATAGTTATCTACAGTATGGTTACTTGTAGATATTCCTTTGCTAGTTAAAGTATCACTTATCTTTTTAGTAGAAATTGGACTACCAACACTATCAAAAATATATTTTAGTATATTTTCTAATAATAATTTATCAGATATATTATTTCTAGCCATTATATCTTTATATACAATAGTAGAAAATATACCATCTAAGTATCTATCTATATCATTAGGATTACTTTTAAGTATATTTATATTGCCTGGCATACCACCATTCTTCATATAATCAAGAAATAAATTATAAGTGTTACTATTATCTTCAAAAGAAGATACATATTCCTTAAATGATAAAGGTAACATTTTTATTTCAATATATCTACCTGATAATAATGTTGCTAATTCTCCAGATAATAAGTAGGCATTAGAGCCAGTAATATATACATCAACATTCTTTTTTATATATAAACTATCTACTGCCTTTTGGAATTCTGATATATTTTGTACTTCATCTAAAAAGACATAGTAATTATTTTTGTTATCTATTTTAGAAGTAACATAATCATATAGTTCTTTATAATCTTTAAAATTATAATCGGCATCCTCTAAATTTATATGTATTATTTGATTATTTTTAATACCGTTTTCTTTTAAATAATTTATAAACAATTCAAATAATGTTGACTTGCCACATCTTCTTATACCGGTAATTACCTTTATTACATCTTTATCTTTCCATCTTTTTAATTCTTCTAGATATTCTGGTCTTTCTATCACTTAAGTCACCTCATGTATAATTATATAACATTATTGCAATATTGTCAAGTATTGGAAAAACATTTCCAAAAATAAGTTATAATATTATATTTTGGAAATGTTTTCGTCATTAATATCAAAATCTATTTTTAGTCTTTCGCCTTTCGGCGAATACTTATCTTCTCTTGGCGACTTTCGCCGCCTTTGCCCCTAACAGACTTCGCCTGTTTGAGGGGCCTCTTACCAAGTTCTTTCTACCAAAGTTATTTCAAATTAACTGCTTATGCACTTAATTTGTATGGATTACTACTTGAGCCGTCCCCCGACTCTATTCCTAGTTCGGAACTTAGAGAAAGGACTGGCACGACCCCTAAGCCACCGGAGGCCTCGCTAATATTATTCGCAAGGCCTTCCCGACGCACAGTCCACGTCGAACTCGAGCTGTCGGGACGATGGGTTAATAACCATCCATAATTACCACCATTATTAGTAACTATATTCTTCATCCAGTTATTTGAAGTACAAGTACTATTATCGTAATTTACCAATGTCTGTTTGCACTGATTTAAATCTGCCGCATAGCCATAATCACTTGGATAGGCTACGGCTATTTTACCTGTCCATGTCGTTGGTCTTCCAGAAAATACTGTTCTTCCCCTCTCATAGACATAAATTTGATTTGGATATATTTTAGTATCATTCCATCCACCCAAATTATATGTTACCTCTGCAATCATATTTCTTGTTTCATCATTTTTTATTCCTGTACTTGTAAAATCACAATCTACCGTAGCATTGTCTCTTCCTGAAAAACATGTTCCACTTTGGGCATTCCAGTATAGGCTTCCTCCGACACTTTCACTATCGTATCCGCTATTTAATAATTTCATTAGATCAGCTTGAGACCAATCGTTAAATCCCCAACCATAGTTAACATTTCTTACACTACTATCCCATGAATATTTCCCTATTTGACTACCTCTTATTAGTTTTACTTTACCATTAAATACTCCTATTATTCGCCATGTTTCACATGTTGATGAAGATTGATTACTATAGTCAGAACAATTAAAATATATAATTATTAGGACTTGCCCCATAATAACGAATATTGCCACCACTTAGTCCATCATTCATTAATGATACTGAAGGGGCTGTATTATAAATAATACTATTATTTGTAACAGTTTCTTTTGCCGCATCCATATATACATTTGTTATAGTTTCTGCAGCAGTAAGTCTCTTTAACACTGCTCCTTCTCCATCAGCATGTAATTTAAAACTGAATGTTTGATTCATCATAGATTTTGGATTAGTATAATTTGCTCCATCTATCCATATGTATAATGTATATTGTGTCTTTGATGTAGATATACTCTCATTAGTTAATAATACTATATGATTAGTATTATTTTTAGTACAAGTAACTGTATTACTAGTTAGATAACTATCACTAAAGTTACCTTCTTTTACTTTAGTATCTCCTTTGTATAATTCATATCTAAAACTCTCATCTTTTAATCCAGTATCTATACTAGTTATATCTAAATACATATTAAATACTAATCCTGCAGTATCTCCCTTTACATTTATATTCTTTACTATACCTTTACTTTTATCTGATACTGGTCTTAGATTAGCACTTATATCACTTCCTCCATTAAAGGTAACTGTAGCTGCTCCTATTCCTGCAACTATTTTTGTAGTATCACTGTCACTTGTAGTCCATACATAATAAGCATAAGTTCCACTTACTATTACTGCTATCACTAATACTACTAAACTAAATATCATATATATCTTTGCTTTATTATTTCTATTATCTTTCATTACTTATCACCACTTTCTATACTCATACTTATATTTCCTTTATATACACTAGATAATATATCATTAGAATTATCATTATTTACTAAACTACCATCTATCCATATATATACTGTTAACTGTTTTACTTGATTATTTATTTCTATATTATTATATATAGGTAAATTACCAGTACTATTTACTATACCACTAGCTACTTCATTAGTACCATCTAATACTTGATACTTTAATACATTACTAGTAAGTAATATACTACTTGTAGTACTATCAGTATTTAAATATAATGTACCAGTACCATTACTTATAGTACAAGTATCTTTTAAATTAACTTTAATTACCGAAGATAAACCTTCAGTATAAGTACTTGCTAAACTAAAATTAGCAGGATTACTATCACTACCTATATCTTGTCCTTTAACATAATTAACTTCAAAACATTCACTAGTACCAGATATATTAACCACACCAGACCAAGATAACCAAGCATAAGTTCCTCCTACTATGGCTATTAATACTAAGAGTGATATACCAGTTATTAAAAATATTTTCTTTTTTTTATCCATTATTTATCACCACTCTTTATATCCATACTTATATGTCCTTTATATACACTAGATAGTATTTCATTTTGATTTTGTTCAGTAACTAAATTACCATCTAACCATATATATACTGTTATTGTTTTTACTGTAGTGGTTATTGGTATATCTTTATATATTTCTATATTTTCAGCACTTGATACTACTCCACTACCAACTGAAGTAGTACCATCTAATACCTGGTATTTTAATAATTTACCACTTAACAATGTACTTGAAGTTACACTAGTATCGGTATTTAAATATAATGTACCAGTACCATTAGTTATAGTACAAGTATCTTTTAAATTAACCTTTATTACTGAAGATAATCCTTCAGTATAAGTACTTGCTAACACAAAATTAGCAGGATTACTATCACTACCTATATCTTGTCCTTTAACATAATTAACATCAAAACATTCACTGGTACCTGATATATTTACTACGCCACTAAAAGTATATACTGCATAAGTTACCGCTACTGATAGAATTATGATTACTGAAACTATAATAATACTATATATTACTTTCTTCTTCATACTAATCACTCACCTGTTCTACACTAGCGGTTATATTACCATAATAACTTGAAAAAGCATCTTCATTTTGTACTAAATCATTACTTATCCATACATATACCGTATAATTATCGGCATCACTTATGCTACTTACTTTCTTTAGTGTACCTACATTTATACTTTTAGTACCTGAACTAGTAATATTGCCTTCAGTTAATTTAGTACCATTTTTTAATACTACATAATTAAGAAGTCCTGTTCTATATAAATTACTACTTGTGGTATCTAGAGTATTTAATTTGATTATACCAGTACCACTTACATTAGTACAGGTACTGCTAAAACCTATTTTAACAGTAGACGATAATCCTCCGGTATAATCATTCGAAGGCATTAATGTAGCAGTATTTTGATCACTACCTATATCTGTTCCTTTAGCATATAAAACATTAAAACATTCACTATTACCAGTAGTATTAATCTTTCCACTAGTCCAAGTAATATAAGCAAAAGTAATACCTACTACTGCAATAATAACTATAACTACAATTAATATACTTGTAGTAATTTTACTCTTCATAATCATCACCATATCCTACATATAAATATTATCATATTTTTATATATAATTCAAGAAAAAAAAAGAAGATTTATTTTTCTTCTTTAATATAGTTAGGATCAACATTATCATCTATTTCTTTCATAGTATCATCAGTTACATCTTCTGGTATTTCATCCCATGGTTCTTCATCTTCTTCAATAGCAATTTTAACCTTAGTATCACCAACTATCTCAACACCTAATTCTTTTTCAATATCAATAACTATAGTATTATCTTTCTCTTTAGCGGATATACAACTAGGTTGTTTTAAACTTCTTACTATAATATCTTTACTTGAAGAATCAGTAGTTTCTTTTTGGGCTACTGTTACCATTTCTTTATATGGTATATTTTTAGTTATAACAGATGTCTTAGTATCATTATCATAAGAATACCATAAATTTACATCAAAAGAACCATCTATTTCTATTCTATCATCTACTTCTTTACCAGAAAATCTATGATTTATTACCCAACATCCAAGCACAGTATTAGGTTTACTATCAGTATTTATAGTATAGGTATTTCTATAATATTTTTTACCTTTACCTACTACTGCTTTTGTTACTATTTCTTTATATGCAGACAAAAGATATCACCCCTCACAATAATTTATGTTGCATATAAGAAAAAAGTACCACTTTTTATAGTAATACTTTATAATTTACTAAATACATTACCTAATTTATCATTTATGACAAGAGTACATCTATTATCATAACTAGTTTTATCTTTATTAATAAGAACTAAGTTATTACCATGAAAATAATCTATTAGATAGGCTGCTGGAAAAACTGTTAATGAAGTACCACCAATTATCATAGTATCAGCTTCTTTAATTAATTTAATAGCTTCATTCCATACATCTTCCGGAAGTGATTCATTATATAATACAACATTAGGTTTAATAATACTACCACAACTACATCTAGGTACTCCTTTAGAATCAAATACATAAGTAGCATCATAATATTTATGACATTTAATACAATAATTATCCATAATACTACCATGTAATTCTAATACTTTCTTACTACCTGCCTTACTATGTAATCCATCAATATTTTGTGTAATTACACCAAGTAATTTACCCTCTTTTTCTAACTCGCTTAAATAATAATGAGTAACATTAGGCTTATAATTTAAACTGTTCATCTTATCTTTATAAAATTTATAAAATTCTTCAGTATCATCATAAAAGAAACTATGACTAAGTATTAATTCGGGTGGATAATCGTACTTCATATTATATAAACCATCTTTACTTCTAAAGTCAGGTATTCCACTTTCAGTAGATACTCCTGCTCCTCCAAAAAATACTATTTTCTTACTATTATTTATTATGTCTTTTAATTTATTAATTTTGTCTTCCATCTTACTTCACCAATAATATTATACTATGATAAATACTTACTTACAATAATTTGTTATGACTTAAAGTATAACAAATATTACTTAATTAAATCATCATTTCTAATTATAAATATATTTTTATCTTTATAAAAGGCAAAGAATACATCTTCAATATTTATATTTTTTTTATCTAAAAAATTATATACCCATTTTTTATCTTTCTTTAAATGTTTGATTGTATCTTCTTGTATATCACCATCTAATATTATAGGAAGTGGTAATGGACTCTTACCATTTTCATAAGGAAATATAGATAAGGTACCACTACTTTCTAATATAGCATATTCTACTTCTTCAATACTTCTATAACCCTTATCTCTAAGCTGCACTAACAGATCATCTAAGTTGTATCTTTGTTTTAACATTTCATTATAATTAATCTTGCCATTCTTAATAATAACCGAAGGATTACCATCCAAAAATATTCTAAATTTAGGCTTCTTTAAACTAAAATATGCTAATATACATTGAAGCAATGTTAATATTACTATTGGTATTAAAGAATATAAAATGGATCCTTTATAATTTTCTATACTAATCGTAGCAAGTTCTGCAATTAGTAAAGATACAATTAAATCAATAATACTAAGTTGTCCTAGTTCTCTTTTACCCATTATTCTATATATTAGAAATATAAAGAAATAAAAAAATACTGTTCTAATCATAACTATATACATATTATCACCATTACCATTATGTACCAAAGTATATTTTTTTATACAAATACATAATATTTATTGGTGATAATATGCTAATGAATTATTTAAAAA
>OGOO01003312.1_pt1 | contig 10480 bp, 7 predicted proteins | sample 1552651 | NCBI WGS metagenome assembly OGOO01 (sample SAMEA2580118, study PRJEB22360) | human gut metagenome | biome: human gut; feature: human-associated habitat; material: faeces | place: Denmark | collected 2008/2010 | reverse complement strand
CCGCAGCTATCGTGTGCTGGCACAGATCGGCTGCGACGACCGCCAGATTCGCCATTCGGTGATGGCGCAGCAAGCGGTATTCTTCCTGTTCCCGCTGGCAGTGGGCCTGGCACACTCCTTTGTGGCACTTAAGGTGATCATCGAGCTGGTGAGCATTTTCGGAAATATGAGCATCGGCGGCACCGTGGGCCTCACCTGTGCAATCTTCCTGGCAGCCTACGGCGGCTACTTCCTGGTGACGTACCTCATGAGCGCCGGCATGGTGCAAGCTGCCATAGCCACCCGCTACAGCGAGTAACAAGCGGGCAAAACCGTCGCAAAATCAGAGGCGTATGACCGCCGCGAAGGGACCAGGGGCCCTTTCGCGGCGGTTTTTGCCAATCTGGTGCGTCTTAGATACAAGTGAGTAGACTTTTTTGAACCTGCCGAGCACATCGCGACAAATGATCTATAAAACTGCAGGTCAGAGCTATAGCGTTTTAGGGCGTGCTTGGCCTTCTGCAAAAAGCCTACTCACTTGGTTTTTCTGCTAGAAGACCGCCACGAGGGAAGGCAACTCCCTTACAGCGGTTTGGACGTTTGCCCAGATAAAACCTACCAAAATAAACCTGTCCCTTTTTGGTAGGTGGTTTCAGCTGAACGGCGGGCCGTGCGGCTTGGGTATGCGGGCTCACAATCTGGGGAAACCGAACAGATTGGGGGCTTGTATGATCGATTCGAAGGGAAACGTGCGACCCGAGGGCATGATTAACAGAGTGCGCCTGGCCCCCGAAGCCCGGCGCGCATACGATGTGAGAGGGGGTAGTCGTTGGGGACGTTCTTAAACGACTAGTCAAACAAGAACGTCCCCAACGACTAGTCAAACAAGAACGTCCCCAATGACTACTTTGCGGGTAGCTAAAAGAGCCCCATCCTAAATTAGCTACCCCGCCAACACCGCAGGTAGAGCAAAAGTCAGCGAAAGCCCGCCAGAGCGAGCAAGGTGCCTTGAAGCGAGGCGGCATTGACCTTTTGGTCATGCCGTCGAAGCTGAAAGGCAGATTGCCGCTCTGGCGGGCTTGCAGCGTCGAGCCGTTACGCGGTTTGGTAAAACCGCGTAACTAAACCCGCTCCGCGATCTCATGGATGAGGTAGTCGGTCTTTTCCCAGCCCAGGCACGGGTCGGTGATCGACTTGCCAAAGACGCCGCCGTCGACCGGCTGATTGCCGTCCTCCAGGTAGGACTCGATCATAAAGCCCTTGACTAGCTTAGAGATGGACTCATTGCGGCGGCAGCTGTCGAGCACCTCCTTGCAAATACGATACTGCTCCAGCGGACGTTTGCCCGAGTTGTCGTGGTTGCAGTCGATGACCGCTGCCGGGTTGGCATAGCCGGCATGCTCGGTATAGCGCTCGGCCAGGCGCTCCAGGTGCTCGTAGTGGTAATTGGGGTAGGTACGACCGTCGAGACCGATGTAGCCACGCATGACGGCGTGTGCGAGCGGATTGCCGTCGCATTCAACCTCCCAGTTGCGGAAGATAAAGCTCTGATGTGCCTGGGCGGCGTAGATGGAGTTGAGCATGACGGTGGTGGAACCGGCGGTGGGGTTCTTCATGCCCACAGGCACCGAAATGCCGCTCGATACCAAGCGATGCTCCTGGTTTTCGACCGAGCGGGCGCCTACGGCGACGTAGCTCAGCAGGTCGACGAGGTACTGGTAGTTGGACGGGTAGAGCATCTCGTCGGCGGTAAAGAAACCGGTCTCATCGATGACGCGCAGGTGCATGTGGCGAATGGCCTTAACGCCTTCGAGCAGGTCATCGGGCGCCTCGGGGTCGGGGTTGTGCAGCAGACCCTTGTAGCCGGTGCCTTTGGTGCGCGGCTTGTTGGTGTAGACGCGCGGAATGATGATGAGCTTGTCCTTGACCTCTTCGGCGACCTTGGCCAGCCGGTTCATGTACTCAAGCACCGAATCTTCGCGGTCGGCAGAGCACGGGCCGATGATGAGTACCTTGCGCGCGTCCTCGCCGGTAAAGACTTTGGCGACCTCGGCGTCAAATGCCTGCTTTTTGGCAGTAAGCTCGGCGGAAAGCGGCATCTCCTCGCGGATCTCCATGGGGATCGGCAGCCTGCGTTTGAAATCCATGGCCATGCGGGGCCTCCTCAATCTATAGAAAGAACAATAAGCGTATTGTCGAATGCTCGGCATTATCCGCTGTCGCACGCTAAAGTGCAAGCAAACCCTGCCAAAAAGGGACAGGTTTATTTTGGTCGGTTTTATCTGGGGAAATGCCGGCACTCGCTGGAAGGGGAGGACCGGCGTACGGCACGCTGGAGCAAGTTGGATCTCCTGCGGCATACCCCGTGGACAAAAAATGGCAAATATGAGTACTGTTGCTAGCTTAGTATCATATCGACCTTACAAGATAATAGACACAACAGTAAATATGTTCATTGACGTTGGCACACAGAAGCATGCTACCGGGCGTTTTGATCAATTTGAAGGAATATCTAGGCCGCAAAGACGTCGTTTGGGGCAGTTTTGGCTGTTACTAAAAAAGTGACAGTACTCATTTTTGCCATTTTTTGCCCACGGGGCCTTGAGGGAGAGCGTCAATCAGGCCCCAGGGGAGGCGTTTCGAGACCCAAAGGACACAAAACGGGGGCGCAGTTCATTCTGCGCCCCCGTTTTCTGGGCATTGCGGTTGTTTGCCGCCGGTTGTTACGCCGCTTCGTCGAACTGCGAGTTGTACAGGTCGGCGTAGAAGCCGCCCTGGGCGAGCAGCTCGTCGTGCGTGCCCTTCTCGACGATGTCGCCGTCGCGAATTACCAAGATCACGTCGGCGTTGCGGATCGTGGACAGGCGGTGCGCGATGACAAAGCTTGTACGGCCCTGCATCAGCGCATCCATGGCGCGCTGAATGAGCTCCTCGGTGCGGGTATCGACGTTGGAGGTCGCCTCGTCCAAAATCAGCGCCGGGCGGTCGGCCAAAATGGCACGGGCGATGGTCACGAGCTGGCGCTGACCCTGCGACAGGTTGGTGCCCTCCTCGTTAATCATAAAGTCGTAGCCACCGGCGAGCGTATGAATAAAGTGGTCGCAGCGTGCGGCGCGCGCAGCGGCTTCGACCTCGGCATCGCTCGCGTCGGGGCGTCCGTAGCGGATGTTCTCGCGGATGGTGCCGTTAAACAGCCAGGTATCCTGCAGCACCATGGCAAACTCGCCGCGCAGCGCCGCGCGGTCCCAGTCGCGCACGTCGACGCCCTCGACACGCAGCGAACCGCCGTCCACATCGTAGAAGCGCTGCAGCAGCTTGATGAGCGTGGTCTTGCCGGCGCCGGTGGGACCGACGATGGCGATGGTCTGGCCGGGCTGCGCCTCGCAGCTAAAGTCGTGGATGATGGTCTTGTCGGGCGTGTAGCCAAACTTCACATGGTCAAACTCCACGTGGCCGGGGCGCTTCTCGGGAATCTGCGCGTCGGCCTTCTGCTCCTCCTCGGGCGCGGCCAGGAACTCAAACACGCGCTCGGTGGCGGCGGCCATCGACTGCATCGTGTTGCTCACGTTGCCCAGCTGCTGCACGGGTTGCGTAAAGTTGCGAACATACTGGATAAAGCTCTGGATGTCGCCGGGCGTGGCATTGCCGGTCAGCGCGAGCTGCGCACCCACCACGACGACGCCCACGTAACCCATGTTGCCCACCAGGCTCATAAGCGGCATCATCAGGCCCGACAGGAACTGCGAGCGCCAGCCACTAATAAAGAGGCGGTCGTTTTGGCGGTCGAACTCCTCGATCGAAGCCTCGGCGCGGTCGAACACCTGAATGACGTTCTGGCCGGCAAAGTCCTCCTCGATAATGCCGTTGACGGCGCCCAGAACCTGCTGCTGCTCGCGGAAGTACGGCTGCGAGAAGTGAATCATTACGGTCAGGATAATCGCGGCTGCCGGCAGCGTGAGCACGGTGACGCCAGTGAGCGGCAGGCTGATCGACAGCATCATGACGAGCACGCCGATAATCTGCGTCACCGAGGTGATGAGCTGTGTCACGCTCTGGTTGAGCGACTGACCCAGCGTGTCGACGTCGTTGGTGATGCGGCTGAGCACGTCGCCCTTGCTGTGGCCGTTGAAGTAGCTCATCGGAACGACGGCGATCTTGGCGGCGATCTCCTTGCGCATACGGTAGCAAATCTTTTGCGTGACGCCGGTCATGAGCCAGCCTTGGATGAGGCTGCAAACAGAGCTTGCCAGATACAGGCAGAGCAAAAAGCCGAGCGTCTTGGCGATCCAGTCAAAGTCGACGTCGCCGGTGCCGTTGACCTTGGCAACCAGGCCTTCGAACAGTTTGGTGGTAACCTGGCCGAGCACCTTGGGCCCCACAATGTTAAAGATGACCGAGCACACGGCAAAGGCGACGGCAGCAAACACGGCAATCTTGTGCTGGCCGATATAGCCGAGCAGCTGCCTCATGGTGCCTTTAAAGTCCTTGGCCTTTTCGCCGCGGCCCATGCCACCCATACGGCCCATAGGACCGCGCCGGCGGGTGGGCTTGGGAATCTGAGTCTTGGTCTCGTCTGCCATTAGCGCTCGCCTCCTTCCGTGACGGCTGCAATTTCTTCTTGGGTAAGCCCCAGCTCCTCGGCGGAAAGCTGCGACTGTGCGATCTCCAGGTACGCCGGGCAGCTGTGCAGCAGCTCCTCGTGTGTGCCAGTGCCCACCACGTGGCCGTCGTCGAGCACGATAATCTGGTCGGCGTGCATGATGGTCGCGATGCGCTGGGCCACGACCACGAGTGCGGCGTCGGTAACGTTTTTGGCCAGCTCCTCGCGCAGGCGCGCGTCGGTCTTGTAGTCGAGGGCACTAAACGAGTCATCGAACACCACGACCTCGGGCTTTTTGGCCAACGCGCGGGCGATGGCCAGGCGCTGGCGCTGGCCGCCCGAGACATTGGATCCGCCCTGGCTGATGGGGGAGTCGTAGCCGCCCTCGCGCTCGGCGATAAAGTCCTCCGCCTGGGCGACGCGTGCCGCCTGGCGCATATCCTCGTCACTCACCATATCGCCGGCAAACTTGAGGTTGCTCTCGACGGTGCCCGAGAACAGGCGACCCTGCTGCGGGATATAACCAATACGGCGGCGTAGCTCGGAAAGGGTCATGTCACGCACGTCGATGCCGTCGAGCGAAATGCTGCCGCCTGTGACGTCGTACAGGCGCGGAATCAGCTGCACGAGCGTGGACTTGCCCGAGCCCGTGGAGCCAATGATGCCGAGCATCTGACCGGCATGCGTGGTGAAGTTCACGCCGCTGATGACATCGGCGCGGGCATCGGGATACTGGAAGCTCACGTCGCGGAAGGTGAGCTCACCGCGTGACGCGCTGGCAGCAGGCAGTTTGGGCGAGGCAGGGTCGTTGATGCTCGTGGGGCAGGTGATGACCTCTTCCACGCGCTCGGCTGCGACCTCGGCGCGGGGCAGGATGACCGAAACCATGGTGAGGATCATAAACGCCATGACGATCTGCATGGTGTAGGAGATGAACGCCATCATGTTGCCGACCTGCATCACGCCGTCGGACACGCCCTGCGCGCCAAACCAGACGATAAGCACGGTGATGCAGTTCATGACGAGCATCATGAGCGGCATCATAAAGCTCATGGCGCGGTTGGTGTAGAGCTGCGTGGTCATCAGGTCGAGCGAAGCCTTGTCAAAACGCTCGAGCTCATGCTCCTCGCGGTTGAACGAGCGGATGGGCATAAGGCCGTCGAGCAGCTCGCGGGCGGTAAGGTTCACGCGGTCAACAAAGCTTTGCATCTTTTTGAACTTGGGCATGGTGAGGCCCATAAGCACGCCGACGACGGCCGAGACCGCGATGATGGCAACGGCGATGGTCCACTCCAGGCCGGTATGGTTGGCCAGGACGCGCATGACGGCGACGATGCCCATGACGGGGGCCATCAGACACATGCGGATAAACAGAGTTGCGGCCATCTGGATTTGCTGAATGTCGTTGGTGCAGCGGGTGATGAGCGAGGCCTGGCTAAACTTGCCCACCTCGGCCGGCGAGAAGTGCATAACCTTGTTGAAGGTCTCGCGGCGCAGGTCGCGGGCGATGGAGCAGGCGGTGCGCGAAGCCACGGCACCGGTCAGGATGGTGGCGACGAGCGACACGAGACACAGTCCAAACATCGTGGTCGCCATGCGGCTCAGGTAGGCGTTCTGCACGTCGGCGGGGTCGATGCCCTGTGCCTTGTACTCGTCCTGTACATAGCTCACGGCGCGCTGGGTGACGATGGAGCCCGACATGGAGCCCATTTTGTCCGCCATTTGGTTGGCGCCCTCGACGAGCTTGCTTTGGTCTACCAGACCGCCCTTGACACCTAGGCGCAGACTCTTCATGGTGATCTTGCCGCCGTCGGCGTCGATCTGCTTTTGCATGCTCTGCGCGGCTGCGGCCTTCTGCTGCATCTCGGCGAGCTGCTCGGGCGTCATGGCAGCCATCTGCTCGGGGGTGGGCATGGCCTGGGCAGCGCCGCCATCGCTTGCCTCGGTGGACGTGCCGGTCATGTCGCCCATGGAGTCGGCGTCGATGCCTTGGTTGAGCGAAAGGACGACGGTCTCGGGCAGGCTCATAATGTCGGCGAGCTTGCTGCCATCGGCACGCTCTTCCTCGGTGCCCTTGTACGTTCGAATGCCGTTATTGTCCGCCTTGCTAAACACGGCCTCCGCAGCTTTGGCGTCCTTGGCGCTCATAAAGAGTTCGAGGTCGTCGAGCGATTCGGCGCGAATGGTGTCGGGCACGGGCGAGGCGATACCGCCTTGCTGCACGCCCACGTCGACGATGTCGCTCATATAGGTAGGCAGCGCCAGATCGGCGTTGCAGCTGATTACGATAAGTACGATAGCTGTGAACAGTGCCAGGATATGCTTTTTAAAGAGCTTGAGAATCCTCACTCGGCATCTCTCCTTTCTTGATTGCGGTCGATAATTTCGTTGGCACGTCTAAGAAGGCGCACCATCTCTTGGGTATCTGTTTCGCCGAGTTGCTCGAGGAAAGCCGTGGTGCGGCCCTCGAATTCCCGACGTTTAATTTCGAGGTCCTGGAATCCCTTGTCGGTCACTGTGACGTGTACGCGACGACGGTCGGTTTTTGAGTGCTCGCGCTCAACCCAGCCCTTGGCCTCGAGGGCGCGCAGAATATTGGCGATGCGGGCGCTCGAGACCCAGGCGCGATCAGCGAGTTCGCTCGGCGTGAGCGAACCGCCAGCGAGTATGAGGGCGCGCATGACGGCCATCTCGCCACCGAGGGCTTTGTCCGCAAAGCGCGAAATGCGCTGATGCATGCTGCCAAACTCGGTAAGGAGCTGACGCCCAAGTTCACGGAAATCGGTATCTTCCACCGAAAACCCCTAACACTAGAAACTATTTTCGGTGGAAGATGATACCCCTGCACGCACACCCTATACGGTAGATTTTGGGACATGTCTAGAAAACTACCTTTAGGCGACCTCCGTACACCGTCGGTATCAGTAAAGTTAGGGGGTAGATCTCTAAGCACGTCCTAAAGCCCACTCAGAGACACTTTATCCTGCTAAAGCTGGCATAACAGCTAGAGTGAACGTCGTACAAAGGCAAGGAAAAATACCAAACAAATCGGTGAACGGTAGTTGTTCACGCTCGCATTTCCTGCGGGTTTGTAAAAAGCGCCTTTATGATATAAAAAAAGAAACATATAACAGCCCAGATGGAGAGGGTCGCTATGTTATCCTTCACAGACGGGTGAAATCTTGGGTTTAGGGTTGCAGTTCCAAGGTGGACAAACGTTTTTCCCTGCACCAACATGTGGCGAAGAACGGAAGAAGCCGGTAGTGCAAGCCGAAAATTCAAGAATTCAATAAGCAGCGGTGTGAGAGAGCGCCGCATTACACGTAACTAGGAGCGTGGTTACACAATGCAGGAGGCATGGGAAGGCTTCAAGGAAGGCATCTGGACGGGAGAGGTTGACGTCCGAGACTTCATCCAGAAGAACTACACCCCCTATGAGGGCGACGAGTCGTTCCTCGTCGGTCCGACCGAGCGTACCAAGGAGCTGTGGGGCGAGGTTCTCGACCTGCTGCTCAAGGAGCGCGAGCAGGGCGGCGTCCTCGATATGGACACCAAGACTGTCACGGGTATCGTGAGCCACCCCGCTGGCTACATCGATAACGCCCACCGCGAGAAGGAGACCATCGTCGGCCTCCAGACCGACAAGCCGCTCAAGCGCGCGCTGCACGTCAACGGTGGTATCCGCATCGCTTGCCAGGCTGCCAGCCAGCACGGCTACAAGGTCGACGAGAACGTTGTCGAGCGCTACACCTTCGAGCGCAAGACCCATAACGCCGGCGTCTTCGATGTTTACACCCCCGAGATGCGTGCTTGCCGTTCGGCCCACATCATCACCGGTCTGCCCGATGGCTATGGCCGCGGCCGCATCATCGGCGACTACCGTCGTGTCGCCCTGTACGGTGTCGACTACCTGATCAAGGACAAGGAGGCCCAGAAGGCTTCCACCCCGACGGTCATGACCGCCGACAACATCCGCGATCGTGAGGAGCTGCAGGAGCAGATCCGCGCCCTCGGCGAGCTCAAGATGATGGCCGAGACCTATGGTTTCGACATTTCCAACCCTGCTACCAACACGCAGGAGGCCATCCAGTGGATGTACTTCGCCTACCTTGCTGCCGTCAAGGAGCAGAACGGCGCTGCTATGTCCATCGGCCGTACCTCTACGTTCATCGACATCTATGCTGAGCGCGACCTTGCCAACGGTACCTTCACCGAGGAGCAGATCCAGGAGTTCGTGGATCACTTCATCATGAAGCTCCGCATGGTCAAGTTCGCCCGTACTCCCGAGTACCAGGCCCTGTTCACCGGCGACCCGCAGTGGGTCACCGAGTCCATCGGCGGCATGGGTGTTGACGGCCGTACGCTCGTTACCAAGATGAGCTACCGCTACCTGCACACGCTCGAGAACATGGGTACCAGCCCCGAGCCCAACATGACCGTTCTGTGGTCGACCCGTCTGCCCGAGAACTTCAAGAAGTTCTGCGCCAAGACTTCTGTCGCCAGCTCCTCGATCCAGTACGAGAACGACGACCTCATGCGCGTTTACCACGGCGACGACTACGGCATCGCCTGCTGCGTGTCCTCCATGCGCATCGGCAAGGAGATGCAGTTCTTCGGCGCTCGCGCCAACCTGGCCAAGTGCCTGCTCTACGCGCTCAACGGTGGTGTTGACGAGGTCTCCAAGAAGCAGGTCGGCCCCAAGTATCGCGCCGTCGAGGGCGATACGCTCGATTACGACGACGTTGTGGCCAAGTACAACGACATGATGAAGTGGCTCGCTGGCGTGTACGTCAACTCGCTGAACATCATTCACTACATGCACGACAAGTATTGCTACGAGCGCATCCAGATGGCTCTGCACGACAAGCACGTGCATCGCTGGTTCGCTACGGGCATCGCTGGCCTTTCCGTCGTGGCTGACTCCCTGTCCGCCATCAAGTACGCCAAGGTCCACCCCGTCCGTGACGAGAACGGCATCATCGTCGACTTCGAGACCGAGGGCGATTTCCCCAAGTACGGTAACGACGACGACCGCGTCGACCAGATCGCTCACGACGTTGTGCACCAGTTCATGGAGTACATCCGCATGAACGACACCTACCGCAACTCCGTGCCCACGACCTCGGTTCTGACCATTACCTCCAATGTCGTGTACGGTAAGAAGACCGGTTCCACGCCCGACGGCCGCAAGGCTGGCCAGCCGTTCGCCCCGGGTGCTAACCCCATGCACAAGCGCGATAGCCACGGCGCCATCGCTTCGCTGTCTTCGGTTTCCAAGCTCCCGTTCCGCGATGCTCAGGACGGCATCTCCAACACCTTCTCCATCATCCCGAGTGCGCTCGGCAAGGAGGACCAGGTGTTCTTTGGCGATATCGACCTTGATCAGCTGGGCGAGTAACTATTGTTAGTGCTATACTAACAATAACGATTACTGATTAGTGCGCCGGTTTCGGCCGGCGCCTATCGATCGAAGGAGACACATTATGAAGGTTTCTGAAGTTTCCGAGACTCAGGCCGATAACCTGGTCCACATGCTCGACGCTTACGCCGAGAAGGGTGGCCACCACCTGAACATCAACGTCTTCAACCGTGAGACGCTGCTCGACGCTCAGGCTCACCCCGAGAAGTACCCGCAGCTGACCATCCGCGTTTCCGGCTATGCCGTGAACTTCCACACGCTCACCAAGGAGCAGCAGGACGAGGTCATTGCGCGTACCTTCCACGACAAGTTCTAAAGGGGTTTAACTCCCGCAGGATCGCCGGGGCTGTTTGGGCTACCTCCCAAAACGTCCTCTGACATGCAAAGAGGCTCGCTGCGCACTTCGTGCGGCGAGCCTCTTTGCGTCCTGACGCTCCTATTTGGCAAGGTGTCTTTTAGAATCCATTTTGCGCTCGGCCTCG